>Ga0209190_1001259_pt1 | contig 17756 bp, 10 predicted proteins | sample M_140205_XF_Meta_FD_187315 | JGI IMG/M metagenome (GOLD analysis project Ga0209190, IMG submission 187315) | Freshwater microbial communities from Lake Montjoie, Canada to study carbon cycling - M_140205_XF_MetaG (SPAdes) (version 2) | ecosystem: Environmental > Aquatic > Freshwater > Lake... | reverse complement strand
TATGCAATGATTCATTGTATCTGCTACAAATACATATCCAGTATTATTGATTGCTATTCCCAATGGTTCGTGTAAACGAAATTCTTGATTTGCAATAGGTCCACCTCCATACATATCTTTATTTTTATTGTATCTATTATTTCTTAGACTTATCATATAATAATAATATTTATATATTATTATTATATTAAATAATTAATAGCTAATTATTATTTAGTTAAACTATATGTATTACTAATCTAATAAAACCCATTTCCACTTATAGCATAAGCTTTTATATCTATATTTAACAACCTATCGATATCAGTTCTATCCATAATTGTTGCACAATGTGGGCTTTTATAGGGGTTAACCGATAACATTATCTGTATGAAATACCTAGATATGCATTTATAATGATAGTAATAGGTGTTAGGATTTGTTATATTATGTAGGTGTACAACATATCCATTAACATTATTAGTAGTGCCTGTTATATTTGAACATAACATATAACCGCAAAGCCGACATGGTGTATCTCTACTATTTTGGGGCACATCCGTTTCTCTATTTAATATTATAAAATCGGGTATAAAAAAGTTAGTGCCCTCAAAATTATTATTATAGATACTATAATTTATAAGGCCAGTTGTTTCGCGGCGATTTATACCGAATTGACTTATATCTATAGGATTATGACTTGTTATATAGTTGTATATACATGTGTAATGGAAATATCTTGGTTGAGCTAGTTCAGTATTAAGTTTAATAACATATCCATTAACATTATTATTAGGATTATGTGGTGTAGGTGTGCATACAATAAAATTACAAAACATGCATTGGGTATTACGAATCGGGTATGGTATCATACGATTTTGTGTTAATATTGTATATTTAGGCGGAGGAGGTGGAATAGTATCATAATATTGTATTGTGGTTGCATTAGATAGGTCACCATTAAATAATTGAATACGGTTATTATTGCTATCACATATATATAATAGGTCATTATGTATTGCTAATGCGCTTGGATAAAAGAATGTGCTATCAGTTGTACCGGAGTGACCTGTTCCTAAAGAATGAGGAACACCATTGGGACCAGGTATATGTGTTGCAGTAATTGTATTATTGGCATTATTAATATTGATACGAAACATCTGAATACGATGATTTCGCTTATCTGCTACATATAATATATCTTCGTCGTTGTGCCGATGTATTGTAACTCCATTTGGATTACTAAATGTGTTGTAAGGAAATCCTACAATACCTATTCCTATAGAGTAAGGACTATTCAGTTGTCTATGTAGATTTAGTGCAGTAACTGTATTATTACCATTTATAGTTATACGAAACACCTGAATACGATGATTAGCCGTATCAGCTACATATAATATATCTTCGTCGTTGTGTCGATGTATTGCAATTCCTTTTGGGTAATTAAATCGGGTGTTAGTAACTCCGGATAAGCCCATTCCTACAGAATGAGGACTACCTAGTTGACTTGGTATATGTATTGATGTAATTGTATTATCGGCATTTATAGTTATGCGAAACACTTGAATACGGTGATTGCCTACATCAGCTACATATAATATATCGTTGTGTATTTTAATATCGTGCGGACTATAAAATTGGGTGGGACGATTACCGTTTACCGCTGTTCCTATAGAATTACGACCACCGATTTGACTAGGTATATGTAGATGTGTAATTGTATTATCGGCATTTATAGTTATGCGAAACACTTGAATACGATCATTGTGTGCATCAGCAATATATAATATATCTATGTCGTTGTGCCGATGTATTGCAATTCCAGTTGGATAAAAAAATAAATCTTTGGTAGCACCTGATAAGTATGGAGAGCCTATGGTATGTATAAGTGTATAATCTGGATTAGGTGAAAAGATGCATATACAATGATTATAGGTGCTAGCTACAAATACATATCCAGTATTATGGAATGCTATTCCCCCTGGTTTGTTTAAAAGAAATTCTTGATTTGCAATAGGTCCACCTCCATACATATCTTTATTTTTATTGTATCTATTGTATCTATTATTTCTAAGACTTATCATTTAATAATAATATTTATATATATATATTATTATCAAATTAAATAATTAATAGCTAATTAATAGCTAATTAATAGCTGATTATTATTTAGTTATTAATTGGTTAATATTTCGTTAGCATTTAGTAAGCTTTTAGTTATCATTTAATTATTATTTAGTAATACTATATGTATTAGTAATCTAATTAATTTAATAAAACCCATTTCCACTTATAGCATAATCTTTTATATCTATATTTAACAACCTATCGATATCAGTTCTATCCATAATTGTTGCACAATGTGGGCTTTTATAGGGGTTAACCGATAACATTATCTGTTTAAAATACCTAAATATGCATTTATAATGATAGTAAAATGTGTTAGGCTGTGTTATATTGTGCAGGTATACAACATATCCGTTTAAATTATTATCAGTATCTATTACTCTTGTGCATAATGGAAAACGGCAAAGCTGACATAGGGTGCCTCTAATATTTTCAGGCACATCCGTTTCTCTATTTAATATTATAAAATCGGGTATAAAAAAGTCAGTTCCCTCAAAATTATTATTATTGTGGCTATTGTCAATTAGTCTAAGCGTGTCATATCTATTTACACCTATTCGGTATGTATCTACTAGATTGTGATTTGTTATATAGTTATATATACATGTGTAATGGAAATACTTAATTGGCTCTATATCAAGTCTTATAATATAGCCATTTATATTATTATAACTATTTTGTGGTGCGGGTGTGCACATGTTGAAATTACATAATAAGCATGCAGTATTACGAATCGGGTATGGTATCATACGATTTTGTGTTAATATTGTATATTTAGGCGGAATAGTATCATAATATCGTATTGTGGTTGCATTAGATAGGTCACCATTAAATAATTGAATACGGTTATTATGGCTATCACATATATATAATAGGTCATTATGTATTGCTAATGCTCTTGGCATATTAAATGAATAATCGGTATTACTAGGATTACCATATCCTATAGAATGATTACCTCTAATTGCAAGAGGTATATGTATTGCAGTAATTGTATTATTGGCATTATTAATATTGATACGAAACATCTGAATACGATGATTTAGCGTATCTGCTACATATAATATATCTTTGTCGTTGTGCCGATGTATTGTAACTCCATGTGGATGACGAAATGTAAAGTATTGATATCCTTGCATACCTATTCCTATAGAATGAGGACTATTCGGTAGACTATGTAGAAGTAGTGCAGTAACTGTATTATTACCATTTATAGTTATACGAAACACCTGAATACGATTATTATTCGTATCAGCTACATATAATATATCTTCGTCGTTGTGTCGATGTATTGCAATTCCTTTTGGGTAATTAAATCGGGTGTTAGTATTTCCTATTAAGCCCATTCCTACAGAATGAGGACTACCTAGTTGTCTGGGTATATGTATTGATGTAATTGTATTATTAGCGTTTATAGTTATGCGAAACATTTGAATACGATGATTTATTGTATCAGCTACATATAATATATCGTTATGTATTCTAATATCTTGCGGATAATTAAATTGGGTGAGACCATTACCGTTTACAGCTGTTCCTATAGAATTATAACTACCGGGTTGACTAGGTATATGTAAATGTGTAATTGTATTATCGGCATTTATAGTTATGCGAAACACTTGAATACGATTATTGTTTGTATCAGCAATATATAATATATCTATGTCGTTGTGCCGATATATTGCAATTCCAGTTGGATAAAAAAATAAATGGTTGGTAGCACCTGATAAGTATGGAGAGCCTATGGTATGTATAAGTGTATAATCTGGATTAGGTGAAAAGATGCATATACAATGATTATAGGTGCTAGCTACAAATACATATCCAGTATTATTGATTGCTATTCCCCCTGGTTTGTTTAAAAGAAATTCTTGATTTGCAATAGGTCCACCTCCATACATATCTTTATTTTTATTGTATCTATTATATCTATTATTTCTTAGACTTATCATATAATAATAATATTTATATATTATTATTATATTAAATAATTAATAGCTAATTATTATTTAGTTAAACTATATGTATTACTAATCTAATTAATCTAATAAAATCCATTTCCACTTATAGCATTAGCTTTTATATCTATATGTAATAGCTTATATATATCATCTCTATCCATAATTATTGCACAATGCGGGCTTTTATATGGATTAACCGATAACATTATCTGTATGAAATAACTAGATATGCATTTATAATGATAGTAATAGGTGTTAGGATTTGTTATATTATGTAGGTGCACAACATATCCATTAACATTATTAGTAGTACCTGTTATATTTGTGCATAATTGAAAACCGCATAATCTACATGGTGTATCTCTTCTATTTTGGGGCACATCCATTTCTCGTTGTAATATTATAAAATCAGGTATAAAAAAGTCAGTGCCCTCAAAATTATTATTATTGTGACTATTTTTAATTAACCTATTAGTGTCATATCTATTTACACCTATTCCGTATGTATCTTCTCGATTGTGACTTGTTATATAGTTATATATACATGTGTAGTGAAAATACTTAGTGCACCACAAAATTGGCTCTATATCAAGTCTTATAATATAGCCATTTATATTATTATAACTATTTTGTGGTGCAGGTGTGCATATGTTGAAATTACATAATAAGCATGCAGTATTACGAATCGGGTATGGTATAAAATGATTATGATTTAGCACAGTATATCTAGATTTATGATGCGGGATAGTATCATAATATTGTATTGTGGGTGCATTAGATAGGTCTCCATTAAATAATTGAATACGGTTATTACGGCTGTCCAATATATATAATAGGTCATTATGTATTGCTAAATTTTTTGGACAATCGAATGTGTTATCAGTTCCACCGGAGCGACCTGTTCCTAAAGAATTAGGAACACCATTGGGACCCGGTATATGTGTTGCAGTAATTGTATTATTAGCATTATTAATATTGATACGAAACATCTGAATACGATTATTATAGGTATCAGCAACATATAATATATCTTGGTCGTTTTGCCGATGTATTGTAACTCCATAGGGATGATAAAATGTGCTGTTAGTATTTCCTGCTAAGCTCATTCCTATAGAATGAGGACTATTCGGTTGACCAGGTAGATGTAGTGCAGTAACTGTATTATTACCATTTATAGTTATGCGAAACACCTGAATACGATTATTATAGGTATCAGCAACATATAATATATCTTGGTCGTTTTGCCGATGTATTGTAACTCCGCTTGGATGACTAAATCGGATGTTAGTATTTCCTGCTAACCCCATTCCTACAGAATCAGGACTACCTAGTTGACTGGGTATATGTATTGATGTAATTGTATTATTATCGTTTATAGTTATGCGAAACATTTGAATACGATTATTCCACGAGTCAGCTACATATAATATATCGTTGTGTATTTTAATATCTTGCGGACTATTAAATGTGTCGTAAGTAGAATTAGAAAAGCCTGTACCTATAGAATTACGACCACCGGGTTGACTAGGTATATGTAGATGTGTAATTGTATTATCAGCATTTATAGTTATGCGAAACACTTGAATACGGTTATTGTGTGCATCAGCAATATATAATATATCTATGTCGTTGTGCCGATGTATTGCAATTCCAGTTGGAAAAAATAAATGGTTGGTAGCACCAGATAAGCCTCGAGAGCGTATGGTATATATAGGTGTATAATCTGGATTAGGTGAAAAGATGCATATACAATGATTATAGGTACTAGCTACAAATACATATCCAGTAATATTGATTGCTATTCCCCGTGGTTCGTTTAAACGAACTTCTTGATTTGCAGTAGGTCCATCTCCATACATATATGCCATTATATTATTTATATTTGATTTAAATATATTATCTTTTTTAATCATTTTCAAATTAATATATAAAACATATCAAAAAAATACAGTTCGACTTTCGCCGTTTAATAATTTTGGATTATTGGTATTGCATTGTAATCCATTGTTTTCCTTACAAGTTGGTGGTTTACCATATAACCATTGTGCGAAATCATCTTGTTTATTTGGTATAGTTGTAACAGGTGTTGTATAAAATTGCCGTTGACTATTTGATTTTCCAAATACATCGTTGGCATCTTGATATAAATTATAATTAAATTTATCTTCGATTTCTTGTTTAATCTCATCATTATCAATAAAACTTTTTTTACTATATGCTTCTCTTTCCGGGTTATTCTTGATATCCAATAATGTTGGATTCATGAATGGGTTATCATATGATGGTTTAACATATATTTTTTGTTCACTATCTTTTGATTTGTTTTTGTAAACCTCATATTTTTCAAGATTTTCGCTACTTTTCAAGTCAGAATTATTATGGTAAATAAGAAATGTAATAATAAATCCAATAAATGCAATAAACATGTAATTTATATCTAATTTTAACATTGTTAGAACAATTGCCAAATATATGGTAAATCTGACTACAGCATTTAACTGCTCAACTTTAGTCATATTTGGATGTGGGAAAAATTCATTAAACCTCTTTGGGTCAATTAATATCTTTGGATTATTTAACCAAAACAAATCATTTGTTTTCATAACCGAAATATATTATATAATCATATTTTTAATAATGGAAAATATTATTTAACCTATTTTATAACTATTTTTTATAAGCAATATAGTTAAATATTTTAATATTATATAATGTTACTTTTAAAAAAAAATAATATATATAATCATATAGAATTTTACATTTTGTTAACAGTATGCTTGATATCATACATAAAAAGACAGGTTAGTTTGGCTATATTTTTATCATGTATGATAATCTTTTTATTATATTTTCATAGAAATCCCGATTATAATACATTAGATTTAAAAGATAATATATTATATAGTCCCGCTCAAGGTAAAATATTAGATATACGCCAAGGTAATACTATGACCAAAATGTCTATTTTTTTATCTATATTTGATAATCACACACAATGTATTCCTATTGAATGCACAAAAGTAGATGAAATATTTACTTATGGTAATTTTTATTTTGCGCAAAAAGTAGAAGGTTCTGAATATAACCAAAAATTAAAACATATTTTAAATACTAAATTTGGTAATATAGAAATTATACAATATACTGGTTTTTTTACAAGAAGGATATATAGTTTATCATCTGACAGAGATAAATTATATAAAATTGGAGATAAATTGGGGTATATTCGTTTTGGTTCTCGTGTGGATATTTATGTTCCAAAAGATATAATAGATACTATTTTTGTTGAAAAAGGTAAAAAAATAAATATGTTACAGCCTATAATGCAACTTAAACATAAATAATATTATTTATTGCCACCTCTTCTCTTAGGATGATTTTTTGGTAATAATGTTAAATTTTTAGTATTATCTTTTTTTTTGGTGGCACCCATCATCATATTAGTCATCATTCCCATCATCATATTTGGGTCTAATCCAGCACCCATATTTGAAGGCATGCCTGGCATGTTTTGTAAATTCTGCATAATTGCAGCAGCTTCACTAAATAATGCTTGCTGGTCAATTTGACCTGATTCCATTTTAATTTGAATTTTTCCACTAATATTTTGCACTAATGACATAAGATTACTATTTTCACCTGATAAAAGTGATTGCAAAATAGCTTGGGGATTTTCAGGGTCAAAATTTAATGTGGAAGGGTCTATTTCAGTCGCGATTTCTTTTGCAAGACTACCTATCATACCACTAAATAGACTATCGGCCATCTTTTCCATTTCAGGTGGTATATTTTGTTTAAAATCTTCTGGATTGGGTTCTTCTCCATTTTTAATAGCTTCATCTGCTTTAGATTGTATATTTTCTACCATTTGGTTTAATATATGTGATTGATCTGCGAAATATTTTTCATCAAATCCCATTTCTTTAAGTTGTTTAACAATAATATCCGGATTTTCAAGAGCTTTAGACATCTCATGAACCAATTCTAAATATTTATGCACATAAATATATAAAGCATTTAAATATCTCCAAATAATTTCACGATTAGCTATGTTTTCGTCATTATTAAATATAAATTGTATATCTACATTATCTAAAATATTCATGTTATCAAAGAGTGTAACATCCTTTTCAACAATTAATTTTGAATTTGAATAGACCTTTTTTACAAAGTAATCAAAATAATCTTTTGAATTTTCATTTGTTAAATTATAATTTTCGATAAATAAATCAATTGATGTATTTAAATCAGGATATACTGTTTTGATATCATTGAGTAATTCAATTAATGTTGCATTAAATTTACTTAAACATTTATCCATTTAAATTATATATATTAGTTTATATGAATTTTTTTATTCAAATTTAAACGATAAAATTAAAAACTTATTTAAATATATATAAATATGTCTAAGACAGAATGTATGGAGAATTTAAATAAATTAAATTTAAATAATAGAACACGATTAGGTGAAGAGAAATGTTACAATACTACTCGTGATTATCAAAACTTTTCAACTTCAACATATATGGTGACTAATTATAAAGATTGTGATTGTCCTGCTAAAAATATAAGAGATATTGCAATGAGCGAGCCAACTATTACATATAGAGATGGCTATGGGTGGTCAAGCACGGATGGTTGTAATATTGATGATGATTCCAATGTAAGAAATGCGCCTAATCTTACAAATATGCGATATATTCAACAATTAAATACTAGACCCTATACAGGTGTACCTTATATGGGTCGTGGTGTAACAAATCCTATCTTAGAGAATAGAATAAGAACAGGCGAAGATACTAGTCAAAAAAAACAATGTAATACACTTTCAGGTATTTATATTGATAGATTTGAGCCATTAGTTCCATGTCTTGCCGAAAATATCCAAAATCCAGTTCATCTCGTAACTGAAGTAGCTCGTCCTGATTGGGTATGGGGTGGATTACCTAGTAGAGACCTTATTCGTAATTCAAATTATCTTTCAAAATGTGGATATACAAAAAATAATAAAGGTTGGTTTAAATCAAATAGTAAACCATTTAATTAACAATTTTACTCTTATTACAGTATATATATTTATGTTAGAAGAACGGTTTTTCTGTGTATTATTAGGAATTTTTTTTATGATAGTATTATTAAGATGGCCGTGTTTTGAAAATTTTAAATTGAATAATGATATTTCTCTTAAAAAAGACACTGAATGTGAGCAATGTTGCAGTTCATTAAGTAGTGAAGATAAATGTCATAAAGAATGCACTTTTCGTGGTGAAAAGTGCCGTTGTTGTTTACGAAATTAATTATAATAAAAAAAATTGTTTATTTATTCAAATTAAAACATCCATCTTATATCGCGATATATAATATAAAGATGGATGTTTCAATTCGCGCATTTATATATAGTTTATGCTCTTTTGTATTCTCTGACGATATATGCTCATTAAATTTTATGCCAAATAAAACAAAATTACTTAGTGCAATAGTTATTATACTTCTTATATTAGTTGTATTATATAAAAAAATTATTAAAACTCATAATAATTTTGAGGAGTTTGCTAATAATAAATATAAATGTTGTCGTAAAATACCGATGATATCAAACCAATTTTCAAACCAATCATCAAACCAATTTTCAAAACCATTACCAAATACTAAATTGGCTGAATTACAGACAATTAATACACCTTGCTCTAATTATACAATTAAAAAATCAAATATTGATTATCTTTTCCGAAAAAAAGATAAAAGTCACGCTTATTTAGGTAATCGATGTCTAAATACATATGCAATTTCTAAGAAATTAATGAAAAGATATAAAAATGTTAAAAATATGTTTAACTCTGATTTTCCGTTATTTGATAAAGTATAGTTTAATACACAAGTAATTAGGTTAAAATATTTATTATTTATAATTTTAAAAATACATAATAATATAATATGATAGCATATATTATTATATTATTATTACTTGTGGTATATTATAGTCAAATACATAATACATTATTACTGTATTTTCAAAAAAAAAATAACTCATTGTTAAATACAAATAATACAACAAGTAATACACCAAGTAATATTATAAATCAACTATTTCAAAATAATAATGAAATAAATAAAAATAAAAAAAAAGTAACATTTCTAGTATAATACGCGTTTAATATGCTTCAAATAATTAAAACTGTAATATATTATTTAATTATAATTATACTGTTTTATATGTAATTAAGAAATTTTACATATATAATAATATATTGATTATGAGCTCCGAGCTACAAAATATTAATGTTAAAAGTAAAAGTATTGATTTTAACAGTTTGACTGGCATAAATTTCAATTCGGGAACAGGTATTTCGTATGGGTCGGAATTTTCAAAGCAAATGATTGATGTAAATAATATGCGTATTAAAGGAACTATAGATTTATCAGATTTAGTTTTATCTGGAAATATAAATACGCAATTCATATCATCAATATTTGATGTTAATCAAGATTCTATGTTAGATTCTCTAACAAGTAAATCAACATCAGACCAATATGGTGCAACATACGGTGCTACATATGGTGATAATCTTGGTTCAATAAATGCGGGTGGTGCATTAAATGGAACTGAAAATGGAGGATATGTTGGTCCTATATTTAATCAAATTGGAAAAAATGAATTTAGTGAAATATTAGATATGAAATACTTAATATCAAATGTAAACGGAAATACAAACAACACAGTTCCTGACATAGCACTTAATAGCTCTCAACTATTAAAAAACATAAGCACAAAATCATTTAATATTAATTCGATAGATGATATGAAAAAAGGTCGTGAAACTGTATTAAACGACCCTTTGTTTTTAATAGAAAAAGATAGTTATTTTGGTAATTTATACACTTTAACAAATAATGCGAATCCTATATCAAATGTAAATTATAAAGACGCAAACATTATTTATAGTAACATTTTATATGACGAATTTTATTATGTGAGAATACCTAATATATCTATTAAACCAGACTATGACAATTCTATAATAAATGTAACGGGTAATTGTAATTTATATAATAAAACAAAAAAAAGTATTTATGATTTTAAAATAAATGCGAAGATTGATGATGAAAATATTGATACAACATTAATTATGTTTTCAATTATAAATGGTTTTGTCAGTCTAAATAATAATACAGTAGGTAATCTATCATATAATTCAGCATTCTATGATAGTGTTAGTAATCAAACAAATAATATTAGTGCTAATTTAGATATATCTATTCAATTATTTAACCAACAATATAATTATAATGGTAATATAACATCCGATTTTTTTTTATCAACAAATCAATATTATATAAATTGGTTTGTTCCAAATACATTAGCATCCAAAGATGTTGTATTTGAATTTCCTCAAGAAAAAATTGGGTATAATTTTGCAGGATTTAATAATGAAAATAACATTATATATTTTAATAATAATTACATGACTAATTCTGCAATATATTATAATACATTAAACCCACCATTATATGGTAATTTAATTGAAGATATTTATAATAAAAAAATGTCGATATATAATTCTGATGCAAAAGGAAATATTGTATATGTGAATAATGAAAATAAAAATCTTAATTTAGATTCAAATATAAATTTGAGTAAAATATATATTGATTTTCCCAATATTAATGGTAACATAAAAATTGGTGATATATTTAACTTAGAAGAAGTCTATACAAATTATAGTTTTGATAATCCTAGATATACAAATATTAATACGGATGGAACGCGTTTTGTATATAAAAATATGGATACTTGGGTTCGTTATAAAAATAAAGAATCATCTAATTATGATTATACAGATTATGTTGCTACTAATAATTTCAGTCTTTTAAAATACAATGGATTAAGCTCTCTTGATATAATAGAAAAAGCATGGTATGTTGCGGATTTTACAGATGACCGATTTTCTTTATTATCCGGCAATATTGGCACTTCAACTACAGAAAAAGGTTTACATGACTATGAAGCTACATATTTATTTCTAGGACCTTTTTCTGTAAGTGACCCATTAGACCCTACTAGCAATATTTTTAGTAATGATCATACGATTAGCTATAAATATAAAGGAGGGTCTGAACAAAATTATGATTATTTAACATTGGCATATTATGATTTTAAAGAGGTTTCAAATAATTGTATATATGCGTTTGATATAAATCGCGATATTACTAATAAAATATCAATATATAATAATGTATTAAATCAATCTTTTTTATGGGGATTTAATGATTTTAATTATAGCAATTATCCAAATGCATATGTAACAAGAAATAACATGTTAATGAATATAGAAGGTATATATTTATATTATTTTAATAATGAAATATTTGTAATGAATAGTTTGAATATGTGGAAAAAATGGAATGAAACAGATAGTATTTGGATGGAGTTAAAAGACCAACCCATAAATTGGACTGGCCAAATAAATAATCAAAATATATATGCACTTATACCTAAAACAAATAATATAACATTAGATGGATATCATTTTGAAATAACTAATTCTAATAAAAATCAACCAAAAATTATTAATATAGATACATCTAAAAACACAAGATATGATGGTATCGCATTTCATAAAAATTCAAATGATATTTATTATTATCAAGATATAAATCAAATTTGGCACTTATTGTCTAATAATCAAATAGTTGATAGACCCTTGAATATTGATAATATTATGAGTAGTTTTGATGCTAAAAAAATATTAGTCAGAGCACTTAATCCCAAGCCTTATGATAATAATAATTATATAAGTTATAATATTGATCCTATAATATTACAATCATCAATAAATTATATTACACCTGGTATAAGTCAAAATAATGATGATTATTGGAAAACATCGACAAATAACATAAATTTTATTGATATGCTTAAAAAACGTGTTTATGTTTTTTTTTATATGAAAGATTCGGCTGTTAGTAATATTCCAGATGCATATTATATTTCTGACATAGTATTTTCACCTAAATTGACTGCAGAAACAAAGTTATTTGAAAGAGGTTGGCACTTTATTAAAAATTATTATTCAACAAATATTGCAGACCTTACTAGTGATTGCGCATTAATAACTGGATATAATAAATATAATCTTGAATATTATGATTTATTTAAAAGAGATGGAAATAATAATAAAATGCGAAATGGAGATAAAACATATTTTGTAATTGGACCCATATCACCTATAACCGATTTTAATAAAAATATTCTAAAATATATTTATTTTGAATTCGAGTATTCTGTTTACGGTATACGCAATACATCTATATTTAATGCTTACAAAATTGAAAAAGATATGCATACTTCTAATTATGACCCAGTATTTGCAACACCGGAATATATCAAAAATAATGTTCTTAATCATTTAGACAACCCTTTTTTTCAATTAAATGAAAGTAAAAATGCGGAAGCAAATCCGTATATTCCTGCGCCTGATAAATTTACTAAATTTAATTCAATAACACCTGTATTTAATACAATTTATGATAATAAAGTTGTTTTTTATGTTTTTGAATATAAAATAAATCAAAATATTCCATTAAACACTGTTGATGAATTCAATGTTTCTGAATTTAGTATAGTTTACTTGCGAAATATTAAGTTTACACAACAACCTATTGAAATTGACAATATAATTTTTGATAAAAAAACACTTCCAATATCAAATAAAGCATCACTTATTTATAAGAATACTTCAAATTATATTCAGAATATTAAATTACATTATCAATTTGAAAAAAGTCCTATTTATAATATTACACTTAAAAACATTAATTTTATATCAATTTCAGGAAATATTGTAGGTGATAATAATAGTAATGTTAAAATAAATTTATCCTTATTAAAATCAAATATTAATGGAAATATTTCAACTCAAGTAAATGGTAATATTATTTTTAAAACATCGGTTTTTTCTATTTCAAAAAATGCAATTATAACCACGGATTCTTCTTTAAATCAAAATCCCAATTTAATAAATGGTAATCTAATTTTAACAAACGTAAACACATGTAGTTATTATAACAATAATTTTTACAAATATACTTGGCACGCAGATGATACATTGTTTAATATAAAAAATTTATCTGAATACACAAATAATAATAATGAAGTTTTTAATTATCCGTTCTATAATTTAAATAAGGATAATGCTATTTTAATAGCAGGTTTATTTAACAAATATATAGGTAATAGTGCTTATATTGAAAATCCTTTATTTAAAAAACAGATATGTTTTTTAACATTTAGCTTAAATACTTTAAATGATACTCGTAGTTTTATAATAGGGTTTAATTATCAGCTATTTTCTCAACGAAGAGGTGATTTTTTTTATTTTCAATATTCTACAGATGGAGGTAAAACTTATACAGATTTGTTAAAGCAATCTGGTAATATTAATAGTATTCGTTCTGTAAATGACAATGTCAACATATCTTGGAAAAATGTAAGTTATTATTTATCTTCTGGATATAATTATACCTTTAGATGGGTATTTTATAAAATAACCGATTTTTCTCAGTATTATAATACGGTAGCTCTCAATAATCTATATATTTCATATTTAAATAAGATTTATGATGATATTTCTGAAAATTTAAAAATCGAGACAATTGACACAAAATATATTACTACTCCTTCTATTATGGGTACTAAGAACATTGATTTAAACTATTTTGATTATTATATTGACTTTTATGTTTCTAATAATTTAAGTAAATTAAATAAATATGATTTTATTTCAGAAAGAAATGCAATGATTAAGAAAAAAAATGGATTTATTGATAATTTATTAATTACACCATTTATAATAAATAGTATGGATAATTTTCCATTTGTATCAAAAGGTTTCAATCCTTTTAGTCAAAATATATATCATAATATGAATTCCTATTATTATAGTTATAAATTAAATAATAATAATACAATTTTAATAGATGAAAATACAAATATTGAGATTACAAAAAAATGTTGGAAAATTTTTCATCGCGATACATTACAAAAATATAAATTTTATGATAAATCTGGCAATATTCCACAAAATGTAAATAGTGCTGCTGTAGTCGGGTCATATCTAAATTCAGTATTTGAAGATAATTGGGGTGCTTATTTACTTTTTGGACCATTTAATATTAGTGATGACACTACCAATAAAATTATGATATATGATACAAATATTACATTTGACTATTTTGGCGATACAAATATCATTGACCATTTAATATTTGCAGTTATTGATATATATTCTGATTTATCACTAATAAATAAATTTAAAATTGAAAAAGATATTATTGAAACATTATCTTCGTCATCTGTAAAAAACAACAATGCAATTTTTTATCGAAATGAATATGATTTTACTATCAAAAATTATTTAGAATTAAATTCTGAAACAATTTGGAAAAAAGCAAATAATGGTTATGGGGTAGATGTAAACAAAGTAAATAAAGATAAAACAAAATATAGATATTTTTGTTTTTATTATATAAAAAATGATAGTATTTCCGAAGGTATTGATAGTTGGGCTATTGCAAATATTAATATAACTTTAACAACACCTGGTATAAATAAAAATACATTTCAATTTCTTAATTTTCAAGACATAATTATAGATTATGAAGTATCCCCATCAATTTTTCAAAAGAAAAAAGTGCCATTTTTAAATCTTATCAAAAATGAAAAAGATTTTATTCGCATTCCATATGAAAATTTTAAACCTGAATTTTATCAAATTTTATATATAACAAATAATGTATTAAATTTAAGCGATTTATGGAACAATGAATTAGGTGTTAATATTAATTTTAGTGAATTATATGTTTCGCCATCTTATAATCAAACATATAGTTATTCACTTTTAGATCAAGAGCTTATTAATATTAATACGAATAATATTACACCAGTTACAAAACATTGGAAATTAGAAGGGTCAACAATTATATTTACCTGGGGATACTTGTCATTAGAAATATTTAATAATTATAAAGAACAACGAGCATATCGTCTAAAAATTAAATTTACAAATATGAGTTCATTAATAAACCCTGATAAAATTTCTTCATATGAAAGATATGTTTACATATTTATAGAAAGCACCGGAGTCCCGGTTTATTTTGGAGCATTTAAGCCTTCGCCTGTTTTAAATATTGATACAACTATGATGAAACAAAGAAGAATTTCAGAATTGAATGGACCAAATAATTATCCAACGATATGGGCGTTATTTACTAAAAATAGTAATACAGGCTTAATAAATATAAATATAACAGAAGAGATATTTGATAATAATAATGATAATGTTACAAAGATAAAATATGTTGTTTCTTCACCCGTTGAATTTATTGTTAATGATATACAATTTTTAAATAAAATCAGTATTCCATATATACCAAATAGTTATAACAATGATACATTAAATTTTAATAATAATACCTTTTATCTCCAACCATATAAATATATACAATTTAACATTGACAAAATAATTCAAAAAACATATACTAATAGTGATAACACAACATTTACTATTGATAATTTTTATTATAGTTATCCATTTCGTTTATATAAAGTTTCAGACGCAGATTATCAGGCAATTCAAACATTCAGCATTCCTACTTTAAGTAATTTTCCAAATATTGTTAAAAAATTAGGTGATGCAAATTTTACAGTAATGTCTCCTACTTCTGATAGTAGTATGGGTTATTATACATTTTTAAGTAGTAATACGAATGTAGCTAGTATAAATGAAACAACGGGTTATGTTATCTTAGTTAATGGCGGGACTACTCAAATTTCAGCAACTAAGAATTCATATGGTAATTTAGGTGTAGCCACAATTTCAGCAACACTAACCGTAACTTCTCCAACTCTTGCTAACTTTCCAAATATTTATAAATTAGAAGGTGACCCTGAATTTACAATCACACCACCTACATCGAATAGTTTGGGAATTTTTACTTATACAAGTAGTAATACATTTGTAGCAATAGTAAATTTATTTACTGGAATAGTAACCATACTAAATGGGGGAACTACTACAATAACTGCAACTCAGGAATCATATGGTGATTTAGGGATAGGCACAATCAATGCAACTCTAACTGTAAATTTATTATCTCAATTAGTCACGCCTACTCTAAGCAATTTCTCAAATATATACAAAAATTTAGGAGATCCAGATTTTCAACTACCCACCCCAATATCAAATAGTAATGGTAATTTTGAGTATACAAGTAGTGATACAAATGTAGCCACTGTTAATGTCAATACAGGTATTGTAAAAATATTAATTAATGGGATGGTCCAAATTACTGCAACACAGCAATCTTATAATAATTATGGAAGGGCATCAATAAGTGCTTATCTATTCATAAATAATAATAATCAAACTCCAACTCTAAGTAATTTTTCAAATATTTTTAAAACAGTAGGAGACTCTGAATTTATCTTAACACCGCCTACATCTAATAGTAATGGTTATTTTGACTATACAAGTAGTGATACAAATGTAGCGACCATTAATATACTGGGAACTGTTACTATTATAAATATAGGAACTACTACAATTACCGCTACACAATCGTCATATGGTAATTATGGAATAGGCACAATAACTGCGACACTAACAGTTTCATCTAACAACAATGGTG
>Ga0209190_1001258_pt1 | contig 17777 bp, 13 predicted proteins | sample M_140205_XF_Meta_FD_187315 | JGI IMG/M metagenome (GOLD analysis project Ga0209190, IMG submission 187315) | Freshwater microbial communities from Lake Montjoie, Canada to study carbon cycling - M_140205_XF_MetaG (SPAdes) (version 2) | ecosystem: Environmental > Aquatic > Freshwater > Lake... | reverse complement strand
TATTCATCTAAAAACTTTTCACCAATTGGTAATTCATCTTTTGTAGGTAAAATTAAATTCATTATACTAGCAATTTCATCAGGGCTATCTTTCATAGGGTTAATTTATTTTATTATACATATCTTTCTTACAATTACACAAATATATTGATATTTTAAAAATATCAGTACATCATTTATGTATCTTTTACATATTTTAATTATTTTATATTTCTTTTAAAGAAATCTTGTTTTATAATAAATGAAAAAATTACCCTGTATATCTCTGGTAAGATTCCATGCTTGAAAAAGAATATAATCCAGGATCCAATAATTTTATAGTTTGATTATGTAATAACATATTTAATATATTAATTTGATATGACACCTTATCTAAGTCTTCTTTTGGTATATCTTTATACTTATACGCTAAGGTTAAATGATATATTAGCTTGTCATCTTTATTACATAATTTAATCATACTATTTCTCAGTTTATTAATTTTATCAAATTCTTTCGATCTTTTTAAAGATAATTTAATAGTACCACCGCTAAATACTACCCTATCAATAGTCAGAGTAATTGTACCCCATTTATTTAAATTACACGTATTGTAAATGTCGCTAAACAATTTTTGCATACATTTTTTAGGATTAAACCATCCAATACTACGAGAAAGTTCTTCTAGTTGTTCTTTTATATCACAACACTTTTCATTATCAATAACATCTTGTTGTTGACGTAATAAAGGACTTTTATTAGACCATAAATTATATAATGTAATATGATATGAAAATGATGGCAATGGTGAAAAATATAAAAGTAGTGTATCATTATACTTGATAAAATTTTCCATCATCTTCATATCATTTCCAATCTCAGAAATTACTGTCCAACCACAAAATTTTGTATATGTTCCATCATTCATAATTTTGAGATTATAAGACATTTATCAATTTATTATAAATATAAATATAATTTCAATTTATTAAAATCTTAATACAATTTCACTAAAGTAAAAAAAATAAATTAAATAAATTAAAATTTATCTAATATTATAATAAATGGCAACAGAAAATTCTTTATTATGGGGAGAAACTGAAACTTTAAGAAGTCCATCTTTTATCACAAGAAAAGATGCAAAACTTCTTCTTAATAAAAGTATAAAAAGAGATAAAAAATGCGGTCATGATATATCATATGAATGGGCAGAATATAAAACATCATTATTAATGGCTTTCTTGTATAACAATAAGACATCTAATTTTGATCTGAAATTATTTATGCAAAAAATGATAATTAATATAATATCTCTACTTAGAATGGATTTACATACCGAATTAAATTTATATATGAATGAACTTAAGACAGCAAAACAAAAAGATATTACTAGATCTTATCCAGTAGCACAATCACAAATATGGTTAAATAATGACAATATATCTGGTTTATGGGATGATGTTTATGGTCTTATTAATTTTGCTAAATGGCTATGGGCTAACATATACGGAGGTAAATATTATAACTCGCAAATGTGTGATGAATCATCATTATCATCATTAAATTACTATATAATACTTGAACTTTTTCAACAAAAAATTTTTGCTATTCAAACTGTACTAAGAGGATCAAGATATAATGATCCTACCGATAAACCAGAAGACAAAACTCCATATGTAGGAATTTCACAAATGGAGGAGCCAATTTTAAAACGAAATGTAAAAAGTATTCCAAATGCAAAAATAGAACCGTGGATACATCCCGGAACAAAACAGTGTTTTGTTCCGTATTCTGGAGGTTATGGTCAAATGATAAAATCTTATAGAGATAGCCCAGCTTATAATATTTCTATATATTCTTCATTACAGTGCGGATTATCAGGGAGTGTAAATTATTTTTTATTTTTATATTTATTAAGTACTATTATATCAGACGATAAAACACCATTATTAAGCTTACAAAGATTAATATTAATAATATCAATGCAATTAGCAGGCGATGGAGGTCATAATCTAAGGGAAATTACATTCGGGATTACAACCGCTGTTATTGTAGTACAACATATAATAAATGATGTTAAAGCTGATTTAGAAAATAATTACAAACAAAAACTTACATTCAGAGAGTATGTAAACCTATTTATACAAGATCCTAATACAGTATGGGCTACTAGTACCTTTGTTCTTGGAAATATGATTAAAAAGTTTCTATACAAAGGAATCAGCACACACCTTGATAAATGCCTTAATATATCTCAAACAGAAGCCAGTAAAGAATTAATTAGAACAAGATTGTTTATTACATTCTTGAATGCTTTAGTAAACTGGGAAACATCAATTACTTATCTGTATAATATGACAGCACATATAAATATAGTAGGATTTAATAAACAATATATAAAATCTAAACAAATTACTAATAATCAACAAACTTTTAACGAGTGTAAAGAAGCTGTATATGATTTATTTTTCGGAATTAAAAAACTTGGAATAAATCAAAAAACTGGGATTGTAACTGATATTGATCAATCAAATAAGATACAATTATTTTTTGCATTAGAAAATGATAGATATTTGAAATCAACAGATATATCATTTAAAACAGCTGCTGATGAATTAACAAATAGTATATTAAAAATGTACCCAGGAACTTTAGACCAAATAAATTCTCAAGTACGTAATGATCTTAGAAAATGTTATCCTACCTCTGCTGACGACAAATTTAATATACCATTCGCGTAAGTACATTTTCTTTTAAAGAAATCTTGTTTTATAATAAATGAAAAATTATGAAACAAAAGAACCTGAATATATTGAAGAATCAGAAGAAATAATTACCCTAAAAAAATATTATACTCCTAAGTCACTTAATATACAAAAAGGACATTGGTCTCTTGGTTTTACATTACTAACCCATACTTTATTTCTTATGTATAACAATACAATGTTTTCAGAACTCGTTAATAAATCACAAAACCATGAAGAAAGTATAAAATTTTCCACCTATATGAAAAAAGTTACTGAAATAAATGAATGGGCTTATTCTACTACAAATATAGCTCTAAATTCTTTAAAAAAACTTTTAACAAAAACTAACATTAATTCGTCCTTCATATCTAAAATATCTATTTCGTACAATAAAAATATCAAAAAAAATTCACCTGAATTTTGCCTACCAACAACCTATAAAAAACTTGACGATGATAATAAAGAAAAACAAACTCTTATCAGTCTTATCAAAATAATAAAATCCGATACTAAATATAAATCACAACACTCAATTAGAATGTTTGTAGCTTACATTATCAAATTTTTAAAATATCATAATATCTCAATATGTGATTACCAAAACATACAAACTAAATCTTTTAACGAAATCAAAGAATCTATTTCAAATATATACACTAACAAATCATTACAAATTAAAATATACTACACTATGATATTTATTTGTTTCATTGTAAAATATACTGAAAATATGAAAGACTTTGAAATATATAAAAAGTCTGTTCACTTAATTAAAAAACCAAAAGAAGATCACGATACTCACAGAATAACAAAAACAGAATTAGAACAAATGTACGAAGCAAGTAAAACAGATATTAAAAAACAAACCATATTTTTACTAATGATATCAACCGGTATGAGAACTATAGGTGTATCCAATATAAAATTAGACCATATATGCACAATGGTTAATAATGTTTTAACAATCAACAAAACTGGAAGAACTTTAGAAAAAGGTAATAAATGGTTCACTTTCCCTATATCTGAAAATCTTTCTAAATTATTAGTTCAATATATAACAAATAAAAGAAAAAGCAATTCATCTTATCTTTTCCCAGGTAGAGGCGAAGACATAGGTATATCTCCTAGTAGAATATCTGCTATTATAAAACAAATTTCTAAAGATGCTGGTCTTACTGGTGTTCATATACACGCTCATAGTTTAAGACATTCTTTTGCTCATATTCTTCTAGAATCAGGTAATAAAGCAGAACTTGTATCTAAAATGTTGGGACATACATCAACATTAACAACTGAATACTACTACCTAAAAGAAAGCGCTGCTGAAACAAGTAAAAGAATGAATATACCATGGTTAGAAAGGACAGAACAAGAAAATCCTGTGCCTTCATTTCTAAATACTAATAAACATATACCAGAAACTAAAAAGAAAAAGACTAAGACTGAACGAAATATTATGCTAAAAAGTTTAGTTAAAGATTTTAAAGGTATAAATAACCTAAAAAAGATTGAAGAATAATAAATTTAAAAAAAAAATAAATAAATAAATGAATGCAACTAGAATTTTTGGAAATAATTGTGAATTTAATTATAAAAATTCGGCATCTCCTACTTTATGTATTAAGGTGAGAAACACAATAATCACACCTCGTATTACACAGATATTGGGTATGACTAATCATACTGGCAATCACCAAATCAATAAAAATAAAATCAAAAAAGAGAAAATGAATCCTATGACTGGTAAAAAATCATCCGAATACTGGGTAAAAATGTTATCTGATATTAAAAAAAAAGGATATAAAAATCCTTTTTTAACACAATCCATACCGTTTGGTGACATAATAACAGAAAATGATTTTATAAAGTACCCACCTGGTTCAATAAATACAAATTATAAAAAAATTTTTTAGTTAAATTATTAATATTTTAAGTTATAACTTAAAATATGGTTAAATTTTTGTATTAAGTAAAGTCCTTGATACAAGTATCACAATTGATACTTTTTCTACTTGCTAAACTATTAGTCATACTATATTCACAAATATTACCAAATATTTGCTCAATATTTGGGATCCTTTGTTGTATAATAAGTTTTTGACCTTCATCCATTAAACTATGATAAACTCCTATAATACTAACTAATAAATCTGTAGATAATTCTACAGATTCATCTTCTGTATCTTTTTCGTCAATATCTTCAGGATAAACAAATTTAACACTTTTAGAACCTTTTAACCAAGGTATATTCATTGTCGGTATAATATTTTCTAGTTCTGTAGTCCAATAATATTGTTCAGTTGTTGATATGCTACTATGTCCCATAAATTTAGATACATTTTCTAATTTATTTCCCTGAGACATAAGACTATTAACTATAGTATGCCTAAAAGCATGTGGGTGAACGTGATGCCCATATATACTTAAAGCTGTAGTTATTCTTATTAATTTGTTTCTTACTGAATCACATGATAAATGTTTTCCAGATTTAGAAGGAAATAAATATGAATCTACATCGTTTTTAATCTCAATATTTTCATCAAAATATAACTTTAATTTGTTTTTTAAATTTTCACCAACTGGAAAGGTTCTATATTTTTTTCCTTTTTCCAGTTTTCTACAATTATCTAAATATACACCTTTATGGTTTATAAAGTGTTTAGTTTGTAATGTAACAATAGCACCAATACGCAATCCTACTTCTTTTAATATAGTAAATATAAGAGTGTATTTTGTATCATCCTTTACGTATTCCATAATTTTTTCTATTTCATCATCATAAAAATGTCTTCTAATATTTTCACAAGGTACATCCCTTTGATCGTTAATTTTAGACAAAATTTGAGTTGTATTTAAAGTATACAAATCTTTTTTACAATTCATATAATTTGGGATTCTGTCTCTGAAAAATACTATAGTACACTTTACAAAATCCAATCCATGATGTTTAGTATGTTTAGATTTAACTCTATCGTTTTCTGGAGTAATATTATTAGCGATATGAATAATACATTCTTTTAACCCGTTAATATCAATTGTATTAAAAAACCACTGAAGAGAATCTATATGAGTTGGTATACTATTAAATTTGGTTTTAAGATAGGTTTCAATATGTCTTAACAATAGAACGTTTTTTGATAAAATTTTTCTCAAGGTTGTTTCTGGATAAGCAGACGTTTTAGAAAGTCTATCGCTGTTTATTTTTCTCAAATGTTCAATAAGATCTTTTTTCCATTTACTTTCAGTTGAAAATACTACATCAGCAGATGTTTTAGATTCTTCTGTGTATCTTCTATATGTTTCTTTGAGTTCTAGAGAAAGATCAGGATGTTTAGTATTTATAAAATAAGATGTATCTATAAAATAGCAAGTATAATCTATTAAAATTTTTAGGTTTACATATGTTTCTTGAGGTTTGTATATGTTATATAGTTTTTCAAATACTTGATTTGCAGTTAAAGAATAACTTGATTCATCTTTAATAATATTATAAATAAGACTTATGCATTCTGTAGATGTTGTATTTATATAAGGTAATTCACCAGATTTAACTATAGATTTTATTTCTTTAATTTTATCAATATTATACTGAACGTTGTCTATAAATTTTTTAGATTCGTTATCAGTTGTATACAGACTTAATATAGATCCGATAGCTGGATACCTTATAATACTATTACCGCATATTTTAACAAGTGTTTCATATGAGTAATCACCTTTTACAAGTTTATCCCAGTCTAGAGTTTTTCTAATATACTCTACAGTTTTTTTGAGAGCAGATGTAGATATTTTGTTAGATTTAAGTTCACCCCATATAGATTTTGTAGTTTGTACTACATCATCTATAACATTATCGTCCATTTATTATCTTTTATTTGTTTATTAAATTAAAATATAATAATTTAATAAATGACAGATTATCTTAATATTATAAAAAATAGTGTAAAGTTTTCTTGTAATGCAATACTACAATACAGTAATAGGACTAAACTACAACCTAATTATTCTTTTGATCAAATAAACAAAATGTTAACAGAAGATTTTGCAAAGTTTAATAAAATATATGAAAAAACATTGTCGGAGTTAGATCAGACACAAAAGGAAATAATAGGAGCTCATTACAGAAGACTTGTATTTATACTCAGTAATAAAACAAGACCACTACAAGAGATATATAATGAGTTATTCAGTAATCAAACTCTTTCTAGTATGAAATTTACTATATGCAGCTTTATAATATCATATTTATATCTCTTTGCAGAAAGTTACGGTGAAATTACACGATGTCCCAATATTCAATTACGAAGTATTATAGAAACATTAATATTTTTATATTTTAATATTGAATATGATTCTTTTAGTGTAAATGTTGCTGCTATGTTAGATATTATTATGGATGATAACCCAGATATGTCATTAGTACACAACTTTTTTTTATTAGGTTATGATATTCCTATTCAAACTGATATTAATACAAATAAAATTAATATAGGTAAATATGGAACTAAGATTGTTAACAACGTATGCAAAAAATTTACACAAACAGTTCGGTCACAAGAAGCTTGTGAAACAGCAAAAAAATTAACAGTTATGATGGAAGATAGAAAAAATTTTGTTGACTTATTTCGCATAGTAAAAAATAATAATTTAATATTTCAATTTGATATGGTCGAATTAGCTAAAAAATATTTAGTAGTTTTTTTAAAAGATTCTACACGTATTAAATTAAATAACGGATTCTTTACTGTAACTAAATTTGTAAAACAATATAAAGATAATAAAGGCAACACTTACGACACGTTCATATACAAAGGCATGACTGCTAATAGTACATTTGATAATTTTTCAAATTGGGATAAACCGTCATGGTATGGAACTTTAAATGAAGCCAATTTCTATATTGCAAGGTCAAACACACCTTATGCTTTGTATAAATTTAAATTAATTAAAGATATAAGACTTTTTTACATAAATCTTAATAATTTAATTAATCTTATACAACAGTACGGACGCTTACAAGTTATTAATGTGTATGGTGATGATATAAAAGGTTGGACGGAATTGATAGATACATGTAAACAATATAAAATACTTGATAAGACAATTACTTATGATACAGCAAAAGTTATGTTAGAATATAAAAATATTATAGATTTTGCTTTTTTTAATACAAAAAATTATAATATAATTGTGAGAAATAGTAAATATAATATCGATGTTGCGTTCGCAAACTGTTTATGTTTTACACTAAATAATAGCATAAATATGGCAAACATTAAAAACGATGTAAAAGATCAAGTTAGAATAGAAGGATACATAGGAGATAAATTTTTACACCCTTCAGGTAAATATTTTCATACTGAGTTAGCTTTATGTAATCCATATAAAGTATTACAAAGAGTTGATGAAAAAGATTCGATTGATATAAAATATTATAATTACGAGCAAAATTATTTACAATATTGGTCTATAATAGAACAATGGGCTTTAAATAAATCGTTAGAATCTAGTAAATCCACACGCATACCTAAGAATTTAATAGAAATACAAAAACAAATAAACCAATGGAAGTCGTTTGATGTTAATTTAACATCGTTTAATAATATAAAAGACTGTGTTAACTGTCAAGATCCGAAAGATTTAATAAAATTTACCAAATTATTTTTAAAACGTTTATTTTATAATATATCACAAAGTCCTTATAAATTAATAGACAACGTAATAATGAAATACAATTTAAATGTATATAGATCAAACCATGGATCTGTTCATCATATGAGAAGCATATATCTGGCAATAAAAATATACCAAATATTTAGATTAAGAAATCCAGAACTTTTCCACAACGTCTTTTCATCTAGACAGCATGTTTTAGCAGCTGTGTTAGCTTCAGTATTTGTTAGTTTAGCAAGAATAGATGAAGATAGAATGGATGGAACGCAAGGACTTAAATTGCATGATAATATTGATATATGGAAAACAATATTCCCAGAATTATCTAAACTTAAAGATGTAACTGATTATTTATCTAAACAAAAATTAACTTTTTCATTGACACAGTTATCAAGTTGTTTTATGTTGATGGCTTTATTGAAAAATTTATTATTACCAACTGATTCTTTGTTTGTTGAATTTTTAGGTTTTAGTAATATATTTTATAATCAAGATTCTCTTAAAGATTTACTAAATGATTCTAATAAACAAGAAATTAAAAAACTTAATTTGTTGAACGGTCTCACAATGCTTCCACATTATTTAGAACATTGTAGAGGTGCGTTTTCAGATGGAATTTACAAAAAATTTATAATAAATTCTATGGATAGAATTAAGGCTACTAAAGGTGATGAAAATGACTTAATTTATTACACTATTAGTAATATACTAAAAACAGGTGAACGTGATACGTGGAATCAGAAAAACTTTAATACATTAAGAAAAGAAGACGTTAACATATGTTTATACACAGAAGATTCAAAAACAATGATGGCTAATGAGTATACAATGAATTTTACAAAGTTTAAAGATTGTTGTAAGTTGTGGGGACACGAACGTTATAATAAACGTGAATTTTATACATTATCAACGAATTTTGAAAATATATGGAATGTTCTTGATATTGAAACAAATTTAATGATATTATTAACATAAAAAATGAATAAATAAATGTACTTATGTTATAATGATAAATGACAACTTTTGATTTAATAAATGATTATAATAATATCAGCGTGTGTGATATGCCAACAATTAAATATCAAGACATTTGTGATAAATTAAGAGTATTAATAGTATCAATAGTTGATACACCAGAATATTATATAAACGGAGGTGAATCGTTGTTATATATTGTTTATATTGAATATAATTTTAAAAAGAAAAATTATTTAATTTTACACATTAAAAATCTATTAGAAATTTATTGTAAAACAAATAACTATTTTCTTCAGCATATAGCAGAAACTTTATTATCTGATATATTTACAGTACCATATCCATTTTATTTTAAGAGTAACTTTATTTATTATATATACACATATCTAAAGTCTAATTTAAATATGTCTAAGGTACACGATGATAAACATACTTTTTATGAAATATTATCTACTTTTTTTATGTTACACTCAAAAAAACTTTATTTATATAAAAAGAGTTTACCAACCTATAAACCAGATGAGTTTATTACTAAACTATTTAGTGCATCTTTAGTCGGACTTGCTGTTGGAGATTCACTTGGGTTTTTGGTTGAAGGTCAGTCTAGAGAAATATGTGAAAGATATGTAGATGAGGTAATAAAAACACATTCATTTTTAAATTACGGAATTCATAAAAATTTCGGACATAATGGAAATCCACGTTATGTATCATCTGATAAATCAGATGAATGGGCGTTTAAACTTGGTCAGTATACTGATGATACCCAATTATGTAGAGAGTTAATAAAAAGCATAACAATGAATAAAGGAGAATTCAATTCTTCTGATTTTTCTGATAGATTAATTATGTTAATAGGAAAAGCAGGGTTATTAAGGGCTGATACCAAAGTACCTAATAATAATAAACTTTATATTATCGATGGAATAGTTGGTTATGGTAAAACTACTGTTATGACTACGCAATGTTTAGCAGATGGGTTACCGTGGGAACAAACTGGTGTTTTAATAAAAGCACAAGGAAACGGAGGATGTATGAGAGTTGCTCCATTAGGAGTGTTGTTTTTTGAACAACCGTGGAGATTGAGAGAAATAGCGAGTTTACAGTCTCTAGGAACACATGGTAGTTCTAGATGCAGAGCAACTTCTGTTTTAATTGCAGAAGCAACTAGATTAGCGTGTGAATCAAAAGTGTATCCATGGTCTTTTCATATAGTTAAAAATCCTGTGATATTTTGTAATAGATTAAAGTCTCAACTTATAAGTGTTGATATGAAATTGGCAAACAGTGTGAAATTGATACCTAAATGGCTTGAAGAATTAAATGAACAAAAGTTGGTTCATTTAATTACAAAGAAAGGGTTGGAAATGGGAGATTCATTATGGGATAATGGTAATGTAATATCGGCAAGTGCTGTTCAAACGGCGTTGTTTGCTGTGGTTTGTTTTTTAAGATATCCGGATAATTATGAACAGGCAGTATGTATGGCAATAAGAGGAGGAGGAGATGTTGATACTACAGCTGCTATTTGCGGTGGTATAGTAGCTGCAAGAACTGGAGAGTATTTAAATGTACAAGTAAATGATAGAGGAAATTGGGGTATAAAAGAGTTAGATAACTTAGCTAATTTGGCTAGAAATTCAGTATTATAGTAATTATGTATAAATCGTATTTTTATATATAAAAATACGATTTCATAGGGGTTCCTGACAACAATAAAATCTTGCAATTTTTTACAAGATGTAAAAAACGTTTAAATTGTTCATAAATATGCATAGTATTATTATCTCCTTGTATACGTAAATTATGCACCTCATCAATAACAATAATATGGTTAGAATACATTTCCACAATATTAGAATCACTTGTACGTTTTAGATGCTTAGCAAACGTTTGAAAAGTGGTTGGTTTATTTACTCCTATACTAATATGATAAAAATGTTCATATAATTTTTTAGTTCTTATTAAAACTTCCTTTTCAGTTAACCCATTTGCTTTTTTTTTATTTTCACATGTAGAAACGTTTGGTATATATCCTTCAGGTATGTATTGACCAGAAGTACACTTATCTCTTAATTCTTTAATAAAATTATTTAAAATAGATTTACCTTTAGCAAATATATAAACACCTTTAAAATTGTTAGTTTCACTTTTTATTTGTTCTATAGCTCCAATAGCAGAGCATGTTTTCCCTGTTCCCATCATATGAACTAAAATAAGAGAATCATACATAGTATTAGACGATAAAAATCTAGCAATTATTTTTTGATGTTTCATTAAAACTCCCTTTTCATCGGGAACATTTTCTATCTCATTTGGTTTAATTCTTTCTTCATAAAATTCCTTTTTTTTAAAAATAGAATCGTAAAACCCATCTTCATACGGATTAAGTAAATCTTCATCTTTATTATTAATGTTTGGATATTTTGGTAAGAAGTCAATAATTTCCATTTAATTCTTTTCTTTTTATAAAGATTTATTAAATCTTTATACTATTAAAAGTTTACAATAATAAAAATAACATTAAAGAAAGATGAAGTCAAACATATATGATATAAAAACACCAGAGTTAAAAAATAACAAATGGCTGGTATTTGAAAACTCTGTATTCACTGATTTAGATACTTTAGATTGCGATGATACTGTACAAGGTAAATGTTACGAAGATAAAACATTTGATGAGTGTTTAGACGTATGTAATAAATCAAATGGTTTATGTTCATTTGGATATTACATATATCGTAAAAATAATACTAATTTATGTGTTCCTATACAAAAATTATCAAAAACTATTAATATGGTATATAGATTACGAAATAAAACTATTTATCCAGAATTAAATGATGTAACGGTAAAGACATTTTTAAATAAAAATGTCTTTCAATTTCCTCCAGCAGATGCAAATACAATATTTTACATGGATAATTTTTTGTTTGAAAACGTAGAAACAAATACTATAGTAAATAACACAATAATTAGTGATATACAAAAAAAAACAATATCAAAACTAAATACAAATACAAATGATGTTGTTTTTTCTAATGATGGAAACTTACAAATCCATATGTTGGAAATACCAATATCTTTGTCAGTAGGTATTCAATACGTACCAGTAAAATATGGAGATAAAGTTGCATTTAACATACCAACAACTAATTTAGTTATGAGACCAAGTGTGTCTGAAAATACATTAGAATGGATATCTAGAAGTTTTAATTTAAGTACCTCAACTTCATTTACGTTAATACCATTACCTGATTCAGACAAAAAAATAGGAGATTATGTTAGTTATTCAGATACATTCTCAATACATTCAAATGTTTTTATATTAGGTGTTAATGAATGGTATAATATTGAATTATACTATTATAAAAATTATAAAGAAGCTAAACTTAGAAATAAAAATGTAACTTTTAGATTTAAACCCAAAGAACAAGGATGGTATTGTAATAAAGAAAAACCACTGCCAATATCTTTTGATAAAATGATAGTTGATAAAAATAATATTGGCACATTTAACGGAATGAAAATATCTAGATACCCTAATGTATTTGAAACATGTAAATATACTCAATCTAATAACTCTTATAAATCTTATAAATCTAATCACTCTTATAACTCTTTATTTTTTTTAATATTTTTATTTATAATGTATATTTTTTATTTAAAAATTTTAAAAAAATTTAAAATCGTTTAACAATAGCTTGTGTTATAATTATTTCTTCTTCTTTTATTTTATTTAAATGAACTTTTAAAAATTTAAATAATATGTGTTTCAATTTAATTGGAAATTGATCTAAATCAAAAGTAATATTTTTATCGTTATAAGTACCGTTATAAGGTAAAGTAAAACTAGTATTATCTTCTTTATTTTCAATTTGATACACTCTTATAAGAGCATATATAAGTTCATGTCCGTTTTTGTCTATTTCTTCAATATTTTTCATAAAAGTACGTTTTTCAGTTAAAAAAAGATCTCTAGTAGGAATATCTTTTAATAAATTATTAAATAATGGAAATTTTAACATATTTAAGTATTAACTTGTTATATTTAAATGTTAAAATCAAAATTCGTCACATTTTTCTTATGATTCTAACTTTACATTTATGTCTACATCTATGTCTATATCTATGTCTATGTCTACATCTACGGAAATATCATTATTTTCATATTTTTCTTTCCAAATGTCTAAATATCTTTTATCAGATATTAAACATGCTTGTATTATTTCAGGTTTTGCTTGTATATTTTCGTAATGTTTAAGAGTTCCTTCTCTGTCTGCTTCTTTATCCCATGAAGTTATACTTGAATTTTTTAATATATTTAAAAAACTTTGCATAGCATTAACTGCTAAACGTCCTTTATTATATAAAATTTCGTCGCACGTAGTTTTATCAATTATATCAACTTTAATAAATTCTAGAGAACTATCACTTTTTTTAATTTTTCTTTGTATTGTTTTTGGAAGAAGCGAAGATACTGACCAATATCTCCATATATGAACTACTTGTTCATTCTTAGGCATAGGTTTTCTTCCTTCTACATTATGTGATCTATATCGTACAACACGTCCAATAGCTTGTTGAATTTTCATTTCTCTAGTAGATGATTCAAGAATATGCATATGTTGAGTTTCTAATATATTAATACCTTCAGCTCCTGCTTCTGTTACAAGAAGTACTTTTATTTTATTTCCATATCTGTTTTTTTCTGAATTAAAAATATCTAAAATTTTTTTTCGTTTTCCGTCGGATACATCACCTGAATAAATTTCGGTAGTAATACCGCATAGTTTAAATAATGAATGTATTAAATTTACACCTGCTTTAGTTTTAAAAAATGTAAATAATACATGTTTAGAATTCCAATTTGATAATACATTAGTAATGAATGCAGCTATTTTTCTAGAAAATACATCATTTAATTTTTGGATGTCAATTGCTTTTTTATCTATCCATCCTATCTGTTCTTGTTGAGTTATCTTAACAACATTCTTTTTAACTTTATCAATTGCTTTTTCTTTTAATTTTTTAATTTTTTCTTGATTTTCAGACCATTTTCCTTTTTTAATAAATTTATCTTTGTATTCATTAAATATTTTAGTTGTAAAATATTTTTTAGAGTTTGATATTTCACCTGTTGGTTTGTACTTATAGTAAACTATTGACCCAATATGATTTATTTCGTCTCTTGTTTTAGGAAAATTTAATAGAATATTATTAGGATACCAACAATTACTATAAAATCTAGTTTTTATCCATTTTGTTGCTATAATATATTGTTTCATTTCATAAATATATTCTTTAGGATTTGATTTTAGTAATGATTGACACGGAGGTCCTTTACGTCTTAAATTTAGTTCTTTTATATACGATTCCCAGTATTTATCATCTTGCGGAGGCGTCATTGGTATTAATATTGGATCTTCGTGTATAACATCAGGCATATCCCCTATATTACCAGGAAAATATGAAATTATTCCATATAGTTTAACATCAAACATTTTAGGATTTATTGGATGAACGTTACCGTCTAAGTCTGTTTTAAATTGTTTAGTAAAAGATTCTATATCTAATTGTCCATTTTTAATTATATCTGCAAATGTATCAGGTTTTAACAAATTACCAAGTAAAGGCCATTCCCATATATTATTATAAACTGGTGTTCCTGTTAAAGCAAGTATTTTACAGTCTGCTTCCATAAGTTTGTTATATATAAGAGTAGAATGTTTTGATTGATTTTTTACTCCGTTTAAGATATTATGAATTTCATCAATAACAACTAAACTTCCATTAAAATTTGGAAGTTTATCTCCCACTGCATAATTAGATGTTATAAATGTGTAATATTTTTTTAAATATTCTGTAGATAAGCCACATTTATCACAGTATTCATCAAAAAAATTTTGTCTTAAGCTACCTGGTGTAATAATGTAAACCTTTTGCACTTTTGATGCTTTAATCATAGCATCAGAAATCATTATACTTGAACAACTTTTACCTGACCCAAGTCTATGGTATAAAAGTAACCCTTTATATTTTAGTTTATTTAAAAAATAATCAGTTACTTTTAATTGATGCTCCTGCGGATAAAAAGAAGGATGTTTACCGTGTTTACAAGATATTTTATCGTAAATTCCATACGGCATTTATTTATTATGTTTAATAAATAAATTGTTAATTTTATTTTATTTTATTTTTCATTGTATGCTTCACTAAAATTTAAATAGCATACATCATCATCTTCGCCGCATAATGGTTTTCCTATACTAAATTCTGGTATTCCTTTTCCATTTACGGGTTGTTTAACATTTTCATTTGAAAATGTTTGTTTGCTTTGTATTTTATTTGCTACTTCTATAACAAATCTTTTTATCTCTTGTGCATCATGAGGTCCGTTGTATCTCATAAAAGGTTTACCTTGAACATATAACACAATATAAGGAACATATAAAATTGGTGCAATAGTATCTTTAGACATTTGAACGCATTTTTTGTATAAACTTACATTAATCATTCCAAATTGACATCCTCCAATTGTTCCTGGAAGTTGTTTAAATAAAGGTATTAACGTTTGACAATGAACACATTGTGTAGAATAAAATAATATTAACGAAAATCCTGGTATAGTATTACAAAGTATATTTCCTGTATTTCCTTTAGTAACTAAAAAATCCTCGCAACTGAGAAATAATAAACCGCTCATAATTTATTTAAATAACGTTTAATATTTAAATAATGTTTAAATTAAATAAATGAAAACAAAAATAGCATTTATGTTTTTGGGAGGTTTACCAAACCCGTCAGAAGACACTGGAAAGTGTTGGAGAATTTTTTTAAAAAATGCTCCAATATCTTATTTTAAAAAAATAGTCTTTGTTGTTCACCCTATAAATGAAACTGATAAACCATTGGGATTTTGGAAAAGATATTTAACATATAATTTAAACTCAACATTAAAAATAAAAACCATCTATCTAAATACACCAAGTACTCATCTTAAAACAGCATGGGCGACAAGATCTTTAGTTGACGCTACTATATTAATGATTAAAATAGCGTATAAGATAATTCCTACAATACAAAAATTTGTTTTATTGGAAGGAAAAACATGTCCTTTATATAATTTAAAAACTATTTGCGATACTATTTTAAAAAATAATAAAAATTGGATTGATCCTTTAAATAATAGCTGTAAAGAAGAGTTTATTAATAATAAACATCCACATTTATATTGCCCAACAAAAAAATGCTTACAAAAAAAAGATTGTTCTTTTTGGAGCCAATGGATGATATTAGATGCTGAATATATAAAAAATTTGTTATATACTGATATTAAAAAAGATAAGAAACCTGTTTTATGTAATAATGGAAGTATGGTAAACCAAATTATAGTAAAAAATAAATCAAATAAAATATCCAAAAATATAGAACAAAGTCTAATTCAAATGTTAGATATATACAACAAACCTTGTCAATTTGCAGATGAATTATACTTTGGACTAATGTTAAAAAAAAATAGAACTGTTAAAGAATTTATTAACATAATTAACACAATAGACAAAGATATGTTTATTACAAACTATAAATCTATAAAAAAAATAAATGACAATAAAAAATATGTACTTCCTATTTATTCATTAAATGCAAATAAAAAAAGTAACAATATCATTAAAAATATAAATTCTATTGAAATGAACAATCATTATAATAACAATAATAAGTATATAAATTCTTTACCATTTTATTTATCTTCTATATCATTTAATGACAAGCCATTAACTAGTATATTCAGTTTATCATCTGTTTATACCGACTGGAATCATTTCAATATAAATCCTTTTAATATATTTAGAAGTTTTAAGTATAAAAATTTAAATATAAATAAATTGTTAACTGATAGTAATAATAACACGATAAATAAATTATTAAATATTAACTGTAAATATGCATCATTTAATTCATTAAATTTAAATCAATTACCGTATTGGGCTCATCCATTAGAATATAATACCATTCCATTATATCAATACATTAACGGTTATAATTTACTTTTATATTTTTCATCAATTAATAAAGATGAACATTTAAACTATATTTTATCCTTATACAAAATATCATTAAAAAAAATAGGATTTAAATTTATATTAAAATATTCAATTAAATATGATTTTCTTATAACTCTCTTTAATTTAAAAATACTAGTAGGAACTTTTATAACAAATAAAATACTTAACAATGCTAGAATGCGTGGTTGTTTATTTATTAGAAAATGTGAAAAAGGATCAAATATAAATAAATATGCAAATCAACTTTATAAAAAAAACACAAAATATATATACAAAAATATAGTTAAAAAAAATATGAATAAATCTAATTAAAAAAAAAAAAAAAAAAAAAA
>Ga0209190_1001257_pt1 | contig 17783 bp, 15 predicted proteins | sample M_140205_XF_Meta_FD_187315 | JGI IMG/M metagenome (GOLD analysis project Ga0209190, IMG submission 187315) | Freshwater microbial communities from Lake Montjoie, Canada to study carbon cycling - M_140205_XF_MetaG (SPAdes) (version 2) | ecosystem: Environmental > Aquatic > Freshwater > Lake... | reverse complement strand
ACTGCTGATGGGCGACACGCTTGAGATTGCGCGCGGCGTTGATTGCGAAACCATGAATCAACCGCTTGGCGTGTGCGTGGGAATCACTCCGTTTAATTTTCCAGCCATGGTTCCGCTGTGGATGTTCCCAGTGGCTTTAGCCTGCGGAAATACCTTCATTTTGAAGCCCAGCGAGAAGGTTCCTTTAACCGCCAACATTCTGGTTGAGCTATTGCATGAAGCTGGCTTGCCAAAGGGCGTGTTGAATTTGGTGCATGGTGGCCGCGAATGCGTGGACACATTACTGCGCCATCCAAAGGTGAAGGCGATTTCGTTTGTGGGTTCAACTTCGATTGCGAAATATATTTACGAAACTGGAACGCAACATGGCAAGCGCGTGCAAGCCAACGGCGGCGCCAAAAATTATATTGTGATCATGCCCGACGCCGACATGCCCAAGACTGTGGAGGCGCTTTCAACGGCGGCTTTCGGTTGCGCAGGCGAGCGTTGCATGGCTGGCTCCACCGCTCTTACTGTTGGCGCGGCCGCCGACAAATTGTTGCCGTCGCTTGTTGAAGCGGCGCGCAATATTCGCGTGGGTCCAACTGATCGCGTGGCTCAACCAGACATGGGTCCGGTGATCACCGCCGCGCATCGCGACAAGGTCACAAGCCTGGTGTCCAGCGGCGAGAAGGAAGGCGCAAAAGTAATTTGCGACGGACGCGGCGTGAAGATTGCCGACGCGCCGAAGGGATTTTATGTGGGTGCGACAATTGTGGATCATGTTGTGGATGGAATGCACATTGCCAAGGAGGAAGTGTTTGGACCAGTGCTGAACGTGATGCGCATGGACGATTTGAACATGGCGATTGAATTGGCCAACCGCTCAAATTACGGCAATGGCGCGGCAATTTTCACCCAAAATGGGAACGCCGCCCGCGAGTTTAAGCAACGCGTGAAGGCTGGAATGGTTGGGATTAACGTGGGCGTGCCCGCCACCATGGCCATGTTCCCGTTCACCGGTTGGGATGAATCTTTCTACGGCGACCTGCACATTCAGGGCCGCGAGGGCGTGCAGTTTTTCACGCAACAGAAAGTTGTTTCAACGCGTTGGTTCGGCGGCAATGTGGGCGATGTGTGGCGCAAGTAATTCGCCACCAGGCGCCGCTTTGCGCACGCGCAATGTTTGATCTGTGATTTTTTAAATTGTTGGCCAACTGACACAAGGAAATCAACATGAGCATTCTTATTCGCGGCGGCGAAATTGTGACGGATAGCAAACGCTTTGTCGCGGACATTTTTTGCAAGGGCGAAACCATCACCGCCATTGGTCAAAACTTGACCGCGCCCGAAGGCGCGACCGTGATCGAAGCTAAAGGCAAATATGTTTTTCCTGGCTTCATTGATCCACATGTCCACATTTACTTGCCGTTCATGGGCGCGTTCGCCAAGGACACCTATGAAACTGCAAGTCGCGCCGCGCTGGTTGGCGCAACCACCACGCTGATTGAAATGTGTTGCCCATCGCGCGCCGATGATCCACTTGAGGCGTTTGATTTGTGGATGTCAAACGCCGCGGGGAAATCCGCGTGCGACTTTTCATTTCACATGGGCGTGACCAAATTCGACGCCACCACGGCGGCGAAGTTGGAAGAAATTGTGGCGCGTGGCATAAGCAGTTTGAAGGTTTTTTTGGCTTATAAAGGCGCGTTTGGCATTGACGACACGGAGCTCTACAACACGCTTAAATTTGCCAAGAGCCACGGTCTAATTGTTACGGCGCACTGTGAAAACGAAACGCTTGTGTCGGAGCGCTGCAAAGAATTACTGGCCGCTGGCAAGACCGAGCCGGCGCAACATCATGAAAGCCGTCCCCCGCTTGTGGAGGCCGAAGGTGTTCACCACCTGATGACCTTCGCCGAGTTGACCGGCGCCGCGACGTACATTGTGCACTTAAGTTGCGCCGAGTCTTTGCATGAGGCTTTGCGTGCGCGCGCTCGCGGAGTGCGCGTGAGCATTGAAACACTAATTCAATATCTTGTGCTGGACAAAAGTTACGCCGAGCTTCCAGACTTTGAGGGCGCCAAGTTTGTCATGTCGCCCCCGCTGCGTGATGTGAAAAATCAATCCGTGCTTTGGGGCGGCCTTGCCAGTGGCGACATTGACACGGTGGCAACCGACCACGCGCCATTTGATTTTGCAAAACAGAAATCAATGGGTGCGCATGACTTCACCAAAATTCCCAACGGCATTCCGTCGCTCGAGGAGCGCGTGAATTTGCTCTACAGCTACGGCGTGGTGCCAGGAAAAATTACCTTGGAACAAATGGTGAAGACCGCCAGCACCAATGTGGCGAAGACCTTTGATTTGTTTCCACGCAAAGGTGCGATTGCCGTTGGCAGCGATGCTGATTTGGTGGTGTTTGACCCCGATTACCGTGGCGTGATCAGCGCCAAAACACAGGCAATGAACGTGGATTACAGCGCATTTGAAGGCTGGAAGATTCAGGGCCGAGCAAGCGTGGTCACGGTGCGCGGCGAGATCGCCGTGCGCGACGGAAAGTTTATGGGTTCAACCACCCGCGGGCAATTTTTAAAGCGCAAGCCCAGCCACTTTTAATCTGCCCGCATCACGCAAGCCGCCCCCAATTGGATTTGGGTTGGTTCGTTTTTTCTGGCGTCAATCACAATAAATTGCCTCAATGAGCGGCGAAGTTATTGCCGATACATAAGAACTTTATGAACAACAAAAATACAGATTATGCCTTCGCAATGAATGGCATTGAAGACTCTCGCCTATACAACGACGACCTTGCGCCAGTTTCATTGTCGCAGCGCAAATGGGGAACATGGAGCATTGCCGCTCTGTGGATTTCCATGGCGGCGTGCGTGCCAACCTACATGTTGGCATCGTCGCTGATTGAAGGCGGCATGAATTGGTCGCAGGCAATATTCACAGTGTTCCTTGGAAACTTGATCGTTGTGATTCCCATGGTGCTGAATGCGCACGCGGGAACAAAATATGGAATTCCATTTCCAGTTTTTTGCCGCGCTTCATTTGGAATTCTTGGAGCCAACATTCCCGCTCTCATGCGCGCTGTTGTTGCGTGCGGTTGGTTTGGCATTCAAACTTGGATTGGTGGCGAGGCGATATTTAAGATCGGCTCCACATTTTTCCCGGCTCTGATTGATCCAACCTGGGCGACCGCTTTGGGCATTACTTTGCCGCAATTCGCGTGCTTCATATTTTTCTGGTGCATCAATATGTATGTTGTTTACCGCGGAATTGACTCCATTCGCATTTTGCTGCAAATCAAGGCGCCGTTGTTGATCATTCTTGGAATTGCGCTGCTGTGGTGGGCGTACGACGCGGCTGGTGGCTTTGGCCCAATCTTGGCGCAACCTTCTGCGTTCGCGCCAGGCCAACCCAAAGACGGACAATTTTATTCCTTCTTCTTTCCAGCGCTCACCGGCATGATTGGATTCTGGGCCACGCTGTCGCTGAACATTCCAGACTTCTCGCGCTATGCGCACACGCAACGTGATCAGGTTGTGGGACAATTCGCGGGCTTGCCACTCACCATGGCGTTGTACGCATTTATTGGAGTGGCCGTGACCAGCGCCACCACGATTATTTACGGCAAGGCCATTTGGGATCCCGTCAATGTGTTGATGCAATTTAAGAACCCAGTGGTGTTGATTGTGGCCATGATCGCGCTGTGCATTGCAACGCTGGCCACCAACTTGGCGGCGAATGTGGTCAGCCCCGCGAATGATTTTGCAAACTTGGCACCGCGCGCCATTTCGTTTCGCACCGGCGGATTGATCACCGGCGTGATTGGTATTCTGATGATGCCGTGGAAACTGATCGCCGATCCATCTGGCTATATCTTTGTGTGGCTGGTTGGATACAGCGCCCTGCTTGGCCCCATCGGCGGCATTCTGATTTGCGATTACTTTGTGATCCGACGCACAAAATTGAACTTACAAGACCTATACCACCACCAAGGCGAGTACCGCTACCACGGCGGATTTAGCGTGACGGCAATTCTTGCGCTGACCGTCGGAATTGCACCGAATATTCCAGGATTCCTGGGCACGATCAAGGTGCTCGACGCGGCAACCGTTGGTCCATTTTGGATGAACTTGTACAACTATTCCTGGTTCGTGGGCTTTGGCGTTGCGTTTGCGGTGTACGGCGTTCTGCGCGCCATCAAACCACTGCACAATGCCAACAAGCCTATGACTCGCTGACGTGATTTCCTCAACGCGCTTTGAGTAACTATGCTTGAAACCGTGACCACACTTTCAAACACAAATACACATCACCAAATGCAACTACCACCATTCGCCTACACACCCAAGCCATACACCGGTCCATCGCCTGAAGAAGTTCTTGCCATGCGCAAACAATTTCTGTCGCCGGCGATTTTTCACTACTACAAAAACCCAATCATGATCGTCGAAGGCAAGGCGCAATACTTGTTCGACAACAACGGCCGCCGCTACTTGGACTGCATTGGCGGAATTGTCACGGTGAGTGTTGGTCATTGCCATCCTGAAGTGACCAAGGCGGCGATTGAGCAACAAGAAACCATCGTGCACACAACCACGATTTATTTAAATCCACAAGTGGCGCTGTTCGCCAAGGAACTCGCCGCAAAGATGCCAGGCGATTTAAAGGTGTGCTACTTCGTGAACTCCGGTTCCGAAGCCAATGATTTAGCCATCACCATGGCGCGCGCAGCAACAGGCAATTATGACGTGATTGCCCTGCGAAACGCCTATCACGGCGGAAGTCCTGGCGCCATGGCGCTCACTTCGCATCACACATGGAAGTTCAATGTGCCCCACGGATTTGGTGTGCAACACACCGTGATGCCAGACACATACCGTGGACAATTTGGTCCCAACGACGCCGATGCTGGCCGCAAGTACGCGCTTGATGTGAAAAGTCTGATTCAATTTGGAACGTCTGGTCAAGTGGGCGCGTTCATCGCCGAAAGCATTCAAGGCGTGGGCGGCACCGTTGTGTTACCCAATGGCTATTTAAAAAATGCCTACGAGCACGTGCGCGCCGCTGGTGGTTTGTGCATCGCGGATGAGGTGCAAGCTGGCTTTGGAAGAACGGGCACGCACTTCTGGGGATTTGAAACACAAGGCGTAACGCCCGACATTGTCACCATGGCCAAAGGCATTGGAAACGGTTGCCCGCTTGCCGCGGTGGTGACCACTCCCGCTATTGCAAAGAGCATCGCCAACCGAATTCACTTCAACACATTCGGTGGCAATCCTGTTTCATGCGCGCAGGGCCGCGCCGTATTGCGCGTGATTGAACGCGAAGGTTTGCAGGCAAATTGCCTGAAAATTGGGGCGCAATTGAAAGCGGGCTTCGCCAAGTTGGCGGAAAAACATTCGCTTATTGGCGAAGTGCGCGGCATGGGCTTGATGCTTGGAATTGAAATGGTGAAAGACAGAACCACCAAGGAGCCCGCCAAGGAAGAATGCGCCGCCGTGTTTGAGAAGTGCAAGGACCTTGGACTTCTCATCGGCAAGGGCGGCTTATTTGGCAACACGCTTCGCATTAAACCGCCCATGTGCATCAACAGCGCCGACGCTGATTTTATTATTGGCGTGCTTGATCAAGCGTTGGCAAGTGTTTAATCCCACTCATTCGTCGCGCTGAAATATTTCACACACATTCACATTTAATTTTTTGCGGAGCGCGCATAAAATTTCCATTGCGTTAGGCTTCTTGAAATGACTCGCCCCACGCTTGAGGTTCCTGTTGACTCGCTGGAATCGGCAATCCTTGCGGCGCCGTTTTCCACGCGGCTAGAACTATGCGATGACTTGGTAAGCGAAGGATGGACTGCGAACATGCGCATGGTTGAGCGCATTCGATCCGTTGTGGACACGCATCTTGTGGCCATGATTCGCCCACGATTTGCGGATTCCCCGCTCACGCTCACGGTTGAATCATTCATGGCCACCAAGCGCGTGATGGACGCGTCCACACAAGAAATTAGGGCGGCCGCCGCCGCGGGCGCGAATTCCGTGGCAATTGGCTTGCTTCAAGCGGATGGACATGTTGACATGAACGCGTGCGGTGAACTTGCCGAGTTGGCGTGCACCTTGAAACTTGAAGTTGCGTTCCTGCGGACATTTGATTTGCTCAGCGACCGCGCGCGTGGCATGCGCGACATCACCGCGCTGGGAATGAAACGCGTTGTCACCGCTGGCGTATTGGGTTGGGACGCCGCAGCCGCAACTATTGAGCAACGACTCGCCGTTCTGCGCAACGATTCTGTGAACGCCAAGGCCGCCGCAGATGTGAACTTTGCAACGCGGATGAAATCCGGCGCGGAAATAAAAAATGCCGGCGCGTGCGACCCCGTTGAGATTGTTCCTGGTGGCGGCGTGCGCGCATCAAACGCGGCACAATTCATGTCCGTGTCGCCTCACTTGCATGCCTCATGCCGGCGCAATGGTGTGTTCAACATTGATGAGATTCGACTTCTTCACTCCAGCATGAATCCTGCGCGGTGATGCCCGCGAGCGCGCCACCTCGTTGCGCTCAAGGATCACCGAAGTATCGGAGTTGCAAATCGTGAAGGAACCCATCCTCCTGCAACATCAACAAACCGATGTTCAATTCGGTGCGTAAATCACTCTTTTTTGGCAGCCCAAAGGCGTACTTTTCATCGCTAAATACGGAGCCGACCTCAGTGATCGGAAGTTCGGGATGCATTTTGTCGTAGTACTGCAAACTTGCCGCCTCGCCAACAATGGCTTGGATTTGATGATTGATCAAATCAGAAACCGCAACCTTGGGGTCGGTATATGCCTTCACATACATCTGGTGCACTTGGCAGAATTCCTCGGCCGCCGTGCCCTTTATCACTCCGACAAGCTTGCCGTTTAAATCTTGCGCGCCATTGATTTCATTCCTCAATTTGTTCAATGTCATGATGCTGGTAACGCTTGATGTGATGTAGGCAACCACCGCGACTCCGCACATCAACCATATTCCCGCAAGCACTTTGCCCAACGCGCCAGTCTTTGCCGCGTAGTTAGTCTTGCCGTTCATCGCAACGGACATGACATGATAAAAAGAATCGGCGAGCCCTTCATGCCAACGCTGGGGAAAGTCCTTGGTCAATCGTCGTTGAAACAACGTCACAACATAGGTCAACGCCAGCAAGATGCCAGCAAATACCAAGAAAATTTCAATGTACCCGTATTTATCCAAGGCCTCATAGAATTTTGCGAAAGTAAATCGACGATCCGCGTTGACCATGATGCGAAGTCCGCCGTTGAAATAGGGCTGCGTGAAATCGATCAGCTTCAGCCTTGAACTCGTCACAACCATGTTCGTCACCGCGACATCCACTTGACCAGATTCAAGCTTCTGCATCAATTCCGGCATCGTTGAGCAAGGGACATACACGTAATTCAACTTCAGCGTAGCGGCTAGTTTTTCCCACAATTCAACCGAGAAACCCTTATAAACACCGGGACTTGTCTCCATTGCAAATGGAGGACTGTAAATGACAGCCACACGCAACTCTTGATTTGAAAATATGGAACTTGGTTCGCTGGCGCAAACGCCCAAGCCATCAACGCTTGCGATTGTGAAGAACAATAAAAAAACAAGCCATTTCATTTGAAAGATTCTAACGCCCACGTGACGGCATGGCGGAAAAAAAGATCGCTGACATTTGGACTCACGCGTGCCAATGCGTTTCTTGCACGCCCGCCATTTGACCGATGCGATCACTCACTTGAACAGGAAATCGAACCAAGTCGAACTTCTTAAACTTTAAGTGAAAGGTCATGCGCTGTCGCGGTTGCTCCTGTGAAGTTTGGATATCAAGGCTCTTGATCTTGATTGAAAATGATTTGAGCTCCTTCAAGATGTCATCCACCTCCACTCCGCCATCTTTGAGGTTGACGGAAAAGTCCGCGTACCAATCATCTTGAATTTTGGATTCAATAATTGGAAGCACATATAAAATCACAATGGATGCGACCGAAGCAAGCAAGCCAATTCCAATCGCGCCCGAACCAAATGCAAGCCCGATCACGGTTGCCGACCACAGCGTGGCTGCGGTGGTGACGCCGCGAACAATGTGACTGGTTTGTCGAATGATCACCCCCGCGCCCAAGAAGCCCATGCCCGAAAGCGCGCCCGCGGCAAGTCGCGCGGGATCTGGATGCCACGCTGGAGCGGTGCCCACCAAGGCCAAACTTTTCACATAGAAAGAGTCGGAAATAATCATCACGGCGCAGGCGGAAAGGCTTACAAGCAGAGTGGTGCGCAACCCCGCGGCGCGGCCATGGCGCTCGCGTTCAATACCCAGAATAAATCCAGCCACAAGCGTAAGTCCAATCCGGAGCAAAATTTCCGGGCGCATATCAATCATAATTTCATTCAGCATGTGAACGATCTCCATTTGAAATTTTGGGGCGAGAGCGATAGCAAACACTTCTGAAAAATTCAGATTGTGTTAATTCTGCATGCGCGACTGAGCGCGCCAACGGAATCGACGTGGCCATCAATTTGTAAGCGTAACCACTTCGCGCCTGTGTTTCAAATGGGTCACGACAACTCCGCTGTGTCTAAGACTTTCAATTCTTCAAGTCTTGAACGCTCGCAATGCGTCATGCGATTGCGTGCATCACCTTGAACGCTCTGGCATAAGAAACCACAAGACGAGATAGACCAGCGTTCCAGGAAATGCGGCGCTCAGGATTGAGAGGATCACATACGCGAGCCGCACGCGGTTGGCGGACCAACCAAGTTGCTCGGCGATACCGCCACACACGCCGGCAATAATTCGATCATTGGAGCGGTACATGGCGCCTCATTTCTTGGATGTGTGAGTTTTGATTCATGTAATTGCAAGGTAGCGCAAGAGCGTTATTGTTTCTGTTGCGACTCCCAAGGCGTACCCATCAATCCACTTGTTTTTTTCTTAGAAACGCCACGTTTTTACAGGGTATTTCACATGTCAAACCAAACTCCGCCGCGATGAAATCAAATGTCTCCTGCTTGTAGAAAGTGACATGCGTGGGATCGCGTCGATAGTGCCAATCGGCAAAGCGGCTGTCGTCATGTTGAAAGCTTGTCATGAGCGCCAATAGACCGCCTGGCTTCAACAATGCAACCATGCGCGTGAACTCCGCGTGCGGCTGGTGAAAGTGTTCCGCCACTTCCGTGCAGGTGACAAAGTCAAATTGTTGATCAAGCACGGTGGCGTCTGGAAAAAAGAACGGGTCGTACAGGCGCATCGAGTGGCCTGCTTGAGTAAGCATGTCCGCCAACGCAGGTCCCGGACCACAACCAAAATCAAGTCCAACTTGATTGGCGGGCAACTCGGCAAGCAACGGCGCCGCCAGGCGATTTAAAAACTCGCGGTAGCGCGCGTCAAGCGGATCATTCTCATGCTGTTGGTATTTCTGCAACTGCGTTTGGTGACTTGGCAATTGCGTCACGGACACCAACGTGACTTGACATTGGGAACATCGCAGATAGTTCAAGCCGTCCTTCTGCAAAAACGGCGCAAGTGAATTTCGCAAACACACGCGGCACATGCATTCATTGATCAAGGATTGATTTGCATCCGCTTGCGACACATGGCGATGCTACTTCCCCCACCAAGGCGCAAGTTGATTATCCTTGCATGCACGCAAGCAAAACCGCTTGTAAAAACACGGGAAACAAAGCCATGTCCATTGATCTTTCAAAATTTCAAGTTGATCCAAAATCCAAACGTCATTTGAAGGATTGGAAGACCAATGATGACGAAGGTCTGGCGCGCGAAGCGATGGCGCCCATCTTTCAGGAAAATCTGAAGGCCATTTCAGAACTGCAATACAAATTGTTCGCCGATAGTTCGCACGGATTGCTGATTGTGATTCAGGGCATTGACACCGCGGGAAAGGACGGCGTGATCCGCGATGTCTTGAGTTGCATGAATCCGCAAGGCGTGTACGTGAAGTCTTTCAAGAAGCCCGAGAAAACTGAACTGGCCCACGACTATTTATGGCGCGTGCACCAAGCGTGCCCTGGCAAGGGAATGATTGGCGTGTTCAACCGCAGTCACTATGAGGACGTGCTGATTACGCGCGTGCACAAATGGATCGACGCCAAAACCTGCCAGCGTCGTTATGAGGACATCAACAATTTTGAGAAGTTGCTTACGAATGAAGGCACCACCATTGTGAAATTGTTCCTGCTGATCTCAAAGGATGAGCAATTTGAGCGCCTGCAAAGCCGTATTGATGAACCCCAGCGCAACTGGAAATTTAACTTGGCGGATTTGGCCGAGCGCAAATTCTGGAACGAATACATGGAGGCATTTCATGATGCGCTTGCGGCCACAAGTGAAAAACACGCGCCTTGGTTTGTTATTCCCAGCGATAAAAAGTGGTTTCGCAACCTGCTTGTCAGCGAAATTCTGTTAAAGACACTTCAATCTCTCGACTTGAAATGGCCCAAGCCAGAAGCCGACGCCGCAGTGTTGCGCAAAGCGTTGAACGACGCCAAATAATTCACGACACATATTCAAATTTGGCTAGACTGCAAAACCACAAAGGAGATCGCACCATGTCTGGATCAGGATTCAACAAACGAGAAGATAGTTTTGAGAAAAAATTCGCGCATGACGCAGAGCTCCGCTTTAAAGTGGAGGCTCGCCGTAACAAAATGTTGGCCGCTTGGTTTGGCGCGAAGTGCAATATGACCGCGGAGGACATCGCCCAGTACACAAGCGAATTAGTGCGCGCGGACTTGAAGACTCCTGGCGACATGGATGTGCAACACAAAATCCACGCCGACTTGAAGGCGCGCGGAGTGCATGCCACCGAAGCCGAAATCCGCGCTGAGATGGAGAAATGTTTCGTCGCGGCCGCCGCCGAACTGACGTGAGATTGCGAAACACACCCAAAGTCCGCAAACCCGCTTGGACTTTGTAATTTATTGCAAATTTCACTTGCAACGCCTCTTATTGGTCCTAAATTAAACGCAGTCCTAGTCTGCGCAACTATCCACATATAGAAAGATCCCCCTTGAAAAGCCCCATCTGCGTATCAGCGTCATTGGCAACAATTCTTTGCTCCTGCATCACTGCCTCGTTGTTCGCAGATGCCTCAGGTCACGGACCGATCACTCCACTGAATGAACCAAAGCCAATCGAGGGCTACCCAACTCAACAACTTGGTCTTGGATTTATGCCCGCGCCAGCTATTGTGCTTGGCGACATTGATCTCTTTTCTGTGTATCAAGAGGATGAGCGCACCGCGCAACCCGCCCCTTTGCGAATTGGAGTTTCCGAAGAAGTCATGGCGACCGTTGGCGACGGTCAATGGGTGAATGTGGACGGCGGTCGAGTTTGGCGTCTTGAAATCACTGGCATGGGCGCAACTTTCAATCGCCTGCATCTTTCAGGAGTGATGTTGGCGCCTGGCGAAAAGCTGTATCTCATTTCCGGAAATGGCGAAGGCGTGATTGGTCCCATCGAAGCCCGCGGCGAATTTGAAAACGGCCAAGCGTGGGGCATGTTCGCTCCTGGCGAAACAAGTCGTATTGAATGGTTTGTTCCCGACAGCAGCAACTCGCAAGAACTTCCATTTGAAAGCGTGGACTACACGCACGGCTATCGGGATATTTTCGCAACTCAAGCGCAAGAGGCGACCTGCGATCAAGACCCAACGTGTTTTCCAACTTGGGCCAATGAGGCAAACGCCGCAGCTCGGTTAACTTTCACGGCGGCCACCGGTGGAAGCTACTTGTGCTCTGGTCAACTCATGGCCACCAACGCCGCGGATGAAACCCCCTACTTTTCCACGGCAAATCACTGTATTTCCGTGCAAAGCGAAGCCAACAGTTGCCAGTTCTTGTTCAACTTTCGCAACACAACTTGCAACGGCAATACTGGAACTACAAACAATGTTGTGGGCGCCGACTTGGTCAAGACATATCTGACAAGCGACTGCACGCTGATGCAAATTCGCGCCACGCTGCCTACCACCGCGTATTGGGCTGGATGGATGTCCACCAATCCAGCAACGAGCACCGCATCAACTGGAATCCATTTCCCAGGCGGACGCAAGATGACTATTTCGTTCTGCAACAAAGCCGCGGCATCAACCATTTGCGGAACCAGTACGCAATGGTCAACCGTGTCGTGGTACAGCGGCGTGACCGAAGGTGGATCTTCAGGCAGCGCGCTTTATCAAGACAGCGACAAGAAAATGTATGGCGTGTTGACATGTGGATCCAGTAGTTGCACTTTGTTAACAGGCAAGGATGGATACGGTCGATGGGACAACGCGGTCAACGCGGGCGGGTTCTCCACTTCGCTGGCGGCCGGAACCGACGACGTGCAAGAACCCAACGACAGCTGCGCCGCTGCCAAGGCCGTTGCCGCTGGCACTTACACAGCGTTGGTGGTCAAGCGTCTTGATGAGGACTGGTACGCGCTTACGGTTCCACCAACAGGAACAGTGACAATTAACCAGACTTTCACGCACAGCAACGGCGACATTGACACGCAACTTTTCTCCACTTGCGGCGCAACAGCGCTGGTTTCTCGCAGTGGTCGTGTGAGCAATGATTCATTCACCTACACCAATACCACTTCAAGCAGCACCATTCTTATGCGTGTGTTCTTGTACAGCGACACGCGCAATGATTACTCGTTTAGTTATTCCGTGACTGTGCCAGTACCAGCCAATGACGAATGCGCTGGCGCGACTTTGATTGGAAATGGCGACGCCGCGTTTAACACAACCTACGCCACCAACAGCGCGCTTGCAGTTGCGGCGGGTTGCGATGGCGGAACAAGCATGAACAAGGATGCATGGTTCAAGTACACCGCGCCAATCACGGGCAATGCAACGGCCACAACATGCGGGCTAGCCAGTTTCGACACTCGCCTTGTCGTGTATCCCGGCGCGTCGTGTCCAACAAGTTCGGCCGATTCAATAGCGTGTAACAACGACGCGTGCTCCGCGACCACTAGTAGCGTGACCTGGGCCGTGACCGCAGGCAGTACTTGGTACTTGCGTATTGGCAGCACCGCCAATGTGGGCGGCGCGGGTACTTTGCGCCTAAGCGAAATTGTTCCTTGCCTAGGCGACTTGGATGGAAACAACGAAGTAAACAGCGCGGATTTAGGCCAACTGCTTGGGGGAGTTGGTACTTGCGGTGTCACCCTATGCGTTGAAGATTTGAACGGTGATAACGTTGTCGACAGCGAGGATCTTGGCGTCCTGTTAGGCAACTTTGGTACTTGCCCTTAAATTTATTCATCTGTAGATCATTCAATTCGCCCTGCGTTCAAGAGTCAGAGGTCAATCTCTCGCTACCCTGTAACACAGGGTCCACAGGCGGCGGCGTGACTCGCCCAGGCACCCACGGCAAAATAGCCAGCGCCGCTACCGCGAAACCGCTTCCCATCCAGAAGGAGATTGATGGAAGTCCGTAACTCCACAAAATTCCAGCCACTACGCTGGCGATCAACACCGCAGCGCCTTGAAAAAAACCAAACAATCCAAGCGCGGAAGCCACGCGCTCTTTTGGCGCGTAGTCCACGATCATGGCGCGCGCCGTGCCTTCCGTGCATGCAACGCTTACGCCATACAAGCCAAAAAGTCCCCAAAAAATCCACGCCGTGTCGCGGCCAAGCATCGCAAAACCTGCATAACTTAAGGCATAAATCGCCCATCCCGTTGCCAACACTGGCCAACGACCATAGCGATCACTAAGCAAACCCATTGGATAACTGGCAGCCGTGTATGTGGCGTTGAACAATGCGTACAGCAAAACGCATTTCACCGGTGACTCGCCTAGATCAAGCGCGCGCAATAAAAGAAATGTGTCGCTTGAGTTACCCAGCATGAACAACACCATCGCGCTCATGGCCACCCAAAATGATTTGCCAAATGGAATACCCGTGGACTTCGCAAAATCGTTTTTGCGCTGCTCCACTTGAATCGACGGCGTGTTCGGTATGAGCCATGTCATAAAGAACGCAATGCTTGAGGAGAACGCAGCGATGGCGAAGAGGACTCGAAATTGCGGCGCGTCCTGCGGAGTGACCGCGCGCGATCCAATCATCCATGCAAGAATCCCTGCGGCGATAAGCGCGCCACCAACCCCGCCAAGTGAATCAACGCCGCGGTGAAATCCAAACGCGCGGCCTCGATCTTGAAACGCGACGCTTTCCGCAATCAACGCGTCGCGCGGAGCGCCGCGAACACCCTTGCCAATGCGATCAAGTGTGCGGCCGCACAAAACAAAGCTCCAATGCGTTGCGGCCATGACGAAAATTTTTCCGATGAATGTGATGGCGTATCCACGGCGAACCCAGCGCACTCGGTGGCCCGTGGCGTCGCTGTAATACCCTGTAAGACCGCGCATAACGCTCACAATTGCTTCGGCGAAGCCCTCGATCAAACCAAGCGCAACAGGACTAGCGCCAAGCACGCCCGTCACAAAGAGTGGCAGCAAAGGATACGTCATCTCGCCAGCAAGGTCGGCGAAAAGACTGATCGCACCAAGAATCCAGAGCGACCTTGGAAGTGGGCGGCGATTATGGCGCGCCAAAATCAAACATCTCCGATTTGGACCACTTTGGTTTCCATTTCTTGATCAACGCAACATGCTCGGGGTTGATCTGATAGGAGCGGTACGCGTCGACGTTAGAAAATTCCACCAGGATGCCAAGCGTGTAATCTTGTCGAACATTTTTACGGCCCACATCAATGTGCGGACCGCACGCGTAATTCAGAACGCCCGGAATCTGTGGGAGAATCGCGTCGGAATCAGCTTTCATAGCGGCGGCATCGCCAGGATTCGCCAGCGTGACAAAAACTAAATGTTGCACATGCTCCGATGTGATCTTACCCCCGCTGGTGTTTGCGCCCCCACTTGCGGCGCACGCGCTCAACATGCAGGTGAAGGCGCACGAAAGAAATCCATTCTTCATCACCACCGCGGCATATTGAATTCTGCTCATACGCAGCACGATACCTCATTGATTTGCCTTACGATTAGCGTCATGTCGCAACTGAATGATTCAAACAATATTCCGCACAAACCTGACTATGTGCTAGGCACACACAACGACGAGCACGCCCGACTTGGCATGCAGCATTCCTTGTGGCGTGAATTTGTTCTTGACGCCTGGAAACGTGCGGAGATTGGCGCTGGAAGCAGTGTTGTGGATGTGGGCGCGGGTCCAGGATTTGCAACCATGGATCTTGCGGAAATTGTTGGCGCCACTGGCCATGTGACCGCGGTTGAAATTTCCAGCAAATTTACGCAAGAGGTGAAAGACCAAGCGAACGCTCGTGGCTTAAATAATGTGAATGTTCATATTGTTGACTTGATGCACGAGGATATTCCACTTGTGAGCGCCGGCGCAGGGTTTGACGCCGCGTGGTGCCGATGGGTTTGCATGTTTGTGGCGGACGTTGGCGCGTTGGTTCGCAGCATTCACGGCTCGCTGCGCGTGGGAGGCGTTGCGGTGTTCCATGAATACGTGCATTACGAAACATACGGATTACAACCGCCCACGCCTGGCATTGATTCTTTCACGAAAGCGGCCATGGAAAGTTTCCGCGTCCGCGGGGGCAACGCCAACATCGCGGGAACACTGCTGAAAGAATTGCGTCAGCAAGGTTTTGAAATCGTTTCAATCAAGCCCATCGCGCGCTCGGCGCGCCCACATGAACCACTGTGGCAGTGGCCAGCGGGATTTATACGCACATACTTGCCGAGACTTGTTGAATTAGGCCACATAGACAACGCATTCGCCGCGAATGTTCTTGACGAACTTGCCCGCGCTGAACAAGATCCGCAGTCCATCATGCTTACGCCCACGGTGCTTGAAATCATCGCGCGCAAATAGCATGGCCTTCCAAGCACATTCAGCACAGACGTCGCCATGCCATGCGCAGAATTTTTCCATGTTGCAAGTCCCTTCACTCGATGAAACACGAACGATTGATATGAATTTACAACAACCCACGCGCGCGATCACTTGCCTGGCTTGGCGCGCTGCGTTAAATTTCGCGCCAACTTTTTTAATGGCTTCGCTGTTGGCATTGTTGTTGGCTTTGGGCGCCGTCGCGCAAACCACGGCCACCACAACACCCGCGCAAGCGCCGCCAAACTTTCTTTTCATCTTGGCGGATGACCAAAGTTGGGCTGGCTTGTCCGTGGAAATGATCGCTGGAAAAGATTTCAGCAAGGGCAAAAATTTCAACACGCCCAACACGGAAAAACTTGCGGAGCGTGGAATGATTTTCTCACAGGCGTACGCCGCGCATCCCAAATGCGAATGCTCCCGCGCCGCGATTCTTGCCGGCCGCACCACCACCACGCTGAACGCGCCAACCAAAGCATCCACCAATTGGTCCATGCCACTCACGGATTCACTTGCCAATTCGCTCAAGGGCGCAAACCCCGCGTATCGCGCGGCACATCTTGGCAAATGGCAATGGCCCATGAAGCCCGCGGACTTGGGCTACGACCAAAGCGATGGCATTACGCAAAATCAAACTGGAGAATCGAAAGATCCAGCCGATCCAAAACTTTCACTCAGCCTCACGCGGCGCGCTTGTGATTTCATGGCCACGCAAGTGAAGGAGGATCATCCGTTCTTCCTGCAAATTTCTTTTTACGCGGTTCATGCGCCCGCTCAAGCGTTGCCAGAAACGCTGAAAAAATATGACAACTTGAAAAGCACAAGCAATGGTGTTGGCAATGATGCGGCGAAAGACTCGGGTAAAGGTGCGGGCAAAGGACCGGGGAATGGGCCAGGAAAAGAAAATGCAAAAAATGATCGCGCCACGATGGCGGCCATGACGCAAGACTTGGATACTTGCGTGGGCACGCTGATGAAAAAACTTGACGAGCTTGGAATCGCCAACAACACCTACATCATTTATATGAGCGACAACGGCGGGCGCACGGAAATTCTCAGTGGCGGTAAAGGCAATTTGGGAGAGGGCGGCCTGCGCGTTCCGTTGATTGTTGCCGGCCCTGGCATTCACGGCGCGACGTATTGCAACGAACCCGTGATCAGTTACGACATTCTTGCGACCGTGCTTGATTTTGCCGCGCCCAATACCGCACTGCCCAAGGGCGCCGAGGGTGGCAGTTGGAAAACCGTGCTGCAAAATAGTGGCGCGGGAAAAGTGAAGCGCAGCATTGATCGCATGGTGTGGCATCAACCTGTGGAGGTGCCGCATCCGCAATCCGCCATCCGCAAAGGCGACTACAAACTTATCTATGAATGGGATACAAAAAATGCGCAGCTGTTCAATCTTGTTGATGACTTGAGCGAGAAGAAAGATTTGTCCAAGGAGAAACCCGAACTCGCGCAGCAACTCACGGCGGAATTAAAAGCGCATGTGATGGCGGGCCTGGGCGAGCAAGCATGCGCCGCGCTCGCTCGTGGCGAAACTCCGCAAAATCGCGGAGGCGGCAAGGGTGTTGGCAAACCCAAAGACGCAAAATAAAAAAATGCGAAACAATACTTTTTTGCCAACCCAAATCTGCGCGTGCAAATGAACTATGTACAGTGGCGCGCCTGACAATGTGAGCCCTGGCGCTTCGGCGCAATACAAGATTCACGCCAAAAGAAAACCGCACCACAAGCTGAGCTTGGATGCGGTTCCTTCCAAAACTCCCCCGACTGGACTTGAACCAGTGACCTAGCGGTTAACAGCCGCTCGCTCTACCAACTGAGCTACAGGGGAATCGGAGAGGCAAGCATACCCAACTCGTGA
>Ga0209190_1001256_pt1 | contig 17786 bp, 16 predicted proteins | sample M_140205_XF_Meta_FD_187315 | JGI IMG/M metagenome (GOLD analysis project Ga0209190, IMG submission 187315) | Freshwater microbial communities from Lake Montjoie, Canada to study carbon cycling - M_140205_XF_MetaG (SPAdes) (version 2) | ecosystem: Environmental > Aquatic > Freshwater > Lake... | reverse complement strand
CACTTATCTTCAGGTTACTCTCCCCGAGATCAACCAAATGATGGGCAACGCCACATCTGTTCTTAACAACACCGCCTCTGTCTATGCCCGTTGGTTGGACTTCCCCGGCGAACAACTCATCGCCCAAGTTGAGGTCGAAATTGGAGGTCAACGAATTGACCGCCAATATGGTGACTGGATGCACATCTGGAACCAACTTACCATGACTGCCGAACAACAACGCGGTTACTTCAAGATGATCGGAAACGTGACCCAACTCACCTTCATCACCGATCCCTCTTTCGCTGATGTTGATGGTCCTTGCGACTCCATCGCCCCCCGTCAAGTGTGCGCTCCCCGTAACGCACTCCCTGAGACCACCCTTTACATCCCCCTTCAATTCTGGTTTTGCACAAACCCCGGTTTGGCTCTTCCTTTGATTGCTCTCCAATACCACGAAGTCAAGATCAACCTTGATATCCGCCCTATCGATGAGTGCTTGTGGGCTGTTACATCCCTCAGTTGCAACAGTGGAAGCAAAAGTGGTCTTGATAACCAACTAAGTTACCAATTATCTGCCGGAACCCCCGTTGTTGCCACCATCGCCTACAATCAGTCACTTGTAGCTGCTTCTTTGTACGTCGACTATGTCTTCTTGGACACTGATGAACGAAGACGCTTTGCTCAAAATCCCCACGAATACCTCATCTCCCAGCTTCAATTTACCGGCGACGAATCTGTGGGCAGCTCGTCAAATAAAATAAAGCTCAACTTTAACCACCCCGTTAAGGAGTTGATTTGGGTTGTCCAACCCGACCAAAACGTTGATTATTGCTCTTCCCTCCTTTGCGACGCCACCCTTTTCAAAGTTCTTGGCGCCCAACCCTTCAACTACACTGATGCCATTGATGCCCTTCCCAATGCCATCCACGCTTTCGGTGGACCCATGGAGCTTAAAGGTGATGGTACTACTCCTAGTCAATATGACTACATTGATGCCCGTGGTCTTTTCGAAGATGCTGGCGCTCTTGATGCATCTGTGACTGGATACTGGACTGGGGGTGCATACTCCAACTACTACAACCAATCTAACTTCTCTGGAAACAACGTTGGACCTGATGCTACTAATGCTGCTGGACAAGCTGCTGCTGCCGCTGCTGCTGGATTGTCTCTAGCTCAATACCAAGATTGGCTCAAGCAAACCCACAACAATGGGTCCACAGTGTCTGATGCCGGAACATTCGTTCTTTCTGAGACCTCTTTGGACATGCACTGCTGGGGACAAAATCCCGTCGTCGTTGCCAAGCTCCAACTCAACGGCCAAGATCGCTTCTCTGAACGTGAAGGGTCTTACTTCTCTTGGGTTCAACCCTACCAAGCGCACACCCGTTGCCCCGATGAAGGTATCAACGTGTACTCATTTGCTCTCCGTCCCGAAGAACATCAACCTTCAGGGACGTGCAACTTCTCCAGAATTGACAACGCCACCCTCCAACTTGTGCTCTCTAATGCTACAGTTGAAGGCACACGAACTGCCAAAGTCCGTGTTTATGCCACCAACTACAATGTTCTCCGCATTATGTCAGGTATGGGTGGGTTAGCGTACAGCAATTAAGCGGGTTGGGTTGCATATTTGCACATATATTTATATATTTTTAAGTAATATATTGTGGTAATTTAATACTATAGCAATTTATAGTATTAAAAAATGCCTTTTATTAAGCCAGAGCGTAAGTAAAACAACGATATTAAGTATATTTGTCTCAAAACAACTTAAATAAAGGTTGTATATATATAGTATAACACCCATGGAAATAGTTAAGGCATTCAATTCGAATAATTTGCATACTGAAATTATAATAAAGGGTACTCCTGATAATCCGTTGTTCAGAGCGAGTGACATTGGAATAGTATTAGAAATATCGAATATAAGAACATCTATAAATCATTTTAATGAAACTGAAAAGGTAGTACGTTCCACGTACACCCATGGTGGTACACAAGAAGTAACTTTTCTTACAGCAAAAGGGCTGTATAAAGTTTTATTTAAATCGAGAAAACCAATAGCAGAACAATTTCAAAATTGGGTGTGTGATGTAATTGAAGAAATTCGTTTAACAGGTAAATACGATTTAGAAAAACAACTAGAAGAAGCAAAAAACGAAATAGTAAAAATGGAAGAAACAAATAAAAATGAATTAGATAAAAAAGTTAGTAAAGAACGAGAACAATTTCTATTAAGAGAATTTGGAACTATTGGTTCTATAGTTTATATCATAAAAGTAAAATCATATGAAAATGGACAATATGTAGTTAAAATAGGTGAGAGTAGAAAAGGCGTTCAAGCAAGATATAACGAACATAAATCAAACTATGAAGAAGTATTATTATTAGATTGTTTTTCGGTAAAAAGATCTAAGGACCTTGAAAGTTTTATATTTAGTCATGAACATATTAAATTCAATAGAGTTACAGATTTGCAAGGACATGAAAATGAGAGAGAACTTTTTTTAATTGGAAAATCACTTTCTTATAAAACACTATTGCATGTTATAAATAATAACATCAAACAATTTTCCGATTACAATTTGGAAAAACTGCAAGCGGAAAATGAGGTGCTCAAAAATTTGATTACACCAACACCATCTGATCAACAGCCAATGGAAAATACAATAATGCAAGAATTATTGAATGGTCAAAAAGAAATGATGAGAATCATTCAACATTTAGAAAAAAGCAATAAAGAAATATTGGATAAATTAAACTCATTACAAACAAAAACAACTACTAATTTTCAAGAACCATTAGCAACATTGGGTCCAAGGTTACAACAAATAAATTCCGAAACCATGACAATAAATAAAGTATACGAATCGATTGCAGAATGTATAAAAGAGTATAATTTCAAAGTAAAAAGACCGAGTATAGTTAAAGCTATCGAGGATAGCAGTGTTTATAATGGTTTTAGATGGGCATTTGTAGATAGAAATACAGATCCAAACATAATTGCAAATATTCTTCCAACAAAACAAACCAAAACACAAAATCTAGGATATATCGCGAAATTAAATAAGGAGAAAACTGAAATTCTTAATGTTTATCTAGATAGAAAAACCGCTGCGACAAGTAATGATTATGCATCTAGTTCATCATTAGATACCCCTGTTAAAAACATGTCATTAACAAATGGACATTATTATATCTTATATGATAAATGTGAGGATGAACTAAAATCCGGATTCGTTCAAAAACATGGAGAGCCATTATTATATAAAGATGGTGTCGGTCAGTATAATCCTGAAAATAATTTACTCGCTGAATTCGTGTGTAAATATGATTGTATCAAACAATTAAAAATAAGTGATAAAACTTTGGCAAAAGCATTAGATAAAAATATATTGTATAATAATTATTATTTCAAAAGCATTGGTAGTAAGATGCAAACTCCTTCGGCTACCGCCATCGCTGCGCATTGAGTTCAATCACTCACCCATTTCATAGTGACAATGCTCTGCACAAAATAATTTATTACCATCATTTTGGTAATAAATTATTCATCCATATTCCTTCGGCTAGCGCCTTCGGAATATAATCGGAAAACTTCGACTCGCTTCGTCTCCGTTTTCCTCCACAAAAATAATAAAAAACTTATTACTTTCCATCACAATCCATTTGTTCAAGACATTTATTGCACCCCAAACAACATGCGCTGCAACATAGACACATATTTGATAATCCGGATAAAACAGCTTCACATGCATTTAGAAATAAAGACCATCCTTTGACGCAACTACGCATACAACAACACGCGCCTTTTTCTACTTTACCAGCAACAACAACAACTTCTGCAAGCTCGTGAGCTATAGAACTCTCCTCTTCTTCTTTTTTATGTTCCATTATAACGTATAACAATATAATAAAAAATACAAATAATATAACTCTACATGAATGTAAGCAATTAAATACATAAATCTCTTGCCTGAACACCTACAGAGTTTTCCTGCAAACACCACTAAACAACGCAACACCTAGGACCCTACACGGATGTCGACCCTGACTCCTCTATTTCCACATATCCGTTATCCGCATTCCAACCCATATTTTTGCTATTAAACAATATATTCATATTTCTGACTTCGGGTTTATTCGTTTCTTCCCAAAACAGCTTGTTAATTTGTTCGTCGTCTCTTAATCGAACCGAATAAGTTTGCTGGATATTATTTCTACCAACACGACCCAATGCTTGAATAATTTTTTCTTGCGTCAAGCACAAATCTTTACTCAAGTAGCCGTGACAAAATTGGTAATTGGTGCCATAAATATAATCGCTAGAGGCGATAATCATATATAATTTTTGTTGATCGGCCAGGGTTTTCATGATTTCCGTATAGGCGATACTAGTATGATTGGTAAAAACCCCAATACCCATTAACAATAATATTTTCCAGCTATCATTCACTCCGGGCAACAACATGATTTCCACGATGGTTTCATCATCAATATTGCTAGTAAACGGATTTTTCACGTCAGCTTCATCTAATAAATATGCCCATTTTCGCAAATGCAGTTGTTTATTTGGAATAAATGTCTCATTCAATTCGGCCGTTTTAATCATAGCTCGCAAGGTATCCAAATCTTTATTCATCTGTAATACATCCGCATCTTTATCATTTGTAGCAGCGTCTTTATTTTTACTGCTCGTTTTTTTCATTTTTTGAGCTTCACGTGAGTTATCTGTGCAACTACCCTTTTGAGTTTTCGATTCTACAATGTCTTCCAAATCGTGTTCCAATGCGGTAATGGTATCATTAATTTTATTATTGAATTCTATTTTTTCCATAATATCATCCATGACTTTTGCAGGAATATTGGCTTGCTGAATGCAAAATCTCGCGATTTTTTCAACATCTGATGCAAGAAATATAGTTGGTCCATCGGTCAATGTATAGGCATCTTTTGTGGTAACATAAATGGCGCTATCTGCATTAGTGCTAGCGCTAGTGCCACTACCAGCACCGACCCTTTTTACTTCATTCCCCTTTGGATCAATCAAATCATTCGAAGTAATTCGTTTGGATCTACTGGATAACAATGAAGCATAAATAGTAGACCATGTATCTGGGTTAATTTTCGTTAGCAATAACAAATAATGCATCTTTATGTTTTGCATGGTGATATCGTCAAATGATCCAAAATGCCGCATTATTTTTGCGCTGTTTGGAACAAAATTATTTGTCTCTACATAGATAATAAAAGCAACTACTTCTTTCAGATCAAAATATCGCAACAACGTCAAATTATCATTGCAATGTGAGGCTATTGATAATATTTGGCTATAGTCCGCACTTAAATAATGAGGTAGTACAACATGACCACTTTTATTCAGTAATGGGATGGATTTTTTACAATCATTACTAATAATGTCAAATACTTGCGCGTTTTCAAACTTCTCTTTAAAATCCGTACAAGTTTCGGTCAACTCGTGTAATTTTGGCAAAGTGGCAGACGACAAAATGACGTTAGGAATATTATTTTCAGACCAATTTTTTTTAATAATAGCATGCAAATCGTGATTGTCATAATCCATGGTAATAGTCGGTTCGTCCCAATAGGTGACAATATTTTCAACCGGATTAAATGCTTGCATGTAGTACATGGCAGGTAAATAGGATTGAACATCACAAATAATAATTTCTACTTTATCGCCTATGCTATTGTCTACTTTTCCGATACCCCCTGATTTCTTATTTTTTTGATATTCTTTGGCAGCAAAATAGTGCAGACGAATATCTCCCGCGCTAGTGCACCCAAACGCAAACGCAATTTTTTTATTGACAGAAATGGCAGCTCGCGCCAAGGCTAATCCCACATGTCTTGCAGCGCACACAAATATCACTTTATATTGTTCAGATATACCGATAGGAGAAAGAGTTTTTCCGGTTCCAGTGGGAGCAATATACAATACTAATTTGGGCCCTGGATTGCGCATCAATGTAAACACCCTTTTCTGGTGTTCATATAGCAACATATCAGCATGTTTCAATAGCAAAGTATTTTTTTCGATGAATTCTACAGAATTGGCAACCATATCAGACATAATAATATCATCTTCGAATTTTCGTAAGACATTTTGAATGATATTGACAACATGCTTGTTTAAGTGGTCGATATTATTTTTTAATAATTTATATAGCGTAAAATATTGTGTTAAACATTTGTCCGAGTTTTTGCTCTTGTTCTGTAAAAGTGTTTCTAGTATATCAATCAATAAATGCTCATATATTTTATCAGCATTCATTTTAGCAACATCATTTTTTTCAATACGAATTAAATCAGCCTTTTTAACAGCAGGACTTGTTTTAGCGGATACTACAAACGCATCTAATATGTTTAAACTCTGACCATATTTTCGTTTTAATTCCTGTAATTTATTGCTGAAATATTTATTATATAGGTGATCCTCCATAGTTTCCGAATATTCAATCTTCAAGAATGAAAATAGGGAATCAAATTTATTGTATTTAATATTTACATTATTATATCCATTCATGATTAATGTTAAAATTTCTATTTCTTCAGATGATACAGGAACCTCGATGGACTCCCATTCAGATTTACTTAGTTTACGTTGATTAAGATCCATGTTTTATAATGTCTAATATTAGTATTATACCTTTATATAACTTCAATTTTATTTATAATTTACAAAGAAAATTGAAATGAAAAAATCTACTTAAAATGGACGCATCATATAATATACATTAATAGCAAACATGCAAGAATTCAGAGAAAATACGCGAATGATGTCTGGAACTACTAGTAGCAGCAGCAGCAGCAGCAGCAGCAGCAGCAGCAGCAGCAGCAGCAGCAGCAGAAGTAGTAGTAATGGATTCAAAATAATATCAATTGAAGGAAATATTGGATCGGGTAAATCAACATTATTGGCTCATCTTCGAAAAACATTTGAAAACTATTCCAACATTATATTCTTGAAGGAACCTGTGGATGATTGGGAGTCAATTAAAGATAATGAAGGAAAAACTATGATTCAAAAATTTTACGCGGACCAAGAACGCTATTCCTTCTCTTTCCAAATGATGGCCTATATTTCAAGATTGGCGCTATTAAAAACAGCCATTAAAGAAAATCCGAATGCCATTATTATTACCGAGAGGAGTTTATATACAGACAAATATGTATTTGCCAAGATGTTATTTGAATCAGGTAAAATCGAAGATGTAAATTATCAAATATATTCGAGATGGTTTGATGCATTTGCACAGGAGTGTCCAGTGGATAAGGTGATATATGTAAATGCTGACCCCGAAATTTGTCATGAGCGCATTGCACGCCGTTCTAGAATGGGAGAAGACGTGATTCCTCTAGAATATTTACAACAATGTCACGAATATCATGAGAATATGATACATAATATTATGCATAACCAAGAAGAAGAATATAAAAGACAACTTATTTTAAATGGTAATATAAATATTTTCAGTCATGACGACCAATTAAAAAAATGGGTGCGGGATATTTATGCATTTATTGGAGTTGGTCGGCCATTTCTAGATAGAGGGGATGGAGTAGCTATCGAATATTAGTAACTCTGTAGCAAATTTCGATATTCCTTCGGCTAGCGCCTTCGGAATATAATCGGAAAACTTCTGGTCTCATCGCGACCAGAAGTTTTATTCCAAGTAATAAATTTTGTAAATATTTTTTTATACTGCTATATTATGAATTCAATTAAAAATCCAAAATTTCTACCAATAGATATATCTCGCGTATCACTAAATTTCAAACCTAAATTGCAAACAATACCAGAATATCATTTAACCAAACTTGAAAAGGATAACATTAAAGAGGAGGAGGAAGATGACGAGGAGGAGGAAGAAAATAGAAAAAAAAAGGCAGCTCAACAACAGATAGACAAAATGCAAGCTTGGCAAAAAATAAAAGCTTTGCAAAAACAATATGAATTAGAAGAGCAACAACAACAACAACAAGAGCAACAACAACAACAACATAAATTAGAAGATGATGAACAATTTGATATTGAAATAGGAGGTGGAATTATACTCACAAAAAAGAAACAGACAAACACGAAAAAACGAAAACAAACAAAGGGTAGAACAAAAAAACGAAAAAGTAAAAGAAGAATGACTAAAAAACGTTCTAGAAGACATAGACCTTAAATAACTAAATCAATCACCACCGGATAATGGTCGGAATTATATTTCCCACAAAACTCATCATAATCTTGATAAATATAACTAATAGTGATGTGGTCCTTTATAAATTTGGTCACCAACATGTGATCAATCATAGAAAACTCATTTGCAGTGGAGTTGCAATCGTTATTTTTATCCCACCAATCTGAAAATCGCAATGGTTGTGCCATCGTATCTGCCACACTATACAATTGATATTTTCCAGAATAATCACCAAAATTACCTTTCAAAATATCTAGCACTTGAGAGATAGGTTTGTTATTATTTGCATCCAATATTTTCCCGTCAAAATCATTGAAATCGCCCATAATAATAATTTCAAAATCGCGCGTATAATAATCGACAATGACGTTTTGTAAAAGTTGTACTTGTGCCTCTCTTTCAGCACACCTTTCAGGGTCTGTCGGATACGCAAGTAAATGGGCTCCAATGAATGCAACATCCACATTATTTAATCGAAATTCTGTAATATAATGTTTGCTCACGCCAGATGTCCCGGGTGCACCAGTATATCCACATTTTGATCCAGGAATGGGATAATTATACCTATCTTCGGTTCTATACAAGTCAACTAGAGGATCTATGCGGGTAATCATGCCCGTATTCTGTCCGGTGGCGCTATCGGTGCCTTTTTTTAAGTAAGATTTGTAACTAGTATCTTGTAAATTTGCAATGATCATATTAAGTTCATCACATCCTTCCACCTCACAAAAATTTACGATGTCGGGGTTTATATCCTTTATAACATTAGAAACGTAAGAGAGATGTGTCAAGGCTTCTGTTTGATTTTTCCAGGTGCATTGTTCTCCAGGGCAATCTGCTTGGTTATAATAGTCTACAAATAACCATTCGACATTATATTGAACTATTCTAAATGCGTTTTTATTAGTTCTTCTATCTCCGGATACAGACACCACCTTGGGACATTCCGTATCAGAATCAGCGGCTAATGCATACAAAAGCCCATGCAATAATGTAAATGCGCATAAAGGATTCCACAATTTCATGATATACATTATACTTACATTATTTTTATATGCGAATAACATAAAAATAATAATTGAAACAAAATGTACATATATACTCAGGTAGCAACAATACTAGGACAGATATGCAGACAAATGCGATTGCGATTACACATGCAGAATATGTTATGAATTTTGATGGATGTAGTAAAGGTAATCCAGGTCCAGCGGGTGCGGGTGCCGTAATTTATCAAAATGGTATTGAAATATGGTCAGCGTGTGAGTTTGTTGGTAAAAAAGAAACAAACAATGTGGCTGAATATTCAGGTCTCATTCTTGGGATGAAAGAAGCATCACATAGAAATATACGTAAAATCTCCATTAAAGGAGACAGCCAATTAGTAATTAAACAAATGAGAGGCGAATATAAGGTTAAATCTGAAAATTTATTAGAATCATTTACACAAGCTAAAAAAATAGAAAAAGATTTCGAGGTGATAACGTATGATCACGTATATAGGAATGAAAATAAAAGAGCAGATGAATTATCAAATGATGGATTGGTTGGTGAAAAATAAAAAAAAATATACCCTTATAATAAATGTCCTGTACATGTAAATGTGTAAAATCAAGTTATATGTATTTATGTTTTGCGTGTGTATTAAGTGTGGTGTGTATAGTACCAATGATTCCAAATATAATTATACCGAATATTCGAAAAATAGACATACCAACGATCCCCTATTTTTTACCCAAAATGCCCACTATGCCGACTATACCTACTGCTCCCATCGTACCTGACATACATGACATACCAGAAATACCAGAAATTCCAACCAACATAATATAATTATCCATTTTCCAAAAGACCAATATTCAGTCGTTGACCTGATTTATATTTTAAAATATCTCTCATGGAAGTAGTAGTAGGAAATTCATCAGCGCTATAAATATCCTGCAATAATAACCATTCAAACATTCCGCCTATATAAGCATATATGTTCACAAATCCTAGACTCATTAATTGTTGATATTTTTTATATAATTTTTCATCATTTGAATTACGACCATAAATAACTATTCTGACATTTTTATTACTTCTAACATATTTATTAATTAGTTCTTCTTCTTGCATAGCAGTAATAGTCCCAGGTATTAAACATCCTTGTTCTAACTCAGATAATGTATTGATAAGTAAATATATTTCTGGGTTTTTATATGCTAATTGGACATCTTCAAAATTTATTTTTTGCATCGATTGGGAATTCCCCATAATATAAATATAATCATATGTTTATATTATGTTTTTGTTTTGATATTTATTGGATGGAAACGTAAAGCTGTCATTCCAAATTCTAATTAAACTGCACTACGATCTCCACTTTTTCCTTTTTAATACTCTTGGTAGCAGAAATGGACAATTCTTCTCTCTTCTTCCTAGTCTTGGAATTTTCGGAACTCAATTCCTTACGCTTCGAAGTGCTATTTCGGCTATTCATGTCTTTTTCAATAGTATCATAATTATTTTCGATGTATTCAATAATTTTATTTTCCAATGCCCATTTAAAAAAGTTCAATTGACCGATGGTGGTCTCGATGGAAGTATCACCTTTATATGGAATACTAATGCGTTCCCATCTACAAAAAGGATCCAATCTGGCCTTGCTATAAGCTTTCAATTTCAATTTGTAATCTACATACACCTTAAATCTTTTGCTACCATAAGAAGGGTCTTCAATAGCATAGGTAGTATAATTTTTCTTAGCGTAATTTGTAACAAACCAATCAACTATTCGCAATGAAATTTTAGATTCGCCTGTAATAATTTTCAACATTTTATCTAAACTATCCGTGTCTTTATAAAAATCCATTAAATTATTAAGTAATAAATCATTTTGGGTAGTATAATTTGCAGACATTATTAATAAGTAATTGGATGTTGTTTTTAAGCATTTTCCAAAGTAAAATGCATATTATTCATAATTATGATGTTTCTCTCTTTCACCAGTTGTGCTAATAGGTTTCAAAAAATCATCTTGTGTAATGACATCATGTAAATAATTATTTTCCGACATGAAAGGATTTCGTCCCATTTGTCCCATCATTTCTCTCTCGGATATTTTATTATAAGTGTCTTCTCTCTTATTCATTGAACTACTATTGGAAAATTGTTTACCAAATTCATCCAAAGACCATGGATCGCTTTCCGATAATAGAGATTGTCGTTGCGCCATTTGTTGATTATGTAAATTCTGTTGTTGTTGATGTTGTTGTTGTAAAGCGTATTGTTGCTGCTGTTTTTGTTTTTGTTTTTGTATTCTAGGACTTCTTTCACAAACTTCGCCATTACTCCATGTCCAATCCATTATATTACTTCAGTTATTCTTTATTCTTAACTATAACCAATTGTTTTGTAAATAAAAAGGCGTCTTTATTTGTTCGTCTACGTTTTAAATTACACTCTAAACAAGAGATCAATACATTGTCGGTATTATGTCCGATATCATTATTAATGCGGTCAAGTGTCCATTGCTTTGCTTCTCTCACGATATCATACAACAAGAACATTTTATGGGTACAATAATAACAAGTCAAGTTACATTCTTTCAGTTTTTCTATGATAGTTTCAAATGTAATAAAATTTTGCGTATCATATATTTTTTTATCTATGTCTTGTTGTTTATAACTGGATATTTTTTTATCTATTTGCCCCTTTATAAATTTATAGTATTCTATATCAGAATTATTTTCACATAAATCATTCATGATTTCTATTTGCTTATCGATGGTAAAATATTCAGGGGGGATATCTTCCTTTGCAGTGTCTTTTCTTTTCTTAATAACTGGATCCAGTTTCAATAACTTTTTAACAAGATATCGATTGTTTGTTCCAGTAATATTTATTTTCTTTTCCTGTCCATTTTCCTCCATAGTAGCAGTATGATACTCTATTATACTATAAAATTATATACTAATTAAACCAATATAAAAAGTTGTAATAATATTATTATTTGCGAAACAGAGTTAAACTCATCGTTCTATAATATAATAATATGGAACAAGTCAAAGAAGAAGAATGCGTCGAACTTAAAAATATTAAATACAAGACGATGCTTTTAAGTGGTGTACCTACTTCAGAAAAAAGATTATCAGTAAATGATTTAACCAATCTAGACAAATTCCTGGAAGATGATAAAGTGAATAATCAAAATGAACCCTGGTGTAAACTGGATAAAACCATGAAGACAAAAAAGTTATTAGTCTATGCTGATAATTATACTAAAACAAAGAATTTGACTCCAGAAGAAGCCAATTTGTTGATCGCATTTTTAAGAGATTGTTTAGATAGGAAAAAATTACAAAGAGTAAAAGATGTGGAATATGATAAGGTAACGGGTGACATAAAAGAGATTCCGGCGTTATTTTATACCAAATCCAATAGACATTTTACACTTAAGAATATGGATAAACGTGTATCCACATTAAAGAGTTTACCGCCCAAAAAGGTAAAGACCATTAAAAACACGAATAAAATCGGTATTGATCAAAAAATTGATTCCGATTCCGACAATGACAATGCATAGAAATAATAGTAAAAACCATAATAGAAACAACTATTGATAATATAATAAATATATATAATTATGCTATTATCAGATTTGCCTGAATTAATAAATATTATAGATAAAATTATACTTGGTGAAGAAAAAGAAGCCGCATTATTCACTCCAGATGAAGAACCCAATTTTATTGATATGTGTCTTCATCTAATGTATGATTTTATGGAAGATAATCCGACCGCAATAAGCGAACCAGATTTTCAAGAAGCTATGATTGAAAACGTAAAAGAGTTATTATCCATGTATACTGAGTTTGATTTTGATAATAATATTCTATTAAATGAAGACGATGAGGAGGATTTTGACGAACTATTAGATGTAGCACTGGAATTATTCTACTTGCATTTTATACCACCTAGGTCGTATCTAGATACATTTCATATACACAAAAGTGAGCATGAAAATATCGCTATGGCACGCCAAATTACCAATTTGGAGAATAAACCCCAACCGCAACAACGAACCCCCGAATGGTATGATTTTCGTAATAATTTGATTACGGCAAGCAATGCGTACAAAGCATTTGAAAATCAAAGCGCACAAAATCAATTGATTTATGAAAAATGTAGTGGTAATAAGTCAGTACCAGTGTCAGTATCAGCGCCAGCGCCAGTACCAGTACATATAAATGTAAATTCGCCATTACATTGGGGACAAAAATTCGAACCAGTATCAGTTATGTATTATGAAGATAAATATCAGACCAAGGTGCAAGATTTTGGATGTATTCAACATGAAAAATATTCATTTATAGGGGCAAGTCCAGATGGTATAGTTACCGACCCATCATTACCTAATTATGGTCGTATGCTTGAAATTAAAAACCCTGTAAGTCGTGAAATCGATGGAACACCTATAAAGGAGTATTGGATTCAAATGCAACTTCAAATGGAAACGTGTGATTTAAATGAATGCGACTTTTTAGAGACTAAATTTGTAGAATATGAGACAGAAAGTGTATTTATAGAAGATGGAGATTTCTTAACATCATCAAAAGGAGAATTGAAAGGAATCATCATGTATTTTTCAAATGGTCACGGAAATCCTCATTATGTATATAAACCATTGCAGATGGTACAAGAATATTTTGAAGAAGTTTGGGAGCCAATGATAATGGAGGAAAGTGTAAATAAAGGGTATACATGGATTAAAAATATTTGTTGGAGGTTAGAAGAGGTTAGTTGTGTATTAGTTTTAAGGAATAACAAATGGTTTGAAGATAATATTGGAGCATTGCAGGATATATGGACAACGATTGAAAAAGAAAGGATTTCCGGGTATGCTCATCGTGCACCAAACAAACGGACCAAAAAAGCGGAAGTATCTGAACCAGTACAAGGTTGTCTAATAAATGTAAATAAAGAGAGTGGAAAAATTGAGATAAATGTAACATCAGTGCAAGCATCAGCAATGCCTAATTTTAATAATATTATAAAAATTAGGACAGAATCGTTTGATGAAACTAATTTGATTTACGAAGTAAATGCAGGAAGTTCCAATAGAGGGCTAGGTTGTGGACCTAGGAATAAATCGTCCGGAGTTCTATAATAACCGACACGCGTTCCTGGAGTATCTGGAACAGGAGGTAATGGGTGAGATACATTTGTATGAATTTCATTATCTTTGTATAGAGCCCCACAGAATTCAGCGGTGGAACATTTACCATCATCTGGGTTTCGTTGGTATTGTAAATTATTTGTTACTTGTGCATAAGATCCAACTTTAAATATAGGATAATGCCACCATATATCGCTATAATTATTGTCACTTACATTGTTTTTTCCAATCAAAGGGAAACTAGTTCCTAATAATGGTTTGTCAACGACACTAGGATAATCTCTTGTACCCGCTAAAGCTCCTTTATAATTACTATAACCTTCTTGTAAATATTTTTTTATAAAGGGTTCAATTACTAAAGAAGACAAAATGATCATTATTATTGCAAGAAATAAATATAGAAGTTTACTCATCATATATATAATTTATATTTTATATTTTATTTTTTATATGTTTTCAAAAATCCCACGCATATTCCTTCGGCTTGCGCCTTCGGAATATAATCGTAAAACTTCGACTCGCTACGTTGTTATGCCACTTGCGCAGTGTCTCCGTTTTCCTCCAAATTATATATATTTATGAAACAAGTTTAAAATTTGATAGACATGATATAACAATAGAAATGGAAAACAACAAGGAAAACAACAAGGAAAACAAAAAGGAAAATAATAAGGAGGACAATAAAAATAATGAGGACATGCGTGTAACCAAGCGAAATGGGCAACTAGAAGATATTTCATTTGATAAAATTCTAAGACGCGTTAAAAAATTAGGCCAAGAAGTCAATATTCAAATCAATTACTCCGCATTAATCATAAAGGTGATTGATCAATTATATGACACTATTTCCACTACAAAAATAGATGAATTGACTGCAGAACAATGCGCATCCTTGTCCACACAACACCCAGATTATGGTATTTTGGCAGGACGCATCGTTGTGTCAAATCATCATAAAAATACGAAAGCATCATTTAATGATGTAATGTCGCAATTATATTTTCATACGGATAATACTTGTAATATGGAGTATTCTGCTCCTTTAATTTCCCACAACACGTGGATAAATATCTCCAAAAACGCGGTTGAATTAGAAGAAATGATTGATTATAATCGCGACTATTTAATTGATTATTTCGGGTTTAAAACATTGGAAAATTCATACTTATTAAAAATCAATAAAGTAGTTGTAGAACGTCCTCAACATATGTGGTTGCGTGTTTCTATTGGCATTCATGGAGATAATATGTCCGCAGTGAAAGAAACATATGATTTGATGTCGCAAAAATATTTTACACATGCTACCCCTACGCTATTTAACGCGGGCACCCCTCGTGCGCAATTATCGTCATGTTTTTTGTTGGCTATGGAGGACGACAGCTTAGATGGTATTTATAATACGTTACATGACTGCGCCAGTATATCCAAATATTCAGGAGGTATTGGTCTTCATATTCATAATATTCGTGCAAATAATTCGTTTATTAAGGGTGTAAATGGATATTCTTCGGGATTAGTACCTATGTTGCGAGTATTTAATGATACAGCTCGATTTATCAATCAAGGATCGAAAAGAAATGGATCATTTGCCATCTACTTGGAGCCGTGGCATCCCGATATTAACGATTTTTTAGATTTAAAAAAAAATCATGGAGAAGAAGAATTACGCGCGCGCGATTTATTCTATGCCTTGTGGATTTCTGATCTATTTATGGAGCGGGTAAAAGTCAATGGCAAATGGTCTCTTTTTTGTCCGAATGAATGCCCTGGGCTGGCCGATGTATATGGCACAGAATTTACAGATTTATATACCCGATATGAAACTGAAGGCAGGACTCGTAAGACGATCAATGCGCGTGATTTATGGTATAAGATTTTGGACTCGCAAATGGAAACAGGAACCCCTTATATGTTGTATAAAGACGCTATAAATATGAAATCAAATCAGAAAAATCTTGGCACCATTAAAAGCTCAAATTTGTGTTGTGAAATTACAGAATATTCAGACGATAAAGAAACAGCGGTGTGTAATTTGGCAAGTATTGCACTTCCTTCTTTTGTTAATGTTAGTGTTAATATTGATGGTGAAAATAGCAGTAAAACATTTGATTATGAGAAACTACATAGTGTTACCAAGGTGGTGACAAGTAATTTAAATAGGATTATTGATATTAATTTTTATCCGACCCCGAAAACAAGACGAAGTAATTTATTACATCGACCTATTGGTATAGGGGTTCAAGGATTAGCTGACGCTTTTATCATGATGGATATTGCATTTCATAGCGACGAAGCGAGGGAAATAAATAAACTTATATTTGAGACTATGTATCATGCAGCATTGGAGCGCAGTAACGAAATCGCAATAGAGCGTAAATGTGATATGTTAACTATTCATAACCAGATATACAAACAAAATATGATGGATAAAATTCAGACACAACAACCAGACGAGTATATAGAACTAGACTTAGCTGGAGACTTAGTGGATGAAAATGTATCACCCATCGCGCAAGAAATAATGTGTCTGGAATTAAAACATGCTGGAGCATATAGTTCTTTTGAGAATTCCCCTGCATCCAAAGGGATTCTACAATTTGATATGTGGGGGGTGGAACCTAGTGCACGTTATGACTGGACCACATTGAAAGACTCCATTAAGGACCATGGATTACGTAACTCACTCCTGTTAGCACCTATGCCTACTGCAAGTACATCACAAATTCTAGGATTTAACGAATGTTTTGAACCGCTAACTAGTAATATTTATAGCCGCAGAACTTTGGCGGGCGAGTTTGTAGTTGCTAATAAATATTTAATGAGGGAACTTATTGGACTTGGACTTTGGAATGAAAAAATAAAGAATAATATTATTGCAAATAAAGGTAGTATTCAACAATTAACTAATTTACCGGAACATATTCGAAATAAATATAAAATAGTATGGGAGATGCCGATGAAACATTTAATTGACATGTCCGCGGATAGAGGTGCGTTTATATGTCAAAGTCAAAGTTTAAATTTGTGGCTGGAAGATCCAAATTATAATACATTAACTTCTATGCACTTTTATGCGTGGAAAAAGGGGTTAAAAACGGGCATTTATTATTTGCGCAGAAAGGCAAAACATCAGGCGCAACAATTTTCTATCGAACCTGAAAAAAATACAAATGGACAAGATAATAAACAAGATGATATATGTGAAATGTGTTCTGCTTAGTTGTTTTGTGTTTTTTGTTTTTGTGTTTTTTTATTTATCTACGTTATTTACATTTGGAGGAAAACTTCGACTCGCTACACCACTTTCGCAGTGTCTACGTTTTCCTTCACTACCTCGAGAACTCTCGCTTTATATACGCGAATGGACTCGCGTTCTTCCTCGGTGAAAGTTGCGTGGCTTATTTCATCGTATTGTTTATATTCACCCGTAA
>Ga0209190_1001252_pt1 | contig 17814 bp, 23 predicted proteins | sample M_140205_XF_Meta_FD_187315 | JGI IMG/M metagenome (GOLD analysis project Ga0209190, IMG submission 187315) | Freshwater microbial communities from Lake Montjoie, Canada to study carbon cycling - M_140205_XF_MetaG (SPAdes) (version 2) | ecosystem: Environmental > Aquatic > Freshwater > Lake... | reverse complement strand
AACTGAATTCTTACAACATTTTTGCCATCAACCAATTATGAATGTGATTTCACATTTTGTAAGTGAAACTGTAAAAACAATGATAGATGCTGGTAATATTGAAGGTGCAATAATAACGCTCGGTGGGTCTAAAACTTCAAACTTAGTAGAATTGATTAAAACAAACAAACAAACAGAATTGGCTCTTGTAAATGAAAAAATTGCAACTTGTGACGATGGAAGAATACAACTTTATATTGAAAAAAAAGAACTTCTACTAAGACAAATTTCGTCAATCGATGAAAGATTTCAAAATATGCTCAGCGAAGATTGTTTAATTTGTTGTGAAAGATTTGAAAATCCTGTACTTGAACCAAATTGTCAAAATCTATTTTGCGGAGAATGCTTATTGAAATGGCTTCAACAAAAAAATTCATGTCCAACATGTAGATGTAGAGTAAATCCATGTGATTTAATTTATGTTGAAACAAATGAAGGGGCTGTAGACGAATCTGAACATAAATACATAAAAGAAATTAGGATGACTAAAGTTCAAAAAGTAATAGAAATTATTACAAATAAAAAAGATGGGAAATTTTTAGTATTTTCTGAATATGATAATACTTTTTATCCGATGTGCGATGCTCTAAGAGAACATAAAATTTCTTTTATTGAAATGAAAGGATCTTCAAAAAATAGAGAAAAACATATTGATCTTTTTAAAAGCGGAAAAATACCAGTTTTATTTTTGAATTCAAATTTCAATGGCGCGGGACTTAATTTAACTGAATCAACTGATATCATTTTATGTCACAGAATGTCGGATTCTCAAAAAACGCAAATTATCGGAAGAGCTAATCGAATTGGACGAACTCAAAAATTAACAGTTCATCAATTATTAGTGAATAACTCGTGATTTTTTTTAATATTTTTTTTCTAGATTTTTTTTTTTATTTTTTTCTTTTTTAATAAAGAATATAATGTCTGGAATAGTAAATTTAGAAAGCGCATTAAGAACATGCAAAGTTGACACTGCTTATCAGCAAAGAATTCAATCTGATAGATTTTTAAATCCTAAAAATCTTGTATGCCCTGTATGGAATGGGTTAGATACTGCAGGACGTGTTGCTTGTGCCGACTCTTTTTACACCAAAAGAGAAGGTTGTAATAGCGCACAGGATCGTGTTGGAGTAGAAAATATTCTAAGACCTCAATATATGCAATATATTAGTGATTCATTGGGAAATAGTTATAATAATAATAGTCCTACGCCGGCTCCTGCCACATCAGCTGTAGGAGTTGAAGGATTCAATTATGAAAGAAAACCTACATCTCAATGCAAAAGATGTTCGTAAGAAAAAATGATTTTTTTAAAAAAGAAAATCAATATTTTTAGTAAAATGAGCACCCAAGATTCAGTTTTGAATAATATGTTGGAATTATGTGAGAAACAAATGAGTGAAGGAGATTATTTAATTGCCGCGTCTCTATTGAAAATTGTCAATGAAAAAAAAGAAGTTAAGTCGGAATTTAGAACTATTTCATTTGACAGCCCAATTAATATTAAAGTCGGTAAACTTAATTTGGTTATTGATTCAATTGTTCAAAAATTAATTAGAAACACATATAGTTCATATTACCAAACAGATTCTGTTAATGTTCAATTCACAGATGAAAATGTTTCAATTAAAAAAACGTTATTTGAAAGTTGGATGACTTTTTTAATTCAAAAAGAAATGGCTTTAGAAGTTAGATTATGTGACAACTTATCCCCTAACTCAAATATAAATTATGAAAAATTTAAAAAATTTTTATTAAAAAGAAATGAATTGGATGATGATGAAGGCGAAGACTGGTTATATAGAAGTTATTCACTATATATTTCAGAGGTTGTTAATCAAAGCATAGACTTAAAAACACGAACAGTAACTAGTACTTGAATATAACTATAAATATAAATTAAATTAAAAATTTATTACATATCCACGCCAATTTGGTGTAATAAATTTATTTTTTCCCACTTCTTTTCTTTTTCTTTTTGCTTTTTTTCTTTTTTTTTGTATTTTTTTTTCCAACATCTGTAAAATCTGCGTTAAAATCTGCGGCGAAATTCAAATAATCAGGAAACAAATCCGGATAAAGTCTTATCAATTCTGAAATCTGTTCATCCCGCATTTTTTTATTCATTATTTATTTATTTAATTGTAATAATATTTTATTTAAAATTTTCAACGATACATTTTTAACGGTATTCGTTTATACATGCTTTATTAATTCCAATGTAAGCAGTATCTTGTGCATAGCATGGATAAACAACTGAACATGCGGCTTGAAAACATAAATTTGCCGGTTTTAGAGGATCTTTCTTTTTTTCTGTTTTATTTCTATTTTGTAATATATTTTTCGGTGTCCAACCGGCTTCTCTTTCAGATACTATAGGTCTGTCATCGGTTGGAACACCTTGAAACCATCTAGAATATGGAAAAACATCCATATCATTTTGAACATTATATATAGAATTTTCCACAATATAAGGTTCGTTGCTATTTTTGTAAAAAATTTCCATTTTAACAGAATCTATATTTTTTTGTCGTTGAATCTCGGCGCTGCTTTTGTTCATAGTTTATATTTATTTAAGAAAAATATATTTTAGTTTAAAATAATAAATAAAATGAAACTTGTGAAATACTCTGAGAAAAATGCAAATATAGGCGATGCAATGCAAACAATAGCTTTAATGGATTTCATTGAAAAAAAATACGATATAAAAATGACAAATTTTGAAGATCGATCTCAAATGACAGAAAATGACATGATTATTAATGGATGGCATAGACATCAGAAAGAAAAATTACCAAATAACGCATTATATATAGGACTTCATTCAGACAGAAATATGATGAAAAATATTACCAAAAATACTTTAATTGGTTGTAGAGACAAATTCACAATGTCAGAAGTCGAAAAATTACCTCATCTAAAATCCATTTTTACCGGATGTTCAACTTGCACTATACCGATTTATGACGGTCCAAGAAAAGGAAAAACAGTTTATATGCATGAAGATAAGGAAACAGGTATTATTCCATTTGATAAACAAATTATTATAGCCAGAAATCTTATAGATGAACTTAAAACAAAAGAACTAGTTACAACAAACAGACTTCATATAGCCTTACCATGTATTGCTCTTGGAACACCTGTGAAAATATTAAAAAGAGAATTTCAACCAGAAAGATTTTCTATATTGGAAAATAATTTATTTTCTGGATTTGATAAAATTATAACTTATAAACCATCTGGATTAAGAGATTATCTCGAGGAACAATTTATAAAAGGTTTTGATACAATAGTTTATAATTCGCCTAATTTCAAATCATTATTACTAAAGAACAGATGATAAATCTTCCATTTCACAAATATCAAAATCAAAAATCAATTCATCAAATTTACTAGGATTTTTCAACAAAGGAATTTGGCATTGATATAATATGTATTTTTCCATATTACTTGTGTAAATTGTTTCTAAATCAACGTTTATAACACAATCATTACCTATTAGATATATTATATTGTATTTTTGTAGAGCGACTTGATATTTATTAAATTGTTCCTCATTAAAGTCTTTTAATCCTAATTTACACTCGTAAATCGTATTTTTAGGAATACATATAAAATCAAATATACACTTCTCATATTTAAATTGACTTCCAATACTATCGCTGTATTTTTCTTTCAGAATATTTTCCCAATACTTTTCTTGATCTGTTGATCTTTTTTTGGCTATTGTAAAAGATTTTGCACCTTTATATTCTATTCCTCCAATTTTTTTTATATCTTCTAAAATAAATGGTATATTTTGTAATTCATAACATGACATAAATTCTTTAAAATCATCTCTTTTTATATCTAAATCCTTACCTTCCTCTTCTAAAACTTTTAACCATTTCGATGGAGCTTTTATATCAAATGGGTTATTTTTTTTCATAATAATATTATTTTTTACATCATTTTTCATCTTATTGATCATTTTCAAATAAAATGAATAACAAAAAAGTTCTTTTTCGCTTAATGCAATTTTTAAATCAGGTATTTGTATTAAATTGAAATACTTGTAATTTTCAACTAAATCATCTTCTTCACATTCAAATACATCTGAAAAAAAGTATTTTTTAGGGTCATATTTTTTTAGTGAATTGTAAAGATATTCATAACTTTCTCTGAACCAATCTTGTTCTACTAACCATAAACAATACTTACGATCTTTTAATAAATCTGTGAGATCATTATCTTTATATTTTCCAAACGTAATATAATTTACATTTAGTTCTTTTTTTTCTTCCATTTTACAATTAAAATTCTAATTTCTAAATCAATATTTTTTATTATTTTTAATATAATAAAAAATATGAATTCACCACATTCAGAAGAAAATAAAGACAAAAAAATTCTGGATCCGCAATACAAAGAACCTGATATAATTGTTAAAATATTCAGAGTTTTAGCTGTTTTAAAATTCGTTTTTTTAGCTTTTTACTGTTATTATTATAAATTGGTTTTGGTGTCACTTGTACCTATAATTGCAAGTATTGCATACGTTGCGATGTTTATAAATGAAAATAATATTTTAATTGCAAGATATACCGATTGGGTTTTAACAACTGGAATAATTTTATTTTGTATACTATACAAAGCCGAAATTCCAATCGAAAAAATATTTTTTTTAGTCAGTTTAAATTCAATAATGATGATTTCTGGATTATTTGGAAGATTGGAAAAATCTCATGCAAATAGAATTATCTGGTTCACAATAGGATGTATTTTATTTATTCCTATTTTTGCAAATCTCTTGGAAATATCTAGAAGAAATGATGAAAATAAAGAAAATAAAAAGAACTCTTTTTACACTATTATTTTATGGTCTATATACCCAATAGTTTGGCTACTCGCCGAAGAAGAAATAATTAGTATTGATACAGAAAATTCTATTATACCAATGATAGATGTTTGGGCAAAAGCAGGATTTTGCTATCTAACTTTAAAAGAACATGGTGTTGACACATGGTTAGATAAATTTCTTTCATATTTTAAAAAAAATATGGTTCTCCCTAAAAAGATTATTCAACAGTCTTTGAAATATTTTGTATTAATCATTATGATAATTCTAATAGTATTTTCAAACAAATGTGATAAAACAGCGATTATTAAGATATAATCGATATTGCATTATTAACATTTTTTTCAATTCGTTTATTTTCTTCATCATCTTTTGCTATTACAAATTTGTCATTCTCAAAACTGATTATTTCTAAAATATCTAAACTTTTTGAATTATTTAACACTTTTATTAATTCTTGTATTGTCGAAACAGGTTTATCATTCACTTTTGAAATAATAGTTCCTTTTTGCATATTAAGATTAGATGCTTCTGTTTGAGGAAATATCCAATTCATTATTAAAAAACTTTTATATCTATTTTCTCCTTCAATAAATTTAATTAAATTTTGATTGTAAAACACGTGATTTAAAGTTAATTCCCCGATGCATAGTCCATGTGTTATAATAAATTTATACGGTTCAAATCCAGGTAATGCTATTCTATTTCTATTAGATGACACAGTTTTAAAAAATACTTCTATATCTTGTAATTTTCCATCTCTAAAAATTTTAAAAGTAAGATTAGTTCCAATCGGTATTGAATCGAAAACTTCTTTTAAAACAAATTTCCTATCTTTATAATTTTCATTCACAAGAAAACCATCACTTTTTATTTCATATGACACTCCATCATCACCTTCATTTTTATCACATTTGTTTATAATATCAAAACAACCTTTATGTTTATAGATATCATTGAATGATATTTTACATAGAATGTCACCGATTTTTATATCATCTTTGAAACTACTATCTGGAAATATTTTAGAAATATATATTCCTTCTGAAGGACATTCTAATTTTCGTAGTTGAATTTCACTTGTTTTGTTATATTTAAAACTATATCTAGCCTGAATAACAACTTTGTTTTCGTCGCGGTCAATTGATTTTGATAAATCATCATAAATAGATAAAATGGTTCTAGAACCTACTGCATAATTTACATTTTGAGCAATTCTCATAAATCCTGCAAAACTTCTACCGGCTGAAACTATACCTATTACTTCACCCTTAGGGTTAATTAAAGGTCCACCACTATTACCAGGATTTATTGGTGCACTTGTTTCAATATAAGAAGACGTATCTTCGGAATCAATAAATATATCATTACCTCCTTCTTCGCTTGTAGTATTACTAAAAAATCCTGTAATAGTTCCACCAGTTGCTTTAATATTGTCAAAACCTAATGGATATCCGATTACAAAAACTTTATCTAAATGTTTCAAATCAAAATTATCAACAAATTTCATATTTATTTCATCAGCTTTTTTATCACCTAGTATAAGTTTACGATCTACTTCTTTTGCTATTTGACATAAAGCAACATCTTTTTCAACACAAAGTGAAATAATTTTCAATTTAATTTGTTTTTGTCTAAACTTTTCAGTTAAAGCATATAAATATATAGCATTCTCAACAACATGAGCATTTGTTAAAATCAAACCTTTTTCAATATCAATAATGAATCCACTTCCTTTACCGCTTGATTCAGTGTTTATCACATGAGGTGAAAAAGGATCGACATTTTTGAAATAACCGACTATTTGAACTACACTTATTGTTATATTTGGAAATTTAGTCATAACATTTTCTTCTAAATCTTTTAATTTTTGATCAAGTGTATTAATTATTTTATTCTCAAAAGTGCGAAACTTTAAGTCAATCTCATTATCAATATCTCCGACACCATCCATAGTTTTCTTTCTCAATGATATAGATCTTCTAGATTTCTTTCTCAATGATCTTGATCTTCTAGTTCTCTTCTTTACTGATCTAGATCTTCTTTTTAAAGGTTTAACCGACTTTATTTTTTTCACTTTCTTACTTTTCATTTAAAAATATTATTTTTTATTATATACAATTTAAAATTTAAAATATCGAATTTTATATTGATATTAAAATAAAAATAAAATGGGGAACGTAACACAAAATTCAAGCGAACCTATTTCATTTGATTCACCCACCTTGCTAGAATTGATTAAAACTGATTGTGAATATACAGTAGAAATAGGAAAATGCAGCACTTCTTGTGGTGAAGGAATTCAAAAAGTTGATTATAAAATAACAACATATGGAGTAAATGGTGGAAAATTATGCCCTAAGGATTATTTTCAAAAATGCTACAACAATGAACCATGTATTGATCCGGTTGTTGTCTCTAAACAAACCAGAAATGATCGAATATCTTTTATAAATATTCTAAATATTCCAATACAAGAAACAATTGGAAGTAAATTATTCTCCATGAATTTAAATAATATTTCAGATATAACATTAAATGAAGGATTATATATATCAATTGAATATTATTCATTTTTTCCTGTAAATTTTCAGTTTATTTCGGTTTCAATAAATGATCATGTTTTCCCTATTTCATCATCAATTTTTGAAAAAGATGAAGGTTATTTTAAACATAATTTTTTAATTACTTCAACAATAAAAATAAAACCTTATAGTAATATCATTTTCAATTTGTTTATTTGGAATTCTAATTTACAATCCACATCTTATACTATGCAAATAAATGCAAATTCTCATCAGATATAAATTAAAAATTGAAATATTTTTTTTAAAGAATAAATTTTTTAAAAAAGAAATGAAACTTAGACTTGTAAATTTTCGATGTTATTCAGACAGCAGTTTTGATTTTGGCGAAGATGGATTACATCTTATTTCTGCTCCAAGTGGACAGGGAAAAAGTTCTATTTTAATGTCTATAAATTTTGTATTATACGGAACAGGTCAAAAAGTTGTAAGTCATGGACAAACATCTTGTTCTGTTGAATTTACTTTTCAAGATTTACATATAATCAGAAAGAAAAAACCAAATAATTTGATTGTTAAAGTTGATGATAAAACTTTCCAAGATGAAGTTGCTCAAAATATTATAAATCAAAAATTCGGAACATCTTTTAATGTAACTGGTTATATAGCTCAAAATGCATTAAATTCGTTTATTGTTATGGGTCCATCAGAAAAACTTTCATTTTTAGAAAAGTTTTCATTCAATGATATTAATTTAGAAGAAATCAGAACAAAATGTAAAAATTTGATACAAAAAAATAATGAGACTTTTATCAAACTTATGTCACAAATACAAACGATGGAACAGGTTATATCCGAACTCTCTTTACCAATCGAAGTAATATTCCCTTTAAAAACAAAAAATATGGAACTCGCAACTAAAAATGAAGAGATTCGTTATAAAAATTGTGAAACATCTATAAAAAAAAATTCTCATATATTTTCAAAAACACAAAAGGAACTCACCGATACTTTCATATTGAACTCTTTTATTCAAAATAAAGATGAAAATATAGAAGGATTATCTTTAGCTTTAGAAAATTTAAGTTTAGAAGAACAATCAAGTGATTATATTGGGGATGAAGAACTAAAAATATTAAAAAAACGACTTCAAACTATAATAGAATTCAAAGATTTCAAAAATATAAGATCACAATTCGAAGAAAGTTCGAATCAATTGGAAAATATGAAAGAAAAAGAAATATTAGAAATAACAAATAAATTAGATTTGAAAAATAAATGTTTGTGGAACGAGTATAATAAAAATGAATGCGTTGATCTTATAAAAGACCTAAAAGGATTTTTGGAAGATGCCAAAAAAATCGCATTTTTGAAAAAACAGATCGATTCTAATGTAAACATAGATGATTTGGAAAAACGAGAAAAATTATTGGAAGATAAACGGTTATTACATGAAGAAAAACGAGAGAAACTAACTATTTTAAAAAAGAAAAAGATAACCTATTCATGTCCTTGCTGTAATAAAAATTTATTTTTTGAAAATGAAAAACTTTGCGCCTTTAATAATTCATTACCAGAATTATCTGAAGATTTAAAAGAAGAAGATTTGATTTCTGAAATTAGTGGATTAAACAAGGACATTAAATCACTTGAATCAACAATCAATAAAATTAAAAATAAAATAGATCAGAATCAAAAAATTAAAGAACAAATTGAAAATATAGAGAATCAATATGACGAACCGCCAAGCGTTGAGTCTTTTTCAGAAGATATTGAACACATGGAGAATTATTTGAAAACCCAAATTACACTTGAGAAAGAAATTTCTGTTCTCGAAAATAATCTATCAAATCAAAAATTTTCTTCTTCGTATTTGGTTTCTAAAAATAAAGTCGAACAACTATCAAAACAGATTAAAGAATATGAATTATCTTTTGAAAATATAGACGAAAATGTCTTTGATGAAGATGAAGAAGACTTACGAAATAGTATTTTCGAAGAACAAAATAAGAAAACTCAAATTAAAAATTTAGTAGATAAAAGAAAGAAAATAGAAAAAGAATTGGAAATTCAGAAAAAAAGCAATCAGAACAAAATAGATGAACATTTAAGCATATACAATTCTATAAAATCTGAAAAAGAACTCAATGATATCATGAATATTTTAAAAGAAGAAATTGAGTCTTTGAATTCTAAAAGAGATGAACATAAAGAAAATCTTGAAAATATTGAAAAATACAGCAAATATATAGAAGAAAAAGAGAAATATGATAACTGGATTAAAAAACTCGACGATCTGAAAGAAAAAGAAGAAATAGCAAAAAATAAGTACAATGCTTCTAAATTATTATTAGAAAAAATTATTGAATCAGAATCAATAGCAATGGTAAATATTGTGGATACGATAAATATGCATTCTCAAGTCTATTTAGAAAATTTTTTTCCTGATAATCCTATTAATGTAAATCTTTGCTGTTTCAAAGAAACAAAAAAAAATAGCAAACCTCAGATTAATGTTGAAATTAGTTATAAAGGATCAGATTGTGATATAACAAATCTTTCAGGTGGTGAGACATCACGGGTTATATTAGCATTCACTCTCGCATTGGCAGAAATATTCAATGTTCCTCTATTAATGTTAGATGAATGCACTGCTAGTCTTGATTCCGAATCAACATCAATTGTTTTTGACACAATCAAAGAACATTTCAAAAATAAAAATGTTCTAGTTGTGGCGCATCAATGCACAGAAGGAGTATTTGATAAAATTATAAAAATTTAAAATAATCTAATATATAAAAAATTAAAGAATGGAACTATATAATTTTATTTTATTATTAAGTTTTTTAGCAATGTTAATATCATTGATATCAGGAATCACTTTCACCGTTTTTAAATCAAAAAATGACGAATACGTTGAAACACAAAGAAAAACAAACCCTGATTTTTCCGATACTTATTCAGAAACATGTTTTGCATTGATGATAACATTTTTAGTTCTATTTGGTTTATTTGCCACTTTGTTATTATCTATTATTTTTTTAAAAAAAGAAATAACGATTCGTTTAGCAACAACCCCAAAAAAATATGAACCTTTATTACCATATGGTAGTAATCAAACCACACCTTCAACACCAGATAATTTAACACCAGATAATTCAACACCTTTAGGATTAAGTGGTGGAAGTAACTACTTAGGTGTAAAAGTAAGAGGAAGTGGTATTAAACCATTAAATTTACCAACATCATAATTTTAAATTTAAAAATGAATTTAAAATGAATTTACTTATCGTCTTTTTTAAGAGTCACAACTTCTCTTAAATCTTCCTCTACATAATCATATATTTTATACCACTCTTTCCCAAATACATTTTCCATAATACATTGTTCATTCTCCGTAAGCATACTCGGATGTAGCCCGGATTTTAAACTTTCACAAATATAAGATGCGGCATCGGTTAAAAATATAGGAATATTGTTTTTATCAGTAACACCAGCAGTTTCAAAATTGATTTCACCAAACATAGATTCACCAATTTTTTTATAATGTTCAAGTTCATCGTGTGACATCGAGTTGAGAGCAGACGTTATCATTGAATTATTCCACAAAGAATTTTCTTTTTCATTTTTTCTTTCTTCTAATTCTTTCTTTAAAATTTGTTGTTCCATTCTCTTATTATTTAAAAATAAATATCTTCTTTTTAAATAATCTTTTTTATAAAATAAAAATGAATCTATCTGAAAAAAATATGCAGTGGAAAAAAAACGCGATGCATCCGACCCGTCATTCATATCAAGTAATAACTTTTATTTCAAACAAATATCTAGTCCAACTGGATCAAACACGAACATAATCCAGATACTATTTGATATCGATAAAGGTAATCAAGAAATAATAAAACCACATGTAATTGAATATAAACCGCTTATTAATATCAATATAGGTGATGAAAAAACAGTTGTTGAAAAAATCACAGTTAACGTAATTGAAGAAGATTTATATTATTTGGCAAAAGATCTAATTTTAGTAATAGATTATGCCGTGTCAAAGTCTTATATTAAAGAAGATGAAAAATCCAAATTTACAGCACCAATTTACATGATTTATTAGTGGAGTAGATATGTCAACAAAAATCGAAGGACATTTTGTAAAAATAGTTAAAGACCTCAATCCGAAAAATGATGTCCTACCTGATAAAAATGATGTCCTACCTGATAAAAATGATGAATCTTCGTATAGTCCAGGTGTAATAGCTGGTATTGTCATAGGTTCTTTGGTATTAGTTGCACTATTAGTTGTATTGATTATTTTTCTTATTCGTAAACTAAGTAAAGCTAATACTGATTATAACACCACTGAAATGAGACATTAATTCGTTTTAAGAAATGTGAAGTTTATACTAAAAAAATGAAAATAAAAATTGTATTTTATCTATTTTTACTTATATTCACAGTATTCATTTTATACAAATTATACAATTATTCTTCTAACCAAAAAACTAATAATATACAGAATGAAAATGATATAAAATATAATTACAAAACAACAACTAATAACAAACATGTGGTTATCGTATCTATAACTACTTCCCCGAGAAGAATCAAATTAATGAAAAATACATTAGATTCTATACTCAATCAAACATATCCTCCGGATCTAATTCGAATAAACATTCCAAAACAATTCAAAAGAACTGGTCAAACTTACGACATTCCAGACTTTATAAAAAACAACCATAAAATACAAATTTTCCAATATGAAGAAGATTATGGCCCTATAATGAAACTTTTACCAACTTTATCAGACTATTCTGAACACCCCAATGCTAATATAATTTATGTAGATGATGATGTATTAATGTTGCCACATACAATCGAAACATTTATAAAGTATATTAATATAAATCCCAATTTTGTTTATTGTTTGTCCGGTTTTGATTTTAAAGGACCTCAAAACTGGATTAGGAACAATAATGTTCCTTCTTATGTAAATATCCCAGAAGGATACATGTCAGTTTGCTTTAGCAACAAAATTATAAATAAAATAACTAATCAAAACAATTATTCAATTGAAGATTACTATCGTTTTTTTTCGAAAAATGAATATTGTTTCACAAGCGACGACTTGATGATTGGAAATTTTTTATCTATGAACAATATTTATATTTATAAAATTCATGACGATAAAGCAAACTTTAATCTATGGTGGAAATCTGGATGTGAATTACAATACGGAAAATCTGGTGATGGTATAATGCATTTGGACACAGATCAACATTTCACTCGATATAATAAAGCATTTCAATATTTAGTGGAAAACAACATGAATTATTTTGTTATCGGTTAAATCTACTTAATTTCATTTTTAACTCGTCCTTAATAAATCTTTCAATATTTTCAACTTTCACTGTATATGGAACTTCTATTAAAATTATATTTTCATCTTTACACATTCTTCTTTTCATATCATCACGATATTTTTGATTCAAAAAAGCTTCATTATTTTTATGAAAATAAGGAACATACTTATAATGCTGTTGACCATTGAATTCCACGGCAATTTGTAATTCGTCATTATAACAGTCTAATTCCAAATTGAAATTTCCTCCTGTCACTGGATTATTTAAAAAATTAGGTCTTGCTTTATTGAAAGGTTTATTGAAAATTTTTTCTAATACTCTTCTGCATTCTATTTCACCTTTACTGTCAGTTCGGACCCGATTCGTCTTAAAATCATTTTTATCAACAAATGATGATGATGTTTTTGAATCATAAAAATATTTTGTTGACCAACTTCCCTTTTCTCCTTTATATTTTCTATATATAGAAAACAAAATTATCAGTGCTATACATACACCAAATATTAATTCGAAGCTATAATCTTTCAAGAAATCAATTCCATTTTTAATATCATTTAATTTTTTAATGCTATTACCCATTTTTTATTTATATCAAATATTTTTTATTATTCAAAATTTTCACGACAAACAGGACATGTTGTTTTATAAGTTGACCATTCTTTTACACATTTAGTATGAAATAAATGGTGACACTTTGAAAATGACACTTCGTCTTCGACAGTAAAATCTTCTAAACATATACAGCAATTCTTTTCTTTGTCATCTGTAGTTAAACTATTATATTTAAAACTTTCTATTTCCATTTCGTCATTAATTTTTGCGACAGTTGGTTGTTCATCAAAGCTTTGATTTAAAACACTTTCAAATGGATCAATTATTCTATCAATTATTCTATCCAAAAATACATCATTTAATCTTCTTATATTATTAAATCGTCTTTCCGAAGTTGACGGGTATCTAAAACCCATATCAAACGATGATGATTGTGGAATAATAATTGAATTTGTTCGAGATGGGTAATAATAAGTTGATGGTGTAAGTGGTTCTGAAATCGCTGGAATTGACACATTTCTAGTGCTTGTTATATAAGTCATCAAAACTTGTTCGAAAATTCTATCAATTTCTGAATAATTATCAATTATATCATCACTGGGTTCATTATTATTGTTATTATTCATACTATTATATTCATGGTCATATTCATATTCATCTTCTTCTTCGTATTCGTCTTCGTGATTATTATTATTCACAGTATTATATTCATCTTCATAATTTAAATTCATAGATGATTCATCCATCGGTTCTTCTTTATTTTCTTCATCGGACATCTTTTATATTTAAGATATGTTTTTTTTAAAATACATTTTCATGACTAAAATAATATATTTTTTATATTATTTTATTATATCTAACGTCGTAAATATCTAATCTGCTTTTTTACTATACTAATTACATTTTTCAAATCAACATCATTTTCTAATAATAAATCAGAATATTTCGTTTTTATTTTTTCATTTCTCCAACCAATTGCTTCATTATAAATTTCAAGTTTTATATAAGATTCACTTGATAAATATTTTTTATTATAGAAATCATCTGAATCATAATCCGAACAATCACTATTAGCTTCAAATGTGTCAGTCTCTTTAAAATAACATCCAATCTCTTCCAATGTTATATTCATTTTTCCAGTTGTAAAAACAACCTCCAAAATATTTTTAATAATGTAATCATGCCCCATTTTATTTTATTTATTTTTTATTTTTAAATATCAATTGATCGGGCTTCACACAATGCCATTTTATCAACTTTTTCATTATATTCATTACCTGAATGCCCTTTAATCCATTCAAACTCAACTTTCTTATTTAATGACACTTTTTCATATTCTTCCCATAAATCTTGATTTGCTTTCCTTTTCCATTTTCCTATTGCACAATTTATTACATATAGACTATCACTATATATTTTACATTGTTCTTTCGGTTTAATAAATCTAAGTCCTTCTATAACTGCTAGTAATTCCATTTTATTATTAGTTGTACTTTTAGCTCCATCACTCATATGAATTTCTCGATCTTTATCAATAAGTATAAAAGCCCAACCTCCAGGACCACCTGGATTTTTCAAACAACTACCATCTGTAAATAAAATATTCATCTCTTAATTTTATATAATAAAAAAGCTCATTTATTTTCAATTTTTTCATACAGAAGATGATGTGATTAATTATATTAAATAAACATGTTTTTATTTAATATTTTCCAACCAGTGAGAATTGAACTCACGACACCCGGATATCAATTATCAGACAGTTACAGTCCGGTGCTCTACCAACTGAGCTATGGCTGGTTATATTAAAAACACATATCTTTAAATTTGTTTTATTATATTCACATTTAAAAAATGAAAAATGTTTATTTAAACATGAAATTAGATTTATCCGTCGTGGCATGTGATTTAAATGATGATTACACTCAATTTTTTGATATTGTGAAATACTCTTGGAAACATTATGTCGGAATTGAAACGAAATTTATTTTGGTCTCTTCTTTTATACCTGATGATTTATTGAAATTTAAAAATGATATAATTTTATTTAAACCCATTAAAGATATTCCAACAGCTTTTCAAGCACAATGTGTCAGACTTTTATACCCAGCTTTAATGAATGATGTTAAAAATTCAATTATTATATCTGATATGGATCTAATACCTCTTAATAATTATTTTTACACCGAACCAATTAAACACATCGACGAACAAAATTTCGTCGTTTATAGAAACGTTATTTCAGAACATTTACAATATCCAATCTGTTTTTGTGCAGCTAATTTTAAAACTTGGTCTGACATTTTTTCTATTAAAACAATTTTAGATATCAATAATACCATCGAACATTGGTATGAATATTATATAAATAAAGGACACTTTTATCAAATTTCATCTCCTTATTCAGTAATTTGGGCATGTGATCAATTGAAACTTTTTGAATATGCAAATGCATGGAATGAAAAAACAATGAGATTGACAACTTTTTCAGACAAAGACACAAAATTTAATAGATTAGATAGACACGACATATTAGAAATTGATAAACACATTTATGAATATAAAGTTAAAATTAAATTCGGAGTCTATTCAGATTTTCATTTACCTAGACGTAGTTTTTATAAAAATTTAATTGAAACCCTTATCTATTAGGTTTACAAAAAAATTGATTTTTTGTATTTTTTTGTTTGATATTTTTCAAAACCTTTTGAAATGTCAACTTACCAAAACGCCTCCTCCAATTACATTTGCAGAAACGGCAACCAAGATTGTTTTTGTCTAGAATGTTGTCATAATGAAGAAGACGAAGGTTATTGTCAATGCGATTTATGCATTGGATTGGTTGAAAATAACCATTTTGAAGAAGAACAAAAAAGAAAGGAAAATTTTAAAAAAATATGTGATTTCTTTCAATTACCTTCGGTTTATTCAAATATGGAAATTAAAGATTTCCATAACACCGATTCAATATTATATTATAAATTTATTGAAAATAATGAAATAAATTCTGATGAAATAACAAGTCTTTTGAAAGAATATTTGTCTTCAATTGGATCAGAAGACACTGGTTTGACAAAAAAAATAAAAATTATGATTTTAGTTCAAATCATTAATCTTCCAAATATTAGAAAATTTATAACCGCACACAACAAACTTTTTGATGTTATTAGTTATAAATTAAAAGACTTCTCTAAAAGCAATGATAAAGTATTTGCTTCATTTTTAGAACAATTTAATTTCTGTGTATAAAAATTTTCAACTTGATTTAAATACATTTTTAACTTTGTTCAACACTATTATACACAGTTCTTTCATTATTCCTTACAATTTCCGTTTCGCTTTTGAAACTAATGACTCGATTACTATTTCTTGGTCTACTAAAACACCTTATGAATCGAACTCTGTAATTTTTGGCGATTATTCTCCTGATAAATTAGACTTATTTTCAGAAGGAAACTAGATTCAGTATCATGATTCTTCAGTTCTCATCACCACGTATCAATAAATGGAAAAAAAGATGAAAATGGAATCTATCATGTTATATCAGGTGCGGCGGAATATCAGGAAAGACCTGATACTGATGATTATTTAGAACATGATTAAACTGAATATTATAACTACAAAGATTTTTGATTTGGAATACTCACGGTTTTCAATAATAATAGTTTAGTTTGGAATTATCATAGAAGCTCAGATGGAATTTCACTTGATTATTTTAATTTTTTTAAATAAAAAAATTCTTTTAAATAATAAAAATGTCGGAAAAAAAAATTCTTATAATTGAAAAACTAAAACAAATTAGTGCTGAAATAGAAAAACTTAAGTTAGAATTGAAAACAAAAGAACAAAATATTACCCAACTTAACAAAAATATTTTAAGTGCATCTGATTCAGAAAAAGAATTGGAATCTACAATTGAAAGATTAAATGGTGAATTAGTTGAATTAAAAAGTAACTCAACTAAAGGGAATGTTGAATCACAATCTCAAATTGAACAATTAAAACAAGAAATTTACCAATTAAGTCAAGAAAAAGGAGAATTCAAATTAACAATTAAACGTTTAAAAGAAGAAATTGAAAATTTAAATACAGACACTGACTCTATATTGGAAGAGGTTGCCGAAATTGAAAAACAAGTTAAAAGTGTAGCCGATGGCGGTAGAAAGAAGTCAAGATCAAGAAGAAAAACAAAGTCTATGAAACAGATTAAGAAGAAATCCAAAAAGAAGTCTATGAAACAAATCAAGAAGTCTAAAAAGAAGTCTAAAAAGAAGTCTAAAAAGAAGTCTAGAAAGAAGTCTAGAAAATCCAAAAGAAGATTTTAAAGAAAAATAAAAATAAAAAAAAATATAGAATAAAAATGGAAGATGCTATAATACAATTGAGTGGTATACAAAAAAAGCATACACAAATATTAAACAAATTAAAAAAAATACAACTGGAAATTAACATTATGCTATCCAAACAAGGTGGAAAAAATAAAGAAATCCAAGAACTAATA
>Ga0209190_1001249_pt1 | contig 17852 bp, 12 predicted proteins | sample M_140205_XF_Meta_FD_187315 | JGI IMG/M metagenome (GOLD analysis project Ga0209190, IMG submission 187315) | Freshwater microbial communities from Lake Montjoie, Canada to study carbon cycling - M_140205_XF_MetaG (SPAdes) (version 2) | ecosystem: Environmental > Aquatic > Freshwater > Lake... | reverse complement strand
CATGCTCGCCATGCAGACCGGACGCATCACCGCCGGAAATCCGACCATGGGTGCTTGGGTGACCTACGCCCTCGGCAGCGAGACCAAGGACTTGCCGGCCTACGTCGTCATGGGCCATCCGGGCGGCCTGCCGACTTTCGCCAACCAACATTGGTCCAACGGCTGGCTGCCTTCGATTTACCAAGGGACGTTCGTCCGCGCCACCGCACCCTACATCCTTAACCTCGACCCGCCCGCCTCCCTCCAAGGCAAGCCGCAGGAACGCCAGATGGAACTCCTCCGTGCGATGAACGCGGAACACGCCGCCAATCACCCCGGCGAGTCCGACCTCCAGGCCCGGATCCAAAGTTACGAACTTGCTGGACGCATGCAGCTCGCCGCCAAGGAAGCCTTCGACATCTCTTCCGAACCCAAGCACGTCCTGGAACTCTACGGTGTCGGCCGCAAGGAGTGCGACGACTACGCCCGCCGCTGCCTGATCGCCCGACGTCTCGTCGAACGCGGCGTGCGCTACGTTCAAGTCCTCAACGCAGGACAGAGCTGGGATAGCCATAGCGTCATCAAGACCGCGCTGCCCACCCTCTGTGCCGCGACCGACCGTCCCAGCGCCGCGCTCGTCGCCGACCTTAAGCAACGCGGCCTGCTCGACAGCACCATCGTCCATTGGGGCGGTGAGATGGGCCGCATGCCGGTCCTCCAGAACGACGCCGGTGAAGCCAAGTGGGGCCGCGACCATAACACCTACGGCTTCAGCCAATGGGTCGCCGGCGGCGGCTTCAAGGGCGGTCTGAGTTACGGCGAGACCGACGAATGGGGCCACCACGCGGTCAAGGACGTCGTGAATCATTACGACTGGCACGCTACCATGCTCGACTGCTTCGGCTTCGATCACGACAAGCTCGTCTATAAACGTAACGGCGCCGCGCTGGCCCTCACGAACAATCAGCCCGCCCGCGTCGTCCGAGAACTCCTGTCGTAAGTGACACGTCGGCACCAAAAAGTGGAACTTAAGGCATAGAGGTCTGTCAGGAGAGATTAGGACCAATGCCCCAGCCCTCGAAATCGGCCCCAGACAACCAAGGAAAGGCTCGCTTCGGGAAGCCGGCATAACACAAGTAACCCCACCCCGCTTAGTCCGCCCCTAACATGCATCGTCGACGTTTTATCCTACGTTCCATGGGAGCCACTCTGGCCCTCCCCGGCCTGTGCTCGCTCAGCGCGAAGGCCCTCAGCGGTAATCCCACCGTGGAGGTGGACAAAGGAGCCGGTATCGGCGCCCGCCGCTTCGTGGCGATCGGTAACCTGCTCGGCTACCAGACCAAGCAGCTGTTCCCAAAGACCACCGGGACTGACTACGAAAAGACGACGCTGCTGGAACCCCTCTGGGAACAGCGCGAACGGTTGACCGTTTTCCGCGGCCTCGACCACGGCGTCAAAGGCGGCCACTTCGCGGTGCATTCCTTCCTCTCCGGCGTGCTCAATTCCGAAGCGCAGAACCGCGCCGACGGCAACGTCTCGCTTGACCAGTTCCTGGCCGAGGAGATCGGCCACCAGACCCGGTTCTCCTCGCTCACTGTCGGCTCCGAAGGCGGTATCCATGGCGGCTGCCAGCTCGCCTGGACGAAGTCCGGCGTGCGCGTGCCGCCGATCACCAACCCGGCCGACCTGTTCGACAAGCTTTTCGTCAGTGACTCCGCGGAGCGGCGCGTCCGCCGCGAACAGGAAAACCGCGTGCAGGCCTCGATCTTGGATTCCGTGCGCGAGGAGGCGAAGCGCCTCTCGGGACAGGTCAACCAAGAGGACAAGGCCAAGCTGGAAGAATACTTCACGTCCGTGCGAGACGTCGAAAAGCGCCTCGAACTGCGTCAGCGCTGGACCCATCTCCCGAAGCCGGTGGCGCCCTTTGAAAAGCCGGCCAACCGCAACGCGGTGGACGACCTGCCGCTGATGTACGAACTCATCGCGCTCGCCCTGCATACCGACAGCACCCGCATCGCCACGCTGGAGGTCGGCGGAGACTTCCTGCCTCAGCATCTCGGTATCAAGAAGGATTACCACGGAATTTCCCACCATGGCAACGACCCCGAGTCCATCGCCGCGCTCATCACCCTCGAGCGCTATCAGACCGCGCAGTATGGCAAGTTCGTCGGTCGCCTCTCGCAATTAAAGGATGGTGAAGGCTCGCTACTCGACTCCACCACCGTGCTTTTTGGCAGCGGCATGGGCGACGCCAATTCACACAAGAATACGGACCTGCCGATCCTCCTCGCGGGCGGCGGCTACAAGCATGGTCGATTCCGTGAAGTCGCGCGCGAGGTCAATCACAAGGTGCCGCTCTGCAACCTTTTCGTCGATATCGCCCAGAAGATGGGCGTCGAGACGCACATCTTCGGTAGCAGCACGGGAAGGTTCGCCTAACCCCCTACATCGGCCCTCTTTCGTGACGTCGATGCCGGCATTCCGAACCCTGCTGGTCGTATCCGCGCTCTTGGCGGCCGGCCCCCTGCGCGCCGCCGAGGCGCCGGCGAAGTCCGTCGAGCAATTCGTGAGCCGCTACTGCCTAGAGTGCCATGACGCCGACGCCCACAAGGGCGACCGCACATTCCATCAGTTCACGCTGCCATTGAAGACACTGCCCGCGGTGATCGAGGCGCGCGACATCATCGACGAGCTGACCCTGCGCGAGATGCCGCCGAAGAAGGCCGATCAGCCCACCGACAATGAACGCCTCGCGGCGATTCGCGCTCTGCGCGCCGGTACCGCGGCGGCAGAAACCTCGCTGCAGAGCACAGGTTCGCGCACGGTCCTACGCCGGCTCTCCAACCGCGAATATGAAAACACCGTCGCGACCTTGTTCGGTCGCCGCGTCGATACCCTCGGGCTGACCGCTGATTTCCCCAAGGAAAAGACCGCCCGCCATCTGGACACGATTGGCCAGTCGCTGGTGACTTCCGGTTTCTTGGTCGACCAATATTTCCAATCCGCCAACCGCCTCGTGGAAACCCGCTTGGGCAAGCCGGCCACCGTGCCGCAGACTTGGCGTTTCAACAGTAACTTCGTCCAGTACGAGGAGTTGCAGGGCTCACACAAGAGCGCGTTCAACTTCCGCTACCTCAACATCTATGAACAACCGAACACCGAAACCCGTCAGGGCGGCTACGGCCACATCGAGGACTTCAAACAAGGCGTAGCGGTCTCCGGCCTCTACGACATCGAGGTCTTGGCGACGGCCATGCATCGCGATACCCATTACGATCCGGCCATCTTCGGCATCGACCTCTCGGAGCCCTTCATCCTCGGCGTCGTGCCCGGCGATGTCACCAAGGGCCATATCCATTATCCGCAGGCCATCGAGCCCCTCCTCGCCAGCAGCGTGGTGCCGGATAACGTACCCACCCGCCTGAAGTTTCGCGTCTGGCTCGAGGCCGGCCAGACTCCGCGCTTCATCTTCCCGAACGGCCCCTATGAATCGCGCGCCGCGGTGGTGACGATCAACAAGCGGTACAAGAAAGAGTTTAAAGCGCCGATTGGTTCTTCGGGCGTTGGCCGTGCGCACATCCTCCTGGAGGGACAGTTGCCGCATATTCGCATCAGCGAGATCGTCGTCCAGGGTCCGGTGGTGGAGAACACGGGCGGGGCCGAGGAAATCGCCGTCTTTGGCAAGGACGGCTTCCAGCCTGACCGCGCCCTTGACCAGCTTTTCGCCTTTGCGGCGAAAGCCTACCGACGGCCGCTGCAGGATACCGACCGGGCGTCCGTCCGCGCCATGTACGAGAAGCGACTCGCCGAAAAAGCCAGCTCACGCCAGGCATCGCTCGACGTAGTCAAACTCATCCTTTGCTCACCTTCTTTCTTATACTTGAGCGAGGTCACCCAGGAGGGCGACCGGCGCCTGCACCCTTACGACCTCGCCACCCGTCTCGCCTACGCGCTCTGGGCCGCACCTGCCGATGAGAATCTGTCCGCCTCCGCGGCGTCGGGCAAACTCACTGGCGATACTGAACTGAAGAAGCAGATCGACCGCTTGCTGACCGATAAACGCGTCGAAGGCTTCATCAATGGCTTCCTCGATAGTTGGCTGAACCTGCGCGACCTCGGTAGCATGCCGCCTCCGCGCGAGACGAATCGCGCCTACTACGCCGAGGATTTTCCAACGTCGATGAAGACCGAGGTGCACTTGTTTTTCCGGGAAATGCTCAAGGAGAACCTCCCAGTGACCCAGTTCCTCCACGCGGACTACACCTTCGTCGACAAGAAGCTGGCCAAGCTTTACGATCTGCCCGAGCAGAAAACCCTACGCCTGGCCGACGGCTTTCAGAAGGTCAGTCTAGTGGGAGACATGCACCGCGGCGGCCTGCTCGGCATGGCGGCCGTGCTGACCGTCAGCGCCAACGGCGTCGAGACTTCGCCCGTCATCCGAGGGGTCTGGGTCAGCGAAAACATCCTCGGGGTCAAACCGCCACCCCCGCCGGATGTCGTACCCGCCATCGAACCCGACGTCACCGGCACGACCACCATCCGCGAGCGCCTCGCCAAGCACAGCATCGACCGCGCCTGCGCCGAGTGCCATCGCAAGATCGACCCGCTCGGCTTCAGCTTGGAGGCCTTTGATCCGGTCGGCCGCTGGCGTGACACCTACGCCAAGCCGAAGAAGGGCGATGCGCCGAAGATCGATACCACCGGCGAGTTCAACTCTGGCGAGAAGTACCAAGACTTCGCCGGCTTCCGCGATATCCTGCACGACAAGCGCGAAGAGCAATTCACCCGACACCTCATCCGCTCGGTGCTCGCCTACAGCACCGGTCGTCTCATGGAGCCCGCCGACGAATTCGCCATCGACCGTATCCAAGAGAAAGTGAAGGAGCAGGGCCTCGGCCTGCGCAGCCTCGTCGTCGAGTGCTTGACCAGCGACCTCTTCCGCTCGCGCTGAGCAAAGGGGTCAGGCCGTTACCGAAGTGTAACTGCAACTAAAACCCTAAGATATGGGATGCTTTAGTATCAGGACGTATTGGCAACGGCCTGACCCCTTGGCCTTGGCTCTTGTTAGCTTAAGTGAGACAATAGTGCCACCCCTTGAAACAAGGGGAGTAGTAAGCTGTCAGAATGGGAGTAGAATAACCCCATGTCCGACCCCCTTGAGCTGACCCGCCGCCGCTTCCTCGGCCAGATGACCACTGGCATGACGGGTTTGGCGTTGTCGCGCCTGCTCATGAGCGACCTCGGCGCGGCCGTACCTCCCGGCGCCCACTTCGCCCCGAAGGCCAAACAGGTGCTCCAGATCTTCTGCCCGGGCGGAGCTTCCCATATCGACCTCTGGGATCATAAGCCGCTCTTGGACAAATACGATGGCACGCCCCTCCCCGGCCCGGTCGAGGTGACCTTCCAAGGCAAGAACGGCAACCTGATGAAGTCCCCCTGGGCCTTCAAACCGGCAGGCAAGAGCGGCAAGATGATCAGCTCGAATCTACCTCACATGGCGCAGCACGTCGACGACATGGCTTTCATCCATTCGATGACGTCGCGCAGCAATACCCACGGCCCGGGCTGCGTCGCGATGAACACCTGCTTTACGCGCGACGGCTACCCGAGCGGCGGAGCCTGGGTCAGCCACGCCCTCGGCTCGCTCAACCAGAACCTGCCCACCTACATCTCCGTCCAGGACGTCCGCGGCGAACCACCCAACGGTAAAGCCAATTGGGGTAATGGCTTCCTGCCGGCCCGCCACCAAGGCGTCAGCATGGCGTCACAGCAGGCGCTGCGTAATCTCGGCCGCCCGACCGATATCTCTTCCGCTGAAGACGAAGCGACCCGCGAATTCCTCCGCGCGACGAACCTGGAGCACGCCGAACAACATCCCGGCAACGACGAACTCCGAGCTCGCATCGCGGCCTACGAGCTCGCCGCAAAGATGCAGCTCGCCGCCCCGGAGGTGAGCGACCTCTCTCGCGAGCCAGACCACGTCCACGCCCTCTACGGCACGAAGGACGCTAATCCGCTCAAGGCCGCCTACGCCAAGAACTGCCTGCTGACCCGTCGCTTCCTTGAGAAAGGTGTCCGCTACGTGAGCCTGTACTGCGCCTCCCGCGCCAGCAATGTCGACGGGCTCCTCAACTGGGACGCCCATAAGACGCTCAAGGCCGACTACGACCGCCACTGCCCGATCTTCGATCAACCCACCGCCGCCCTGCTCGCCGACATGAAGCAACGCGGAATGCTCGATGACGTACTCGTCATCTGGTGCACCGAGTTCGGCCGCATGCCTACCCACCAGGTCGGCACCACCGGCCGCGACCATAACCCCGACGCCTATACGACCTGGATGATGGGCGCCGGCGTGAAGGGCGGCGTGTCCTACGGCGCGACGGATGACTTCGGCCGCCGCAGCGTGACCGACATCGCGACCTGCTACGATTTCTACGCGACGGTGCTTCAACTCCTCGGGCTGAACCACGAGAAACTCACCTACTATCATAACGGCGCTAATCGCCGCCTCACCGACGTCCACGGCCACGTCATCAAGCCAATCCTCGCATGAAAATGCTTCTCGCCGGCCTGCTGCTCGCGCCGTTGGCGCTCTCCGCCCAAGCTAAACCTGAAGTCGCCAACGCGACGAAAGCAGCCAAACGTGCTTGGGAATCCGCACCGGCCGAGAAGAAGGCTTCCTGGATCACCCAGCGCGACGCCCTGATCAACGTTGACCTCTCCGACGAGACGCAGCGGCAGATCGTCATCGCACGTGGTTCACCGAAGCCGGAGGAATACCATGCGCATCCCACCACAGCGATGCTGGCGGACAACAAGACGATGTTCTGCGTCTGGAACCTCGGCCACGGAGGGCACGGGGGGCCGATGGCCCGGAGTGATGACGCCGGATTGACATGGCAGCGCATGGACGACGCGCTGCCGCCCAACTACGTCAACTTCAAGAACTGTCCAAGCCTCTACCGGCTCACCGATCCGCAAGGCAAGGAGCGCCTGTGGGTCTTCGCCGCGCGCACCTTGACCGACAAGGAGAATCCCAAGCCAGTCGAAGGCCGTCACGAAGGCTTTATGCCACGGATCGTCAGCGAGGACGATGGCAAGACCTGGCGCGAGCTGCCGCCCATCGGAGGACGCATCTCCAAGGAAGACCCGTTCCGAAATGTCATGACTTTCTCAAGCGTCGTCCGGCTGAAGGACGGCTCAACCCTCGGAATGTTCCACCGCGGCGCCGGCATCGGCGAAGAAGGCACATTACAGGTGTTGCAATCCATCACGCGAGACGGCGGCTTCACCTGGTCCCAACCCACCGTCGCCTGCGATGGCACCAAACTCGACGGCAAGCACCCGTGCGAGCCGTACGTGTTCCGTTCGCCGGACGGCAAAGAACTCTGCTGCCTCATGCGCGAGAACCGACGCAGTGGCACCAGCCTCGTCATGTTCAGCCAAGACGAAGGCCAGACTTGGTCGAAGGCAGTGGACGCACCTTGGGGGCTAACGGGAGACCGACATCATGGGCTCCACCTCTCCGACGGTCGCCTCGTAATCGTCTTCCGCAACGCCTCGCCGAACTCCAAGGACAAAGGGGGGTTCATCGCCTGGGTCGGCACTTATGACGACATCAAGCAAGGCAAGCCTGGCCAGTATCGCGTGAGCCTACTTAAGACCTTCAAAGACGGCTTTTACCCCGGCATCCACCTGCTGCCCGACGGCACCATAGTCGCCACCACCTACGCCAACTACCGCAAAGAAGACATCGGCTGCTCCATTATCAGCGTTCGTTTTAAGATAAACGAGATCGACGCTTTATCGCATCGCTGAACACCGAGCGAAGACCATGAACCCAATCCTCCGACTCTTTTACGCCGTCCTGCTGATTTCGCCGACCGGACATGCCGCCGACGACCCTGCCAGTATCGCATTCTTCGAGCAGAAGATCCGTCCGGTGCTCGTCGAGCAGTGCTACGAATGCCATAGCGCCAAGGCCAAGAAGCTGAAGAGCGGGCTTTACCTCGACTCTAAGGCCGGCTGGCAGAAAGGCGGAGACTCGGGCAAGCCAATCATCGTCCCCGGGAAGCCCGACGAGGGTCTCCTTCTACGCTCCATTCGCCATCTGGAGGTCGACCTCGAGATGCCACCGAAGAAGCCGAAGCTGGCCGATGCGATCATCGCCGACTTCGCCACCTGGATCAAGGCCGGCGCGGTCGACCCTCGTGACCAGGCGACCGCGGAGGTCAAGCGCGCCGACAAGTCGTGGTGGTCCCTGCAGCCGCTCGCCAGAGATTTCAAGCACGCCGACATCGACGGCTTCATCGACGCCAAACTCTCCGAGCAGAAACTGGCCCGCAGCGCGCCAGCCAAGCCACAAGCGTTGATCCGCCGCCTCAGCTACGACCTCACGGGACTCCCACCCTCCCAGGCCGAAGTCGACGCTTTCGTTACGGCCCACCAGGCCGACGCCCGCAAGGCGACCGAAGCCCTCGTCGACCGCCTGCTCGCCTCTCCTCGCTACGGCGAACGCTGGGGTCGCCACTGGCTCGACGTCGTCCGCTTCGGCGAGAGCAACGGCGGAGAACGTAATTTCGTCATCGATGACCTCTACCCCTTCCGGGATTATGTCATCCGTTCGCTGAACGAGGATAAACCGCTCGATCAGCTAATCCGCGAACACCTCGCCGGAGACGTCATCGGCAGGAATCAACCCGCCATCGAGGTCGGCAGCGCCTTCCTGGTCGCCGGTCCCTACGACGACGTCGCCAATCAGGACCCCATCGCCAAGCAGGTCATCCGAGCCGCTACGCTAGATGATATCATCACGGCGACGAGCGGAGCTTTCCTCGGCCTGACGATCAACTGCGCCCGCTGCCATAACCACAAGTTCGACCCCATCCCCACCGAAGATTATTACCGCATCCGCGCGGCCTTCGAAGGCGTCGTCCATGGTCGCCGAGTCGTGGCGACCAAGGAACAGACCCAGGCCTACAACGCGGCCATGGGCCCGCTGAACAAGGAGCGTGCCAAGATCGTCGCCGAACAGTCAGCCCTCACCGCAGCCATCGAGACCAAGGCCAAGGCCTTGCTCGCCACCCGCAAGTCTCCTCGACCCAAGGCGGACACCTTACTGACCGAAGAGAGGATAACCCCCATCGAGGCCCGCTTTGTCAAACTCACCATGTCGGCGACCTCGGCTAACCCGCTGAGCGGCGTGGGCGGTCGTATCTCCGAGTTCGAGATTTGGACCGATGAAGCCACGCCCCGCAATGTGGCCCTCGCCTCCAACGGCTCCAAGGCCGAAGGCGTGAAGGGCGCCACCGCGGAAGACTTCCCCTCGGCCTACAGCGCCGCCCTCACAATCGACGGAGACGAAGGAGCGCAGTGGTTCATCGGCAACCCGGCTGAACTGATCATCACCCTGCCCCGCGTCGAGAAAATCGGGCGACTCGCCTACCGCACCGCCAAGGGGCGCTTGCTGCGCGACAACACCCAGGGTGCCACACCGACCGAATACGAGATGTTCGTCTCCCTCGACGGCAAGGCCTGGAAGAAGGTCGCTGATTCGCATGACCGCGAAGCCTGGTCCCCGGCCCATGCGTTCGAGCGCGTCCGCAAGCAAGTCACCACACCCGATGAAGCCAAACGCCTCGGCCTGCTCGGTCGCGACCTCGCCGCCGTCGATAAGCACATCGCCGCCGTGCCCAAGATGCCCTCGGCCTGGGTCGGTACACACCAGCCCAAACCCGAACCCACCTTTGTCCACAAGGGCGGCGATCCGACCAAGCCGGCCGGCCAAGTCGTGCCGTCCAGCCTAGCCGTTCTCGACCTCGTCACGAAGCCCTACGCACTCAAGGAAGACGCTGGCGAAGGCGAACGTCGTATCGCGTTGGCTGACTGGATTACCAAGGACAACCCCATCACCGCCCGCGTACTCGCGAATCGCCTCTGGCATTATCACTTCGGCACAGGCCTCGTCGATACCCCGAGCGACTTCGGCTTCATGGGCAGCAAGCCCACCCACCCCGAGTTACTCGACTTCCTCGCCCAACGTCTGATCAAGCAAGGCTGGAAGCTCAAGTCGCTGCACCGCGAAATAGTCCTTTCGCAGACCTATCTCCAGTCGGCGGACTTCAACCCGACCGCGGCGCGTGCCGACAAGGATGCGCGCCTGCTCTGGCGCTTCCCGCCCCGCCGCCTTGGTGCCGAAGAGATCCGCGACACCCTGCTCGCGACCGCTGGCCAATTGAAGCTCGAACCCATGGGTGGGCCCGGCTTCCGTCTCTATCGCTACCTGGTGAATAACGTCTCGACCTATATCCCGCTGGATACGCAAGGACCAGAGACATACCGCCGAGCCGTCTATCACCAGAACGCCCGTGCCAGCGTCGTCGACGTCCTCAACGACTTCGACCTGCCGGATATCGCGTTCGCCGCGCCTAAGCGCGCCAACACCACCTCCCCCCTACAGGCCCTCACCCTCTTCAACAATAGCTTCACCCTCGACATGGCCAAGGCCCTCGCCGCACGTCTCGACGGGCCGGACCCGATCGCGCAGGCCTATTCGTTCGCCTTGCAGCGTCAGCCTACCGCCACCGAACGAACCGCCGCCGAAAAACTCATCGCCCAGCACGGCAAGCCCGCCTTCTGCCGCGCCCTGCTGAACAGCAACGCCCTGATCTTCGTGGAGTGAGCGGCTCCGACTCCTTTGGTCTTCACATCCTGGAGGTTTATGCCTGTCTCGGAGCATGAGCCGAAAGTACTCATGCCTTTTGATCACCCTGATGATGCTGGCGGGATCCGTCGCCTTCGCTGACCCGCTCCTGAAAGAAGGATGGAATGCGAAGCAAGCTGGCGATAAGGTGATGGCGGGGATGATCAAGGTCAGCGCCGCCCAAGTCAAAGGCGCGCACGATGCCGACCTCGCGCTCGTCGGCGAACGCGCCTACGTGGTCGAACACGACAACGACATCAAACCCGGCCATGGGGCCGGCAACGCGCAGTACTGCGTCCTGACGGTCATCAACCTGAAGTCGATGCAGGTGGAGCGAGTCATTCCGATGGCTAAGTCCGCCGAAGCCTTCGCCAATGTCAGGCTCCCTTCCGGCGCCTGCTTCGTGCCCCGCGTCATCCGCCTCGACGAACACACCCTGCGTTGCTACTTCGCCTGCGAAGACCAGAGCGGCCGTCGCCAGTCGCAGACCTGGTATCGGGATTTCGATCTCCGTTCGCAGGCTTTCTCGCCCGACATTCATCGCGTGAAGCTGAAGACCGCCGATGGGGTCTTCGACCTGGAGCCACGCTACTTCCATGCGGACGCCGCGAAGCAAGGCTTCCAGGAGCCGGCCAAGGCCTTCGGCCTTTACCTGCTGGACGCCTTCAAGCAGATCGACGGACGCACCCTCCTCGCGATCAATAACTTTCCTGGCGCCCAGAACGCATTGGCGACCCTCAACGAAGCCCGCGACACGATCGAGGTTATCGGGCACTACAATGAACCCGCCGAAGCCCGCCTGACGGAATCATCGGTCAATCGGCTGCCCGACGGGACTTGGATGGCCATCTGCCGCAGCGAGAGCGGCAACCGCAACTACCGGTTCGTCACCAGCGCCGACGGCAAGAGCTGGACCCGCGGCGAGGAACGCCCCTTCGTCAGCAAGGGCAGCAACTCCAAGCCCACCTTCGATAAGTTCGATGGCATCTACTACCTCGGCTGGCAGGAAGCCTCCAAGATCATGGACGGACACGGCGCCGGCAGGTATATCTTTAACCTGGACGTCTCCCGAGACGGCAAGATCTGGGAGCGCAAGTACCGGTTCGAATCCAACGATTCTTTCCAATACCCCACCTTCCGTCAGCACGAAGGCTCGACCTGGTTCACCGTGACGCAGGGCAAAGGCGGCAGCACGGACCGGATTATGTTCGGAAAGCTGGAGTAAATCATCATAACCAAGCGTATGCCCTTCCGCCGTCTCGCTGCGCTGTTTCTCCTGGCACTGATTGCCTCTCCGCTCTTCGCGGCCGAAACCTTTCTCGTCGATGGGCGCAAGGCGGTGATCCACCCGGCGGCGAACCCGGCCAATGACAAACCCTGGCTCTGGTATGCGCCCACGCTCAACGGCGGCGTCTCGATCGTCCAACACAAGCTCTACGCCGACGCCTGCCAGCAAGCCGGTATCGCGATCGCGGGCTACGACCTCGGCGAAGTCCGCGGTGCCCCCAAGAGCGCGGCGCAGTTCACGAAGTTCTACGACGAGATGGTGAAGCGCGGCTATTCGCCTAAGCCCATCCTGCTTGGGCAGAGCCGTGGCGGCATGATGACCCTCACCTGGGCGTTCCGTAATCCCGAAAAGGTGAAGGCGTGGATTGGCATCTACCCCGTATGCAACCTCGCCAGCTGGCCACTGAAGAACTCCAAGGTGCAGACGCTCGGGGATTTCGACATGACCGAATCCGAACTCACCTTCCGGCTCAAGGAATTCAACCCGATCGACAACCTCGCCGGCCTCGCGGCCGCGAAGGTCCCGATGTTTGCCGTTCACGGAGACAACGACGTGGTCGTCCCCTACAATGACAACACACTCCTCCTCAAGGAGCGCTACGAAGCCCTCGGCGGGAAGTTCACGGTCAAAATCATCCCTGGCGAAGGCCATAAGGTCGGCCCGTCGTTCTTCGCCTGCCCGGAGCTGGTCACCTTCCTGCTAAACGACTGTAAATAAGCGTCCGGACCAAGGGAAAAGGTGGAACTACCGAGGCCATGGGCTTACGGATGAGGTACCCCATGTTCCGCCGACTTACCATCGGGCTGGCCCTGCTCCTGCAGGGACTGGCTTATGCCGAGACTCGTGACCTCATTTTGGTCGCCGGGCAGTCCAACGCGGTCGGCTTCGACGCCTATGCGGAAGAGCTCTCGGCCGACCCGAAGGACGCCGCGACGATGTTCTGGTGGCGCGTGGGCGATCCGCCTCCTGACGAGTTCGACGGCACGAGCGCCCGCCAATGGACGACCTTGCAGTTCCAACCACGCACGCCGGCGATGGAAGGCGACGCCGCGAAGAAGCTCGGCCGCCAATACGGCAACTTCAACAAGAAATCCAAGGGCGGATTCGGACCCGAGATCGGGATGGTCCGCACGCTGGCGATGAATGAGAGCCGCCCGCTCGCAGTCATCAAGACCGCCTTCAGCGGCACGTCCGTCGCCGCCGATTGGAACGTCGGACTCCCCGGCAAGGCCGACGCCTGCTACCGCGCGATGATCGACGAAGCCAAGGCCGCCATCGCCGACGCCAAGGCCAAGGACATCACGCTGCGCCCTCGTGCCTTCGTCTGGGTGCAGGGAGAGAGCGATGCCAACGCCAAGGATACCCCGGCCTACGTGGCGAATCTCTCGGCGATGCTCCAGCGCCTGCGCGTCGACCTCAACGCCCCCGACATGATTCTGCTCCTCGGCGTGAACACCCGCTTCGGCAATGGTAAGAACGCTTTCATGCCGAAGGTCATCGACGCCCAGAAGGAAGTCGCCGCCGCCCTGCCCCGCGCCCGTTACGTCGACACCGCCGGGGCGGAGACCCTGCCGCCTTCGCACACCCACTTCACCGCCGCCGGCACGATTGAAGTCGGCCGTCGCTTCGCCGAAGCCCTGCTTTCCCTCGAACAGACCAAATGAAAAAGCTCCTCACCCTCACCCTCGGCCTTCTGGCCGCCGCCACTTTATTTGGCGCCGATACTCCGCGGAAGCCCAACGTCATCTTCATCCTGACCGACGACCAGGGATGGGGTGATGCCAAGTTCGCTGGTCATCCTTACGTCAAGACACCGAACCTGGATCGCCTGGCCAAGGAAGGCACTTGGTTCCGCCAATTCTACGTAGCCGCCACGGTCTGCTCGCCCAGCCGCACGGCCTTCATGACCTCGCACTACCCAGCGCGTCACCTGGTCCACGGGCATTTCTCCGACCATGCCGCGAACGCCGCCCGCTCGATGCCCGATTGGCTCGACGCCGACGTCACCACCTTACCCGACCTCCTGAAGCAGGCCGGCTACGCCACCGCCCACTTCGGCAAGTGGCACCTCGGCGGAGGCAAAGGCGCGCCAGGCCCCGAGGCCTACGGATTCGATGTCTCCAAGACGGTCAACTCCAACGGCCCCTCGCTCGGAGACGAGGCAAAGGAGCCCTACTTCCGCGCCAAGTCCACGGCACTGATTGTCGACGAGACGGTCCAGTTCGCCAAGGCGAACAAGGACAAGCCGTTCTACGTCAATATGTGGACACTCGTCCCGCACGCGCCGCTGAAACCGACCCCGGAACAGCTGGCCGTCTACGCCGACCTCCAGCCCAAGGCGGACGATCCGGCCTTCGGCGAGTGGGCCAAAAAGTATTTCGGCGACGCCAAGGACCTGCGCAAGCAGATGCAGGTCTTCTGCGCATCGCTCACCGACCTGGACACCCAGATCGGCCGCCTGCTCGACTCACTCGAGGAGCTTGGACTGACCAATGACACCCTCATCGTACTGTCGAGTGACAACGGCCCCGAGGACTATCACGTCGGCAACGCCGCCAACGCCGGCGTCGGTAGCCCGGGACCCCTCCGCGCCCGTAAGCGCAGCATGTACGAAGGCGGCATCCGCACCTTCGGCCTCGTCCGCTGGCCCGGCAAGGTGCCCGCCGGCCGCATCGAGGAGAAAGCCGTCGTCGGTGCAGTCGATTTCCTTCCCACCATCGCGGCGATAGCGGGCGTCAAGGTCCCGGCCGAACTGGCTGCTGACGGCGAAGACCTCTCCGCCCTCTGGCGAGGCGCCCCCGCCACCCCTCGATCACGCCCACTTCACTGGGAATGGCTCTCGAGCGTCGCCGGACCTTATGCGGACTACGCACCGCAGCCCCTCTGCGTGCGCGACGGCGACTGGAAGCTCTTCGTCGATCACTCCGGCAAGAACGCGCAGCTCTTCGACATCCCCAATGACCCCGGAGAACACCAGGACGTCGCCGCCCAGCATCCCGACGTCGTCAAGACGCTGACCGAAAAAGCCCTCGCCTGGGCCAAGACGCTGCCGGCCAGCCCGGCACGCGATAAGGTAGCCAGCCGAGTAGAGGTTAAGAAATACCCTGCCAAGGCGAAGCCAACCCTCGACCGTCCCAAGATCTTCGAGGCCTGGGACAAGGACAATGACGGCTTTCTGTCCAAGGAAGAGTTCATCCCTCATATGGCCGACCAGGCTGACGCGCCGGGCCGCTTCAACCGCTTCGACAAGAACAACGATGGCCGGCTATCGAAGGAAGAGTTCGTCAAGGCGGGCAAGTAAGCCTAACCACAGACCATGCGCCTCCTCACCCTCTGCCTGTTCGCGGCCACGCTTGAAGCCGCCCCCGAGGCCTTCTCGGTCAGCGAGGACTTCGGCAGCTCCTTCGACGCGAAGAAATTCATCACGCCGCTCCCGAACAAGAATACTTCCATCCGTGATGGCGTGATGTGGACGCACGGTTCCAGCGGCGGCAAGTATCCGCCGATGGTCTACCTGGCCCTCGGGGGCAAAGACCTCACGATGTCCTTTCGTTACCGTCACTTGGATAAAGGCGGCATGCTCTGGCTTTTTGTCGACGGCGATGATGGCTACGGCTCGGTCGATCACATGCTTCGCGTCCGCCTCAACCGCGACTCCGTCGTCCTCGAGGTCGACGCCCATTCCCTCGACCCCAAGCACCCGCTACGACAGAACACCCGAGAACCCGATCCGGTCAGCAAGGCTTACCGAACCAACGAACACTTCCCCGCCGAGAAGGTCGACCTCTCCGACAACGAATGGCGCTCGGTGAAGCTTGTCTTCAAGGGCGACACCGTGGACATGTCCGTCGACGGCAAGTGGAAGCACACGCTGAAGCGTCCGAATTTCGACGCCAACAAGCGCAAGCTGCTCTGGATGCAGAACGGGGGCGAAAAAGGCATCGAGATCGACGACGTCATCGTCACCCCGACCCCCTGAGCGTTCCGACCTATGCGACTGATCATCAGCGGAGTCTTTTACCTCCTGGCGGCATGCCTGACCCAGGCCCAGTCCGCCGACCCGAAACCTCTCGTCGAGAAAGCCATCCAAGCAGTCGGCGGCAAAGACAAGCTGCTGAAAATCTACCGCCTCAAGGAGATCTTCCATTTCGGGGAGACCCCCGAACCCGCGGCCGGCAAGAAACGCAGCCTCCGGGATTCGATCCTCTCTCAACCGGACCAATGGTGGATCAACAAGAAGGAGCGAGGACCGGACCCGGCGAAAGACGACGCCCGCGCCTGGTCGCTCGACCTACTCGTCGACGTGAAGTCACACTTCGAGGTCATCCCTGACATCATCGACGAGGGAAGGCCCTGCGTAAGACTGCGCGTCAGCGGCTCCGTCACGCCGGCGATGAGCCTCTATTTCGATAAAGAAACTTGTCTCCTCCGACGCCTGGACTGGCGAAGCGACTTCTACCGCTTCAGCGAGTGGAAAGAGCATGACGGGCTGCGCTACGCCAGCAGGACAGTCATCTTCAAGACCAAGTCGGGGAAAGCATGGTTCTTCCATGACATCACCGAGCTGGAAAGACTCGCCCAGTTGCCAACGGGGCTGGATCAGCTAAAAACGGCGAAATAAACCCTGCTCTTTCTTCCCCGATACTCACTACTCCACACACTATACTCACCCCCATGCGCCCCCTCCTCCCCTTACTCCTCGCCTCCCTCGCCTTGGGCGCCGACCTCAAGCCGCTCCTCAACGAGCAGCCGCTACCTTCCCTGGCATCCCCTTCGTTCAAAGAAGCGCTCGGCGCAGATTGGAACGTCGCCCGCGGCAAGTGGGTCCCTGATGCCGGCGTCCTACACATGATCGACATCCCTGAGCAGAAGCACGTCCCGGTGCTTCACCATAAGATCGGCCTTTCCGCCGCCGTCATCGAACTCGATTTCCGTCAGAACGCTCCCGGCGGCTTCCTCGTCGGCTGCGACAGCACCAAGCACGTCGCTCGCGTCGTCGTGACGCCGACCGCGCTCTCGATCGCCGAGGACTCCGTCGCCCCCTCGCACACCATCGCCACGACCAAGGCCACCGCCAAGCAGGGCGAATGGCACCACCTGCGCGTCGAATGGAAGGGCGACGAGATGGCCGCCAACCTCGATGGCGTCGAACTCAAGGCCAAGCACGCCTTCATCGCCACCGAGAAGGCTCGCAGCTGGCTCGCCGGCACCAAGAGCGCCGACGTGAAGAACCTCACGATCAACGGCACCAAAGTCGAAGCCAAGAAGTGATGCGAATCCTCGGCCTCCTGCTCTTCGCCGTCGCGGCTCATGCCGCCGATAAGCCTAACATCATCCTGATCTACTCGGATGACCACGGCTGGGCGGACTTAGGCGTCCAAGGTTCGGACAAGGACATCCGCACGCCGAACCTCGATGCGATGGCCCGCGACGGCGTGCGCTTCACCCGTGGCTACGTCTCGGCCCCGCAGTGCGTCCCGTCCCGCGCCGGCGTGCTCACGGGACGCTACCAGCAACGCTTCGGTGTCGAGGATAACAACAAGGGCCCATTGCCCTTGGCCGAACTGACCATCGCCGAACGGCTCAAGGCCGCCGGCTACGTCACCGGCCAGGTTGGCAAGTGGCACCTCGACCTCGTCGGCAAAAAAGGCGAGAAGGCTGTACGCGTCTCCAAGGAGCACATGCCGCACGTCCAAGGCTTCGACGAGTATTTCCGCGGCGAGCTACGCCAGTTCTACGCCTCGCATGACCTACAGGGTAAACCCTTTGCCGACGCCCCGCATATCGTCACTGACAACCGCTTCCGCGTCATCGTACAGACCGAGGCTGCGCTGTCCTTCCTGGATCGCCGCGCCGGCAAGCCCGAGCAGCCCTTCTTCC
>Ga0209190_1001248_pt1 | contig 17856 bp, 19 predicted proteins | sample M_140205_XF_Meta_FD_187315 | JGI IMG/M metagenome (GOLD analysis project Ga0209190, IMG submission 187315) | Freshwater microbial communities from Lake Montjoie, Canada to study carbon cycling - M_140205_XF_MetaG (SPAdes) (version 2) | ecosystem: Environmental > Aquatic > Freshwater > Lake... | reverse complement strand
CATGATGTTCAACAATAAGAATTGCACATTTGCGCTTGAGATCTTTGATGAGTTTAGCCAACGTATCAATTTCATCTTGACCCAAGCCAGCAGCTGGTTCATCAAGTAATAAAAGTTTTGGTTGCATAACCAGTGCACGAGCCATCGCTACACGCTTTGAATCTGGATATGTAAGTTCACTCGGAGAGAGATTACAGAGATCTGCAGCGCCAGCCCACGCAAGTGAATCCATTGCACGGTCTTTGAGGGAACTCTCATTAGATGATGAGAGTCCAAGCATGTCCTTTATAAAATATGAATTTCTGTGCTTATCTGCGCCCATCATTACATTTTCTAAAACAGTGAGTCCGCTAAATAGACCTACTCCTTGTAATGTGCGTGCGATTCCATATTTTGCGAGTTGTGGCGGTTTTGGCCATTTTATTGATTTACCATCAAAGGAAATATCACCTGAGTTTGGTTTTACTAATCCAGAGATTGCATTGAAAAGTGTTGTCTTTCCTGCGCCATTAGGGCCGATGAGGGCAACAACTTGATTGGGAGCAATATCGAGAAAAACATCATCGAGTGCAATCAATCCACCAAAGTTAATAGTGAGGTTTTTGATTGATAATATTTTTTCGCTCTTATCCATGGTCGTAGATTCTAGGCACGCGTGGGCCGATTCGGGTGACAATTTCGTAATTCACACTTCCCGATGCGCTTGCCCAATCATCTGCGCTAAATCCTTCATCGCCAAAGATTGTGACCCAATCCCCCGATTTAGCTAAAGAGTGTGGACCAAGATCGACAACAAATTGATCCATGGAAATACGGCCAATTATTGGTGCACGTTCTCCATTGAAAGTTACTCCCGCATTGCGCGCAATACGTGGAATACCATCAGCGTATCCCATCGCAACAACTCCTAGATGAGTATCGCGCGTTGTCTTTTCTGTAGCGCCATAACCCACTGGTGAACCTGCTGGAACGCTCTTTACTAAGTGAAGTTTTGCGCGCAATGTCATTGCAGGAATTAGTCCTAAAGATTTACTACTACCCATCTGCGTATCAGGGGTAAGCCCATACATAGCAATACCTGTGCGAACCATTGAAAGTGCAGATCCATGATCTGCCAAAGTTGCTGCCGAATTGGAAAGGTGTTTGATTGGTGGGCGAACTCCTACTGCTTCAAGTTCTGCCAACATTTCCTTGAAGCGTTTGAATTGTTCACGATTTTGTTGCTCACCTGGTTCATCAGCGCGTGCAAAGTGTGAGAAGAAACCTATAACTTCTACTGTAGAAAAATCCGATTGTAAGAATTCTTGCCATTCATCCAAGAAACCACCACGTGTCATTCCAGTATCAACTTCTATATGAATACGCGCTCTACCTTTTAAAAGTGCGATCTCTTTGAATGCAACAATTGATGAAACAGCAATATCAATATTGTTTGTGACTGCTGACTGAAAATCAGAACCTGGTGGAACAAGCCAGGCAAGAATCGGCGCAGTGATGCCTGCTTTGCGAAGGGTAATTGCTTCTTCTGGCAGCGCAACGCCTAACCAGTCTGCTCCAGCAAGTAGAGCTGTCTTTGAAACTTCTATGAGTCCATGGCCATATGCATCAGCTTTTACTACTGCCAGTAAATCTGTACCTGACTTCTTTTTTAGAAGTTCAACATTTCGAGAGATGGCTTGTAAATTTATATGTGCTTCGGCGCGATTATGCATCATGATCTCTCCACAATCACCATGGCAGATGCTATTCCTGCATCGTGTGATAACGAGAGATGAACATCTGCGCCATCAATAATTTCAGCAATTTCACCGCGGAAAAGAAATACTGGTTTTCCATTCTCCAAATTGAGAATTTCTGCATCGTGCCATGGCAAACCTTTTCCAACGCTGAGTGCTTTAGCAAGAGCCTCTTTTGCTGCAAAGCGGGCAGCGAGGGAGGCGATTGGTTTAGTGCGTTCATTTTCTGTAAAGAGTTTTTCGGATAACCCAGGAGTGCGTTCAAGGGATGACTTGAAGCGCTCAATATCTACGACGTCTATTCCAATTCCATCGATCATGAGAGTTGACTCTTCGATGGCACATAACGGTCAACGGCAATCACAGCGATAAGAATAGATGTACCTATGAATAGCCCCGCAAGTAGGTCGGTAAACCAATGCGTGTGACGTATCAAAGAAACGATGCAAATAGTCAGAGATAAAAGAACTACCCCTACTGATGCTAAACGACCTTGATATCTATCTACTTTTGCATAGCGAAAAATAAGGTAAGCCAAAATCCCCCATGACAACACTGCATTAGATGCATGACCACTGGGATATGACATTCCACCAGCATGAATTAAATCAATACCTAGCCGCGGTTTAGTTCGTCCTAGCAATAGTTTGAAAGATCCAACAATTAAATTGAGTGCAAGCAGAGAAAGTAAAGCTAAGTTCAGTGGTCGCCATGTTTTGAATTTATAAGCAATGTAGGCAGCAGCAATAAGTAAGACTGTTGCAGTCAACCACCGCAAACCGAGATCATCTATTCGGCGGAGTAGGAAGCCAGAAAAACCATCGAATCGGGGACGAGGTGTCTTATTGACTTTTTCGTCCCACGTGATGAGCGGACCGTTACGCAATACCTGAGCAGATATGAAAAGAAAACCAATGAATAGTAAGACTGACCATCTAAGAGCTCGATTGAATTGAGCCTTCCGTTGATCAACTAGTTGTTCCACTTATTCAACCGTTACAGATTTAGCCAAGTTACGTGGCTGATCAACATCATTACCTCGACAAATAGCCATTTCATATGCAAAAACTTGCAATGGAACTGTCGCTAGTATTGGTTGAAAAATTGCTGATGTGTGAGGAATTCGAATTATGTGCTCAGCGCCCACAACTGCATCACTTTCTTGTGCGATAACAATGACACGAGCACCTCGCGCTTTTACCTCTTGAATATTGCTGAGCATTTTTTCATCAAGTGCGTGTTCATGACTTGCCGGTAAGATTGCAATTACTGGTGTGCCTTTATCAATGAGGGCAATGGGGCCGTGCTTGAGTTCGCCACCGGCAAAACCTTCGGCATGCATATATGCCAACTCTTTGAGTTTGAGGGCGCCTTCTAGTGCAACTGGATAACCAATATTTCTTCCTAAGAAAAGAACAGATTCGGATTGCGCAAAGCTGCGAGTAAGAGTGCGAAGTGGTTCTACAGTTTCAAGTATTTGTTCAATCTTTCCTGGAAGTTCGAGCATCTCGTAATAGAGCTGCGCAACTTGTGAATCCTTCATAACGCCGCGAACCTGAGCCAAGTGCAGGCCGATGAGATACACGGCAATTACTTGAGTGAGGAATGCTTTTGTAGATGCGACAGCGATTTCTGGGCCCGCGTGGGTATAGAGCACTGCATCAGATTCGCGAGGAATAGTAGAACTATTTGTATTACATATTGCTAAAACCCGAGCACCCGAAGATTTTGCATGACGGATTGCCATCAATGTATCCATAGTTTCACCTGATTGCGAAATTGCTATAACGAGTGTGCTCTTTTCAATTATTGGGTCGCGGTAGCGAAATTCACTAGCGATTTCAACTTCTACGGGAATCTTTGCCCACTTCTCAATAGCATATTTTGCAATCATTCCTGCGTGATAAGCAGTGCCGCAAGCAATAACTAAAATCTTCTTAAGATCCTTTATCTCTGCAGCGCTCATACGAATTTCATCTAGAACTATCTGGTTGTTATCGCTGAGGCGACCAATCAAAGTATCGGCAACTGCTTTTGGTTGTTCGAAGATTTCCTTTAGCATAAAGTGCGTAAAGCCACCCTTTTGTGCAGCTTGGGCATCCCAAGAAATTTCATATTCTTTGGGAGCAACTGTTTTTCCTTCAAGATCAGTAATTGAAATTCCTTGTGGAGTAATTGTTACAACTTCATCTTGGCCAAGCTCTACTGCCCGCTTTGTATATTCGATGAAGGCTGCAACATCGGAAGCCATAAAGTTCTCGCCTTTGCCAAGACCAACAACAAGTGGAGAATTGCGGCGAACTCCAACGATGACATCTGGTGCATCAGCATGAATTGCAAGAAGTGTGAATGAGCCACGAAGTAGTTTTACGGCTGCGCGCATTGCAGCGGTGAGATCACCTTTATGTTCTTTGCGTAGATCGCTGAGTAAGTGAGCAACAGATTCGGTATCTGTTTCAGATTTGAATGTATGTCCACGAGATTCAAGTTCGATTTTCAGCGCTGAATAATTCTCGATAATTCCATTGTGAATAACTGCGAGCTTGCCCTCGTTATCAACGTGTGGATGCGCATTGCGATCAGTTGGTCCACCATGTGTTGCCCAACGAGTATGTCCAATTCCTGAGTGAACAACTGGCAAAGATTCATCAAGGGATTCTTCAAGATTGACTAACTTACCTGCACGCTTTTCTATAAAGAGAGTTCCGGGGGTTCCAAGTGCTATTCCTGCAGAGTCATAGCCGCGATATTCAAGGCGGCGAAGTCCTTCGATAAGTGGGGTGACGGCAGATTGCGGACCTGTGTATCCCACAATTCCGCACATGTGATTATTACCCCAGTTCGCCTTTGACTACATCTGCAAGTTGCTGCGCAATATTAGTAGCGATGTTATCACTCTGTGCTTCAACCATGACTCTAACAAGGGCTTCAGTCCCTGATGCTCGCAATAAAACTCGGCCATTACTACCTAATTCATCCTGTGCTTTCTTGACCGCTGCAGCGATAACGGCGGAGCCATCTAACTTCTCTTTTGCAACATCTTTTACATTGATGAGAACTTGAGGAAAGCGCACCATCGATGCAGCTAATTCTGCAAGTGTTTTGCCTGATCGAACCACTTCTTGAATCAACTGCATGGCTGTAAGAATTCCATCGCCAGTATTTGCGTAGTTGCGCATAATGACATGACCTGATTGTTCTCCACCGAGTGCATAATCTTTTTCAAGCATCGTCTCTAGGACATAACGGTCGCCAACAGCTGTTGTAATGACATCAATACCTGCATCCTTCATTGAATGAATAAAACCAAGATTGCTCATCACTGTTCCAACGACTGTATTTCCTTTGAGCATCCCGCGAGATTTGAAACTCTTTGCCAAGATGCTCAAAATGTGGTCGCCATCTACTTCAGCCCCCGTTGCATCAATTGCTAAGCAACGATCAGCATCGCCATCATGTGCAATTCCAAGATCTGCGCCATGTTCTAGGACAGCACTTCTTAAATGTGAAAGATGTGTCGAGCCGACTCCATCGTTGATATTCCAACCATCTGGAGTATCAGCAATAGCGATAACTTTCGCACCAGCGCGAAGTAGTGCTTCAGGTGCGACAAATGATGATGCGCCGTTTGCGCAATCAACAACTACTGTAATTCCAGCAAGTGGTGTTGATACAGATGCGAGCAAGTGTTCTAAGTAGCGCTCTTTCGCGCTCTCATCATTGATAACGCGTCCAACTCCATGGCCTGTTGGGCGTAACCATTCTTCGCCCATGCGCGCTTCAATACGAGCCTCAATGACATCATCTAATTTTCCGCCACCACGTGAGAAGAGTTTGATTCCGTTATCTGGCATTGGATTATGTGAAGCGCTAATCATTACTCCAAGATCAGCTTTTGATTCTGCAACTAAAAATGCGATTGCAGGTGTAGGCAAGACGCCAACGCGATACACATTGATTCCAGCACTTGTTAGACCAGCAACTACAGCTGCTTCTAGGAACTCTCCTGATGCGCGTGAATCTTGGCCAACAATTGCAGTTGGGCGGTGATCTTTATTGGATGAACTTTCCACAAGTACATGGGCAGCAGCAACAGCTAAATCAAGTGCGAGTTCAACTGTTAGATCGCGATTAGCAAGACCACGGATTCCATCGGTACCAAAGAGTGCCATTGGAACTCCTTTACTAAATATGGATTAGCGCTTGCTGTATTGCGAACGCTTACGTGCCTTCTTGAGGCCGTACTTCTTGCGCTCGATAACACGTGCATCACGTGAAAGGAATCCAGCTTTTTTCAGTGCTGGACGGTTTGCTTCTTCATCAATTTGATTGAGTGAACGTGCAACACCTAGACGAAGTGCACCAGCTTGACCGGAGACTCCACCACCATTGATGCGAGCAAAAACATCGTATGCATTCTCTGCGCCAACTGTGCGGAATGGTTCTGACACTGATTGTTGGTGAACTTTATTTGGGAAATAATTTTCGAGAGTCTTGCCATTTACAACCCAACGACCTGTTCCTGGAACAAGGCGAACGCGTGCAACAGCTTCTTTACGACGACCTGTACCTGCACCTGGTGCCTTGATTGCTGGGCGGTTTGTTGCTGGTGCTGGTGATGATGATGTATATGAAGTAGGTGTTTCTACATCATCTAGATCGTCAATAATTGAATTTTCTGACATTTATATTTTCTCTCTCTTTACTTAACGATCTGGGAAACTTGCTCGAAGACATATGGCTTTGGTGCTTGTGCAGCATGTGGGTGTTCTGGACCTGCATACACCTTTAGCTTTGATGCAATAACTTTTCCAAGACGATTCTTTGGCAACATACCCTTGATTGCTTTTTCAACAGCGCGTGTTGGGTGCTTCTCAATCAATTCGCCGTACACGGTTGAAGTTAAACCACCTGGGAAACCAGAGTGTTGGTGTGACCACTTCTGCTTTGTTTTATTTCCTGAAAGTGCAATCTTCTCTGCATTGATTACGATGACAAAGTCACCCATATCCATGTGTGGAGCAAATGTTGGCTTGTGCTTTCCGCGAAGTAGAACGGCAGCATGTGTTGCAAGACGGCCTAAAACCACATCTTGTGCATCGATGACATGCCAGTTATGGACAGCATCTCCTGCTTTAGGACTATATGTACGCACGCTCTTGCCTACCTTCTATTTCTAATCAGTTACTTCGGGGGTGTTCATGGTGCTAAGCGCTCAAATGAGTGCAGAGGGTAAGGGTACCTGTGTCAGGGCAAGGGGTCAAAATCGCCTAATCTGACTCACTTTCCCGCTTTGCCACAGTGATTTTCACCCTTTCTAATAGCTCGCAATCGGGTGGATATTCCACTTTATAGAGGGTTAGTCCACGTGCTGGAAAAACCAAGGAATCAGAGATTCTCTCTCGATTATTTAGAGTCGTTACAACCCAATCTGGTTCGAATCGACCATCTGCAACACAGACAACTGCCCCCACTAAATTGCGAACCATTGAATAACAAAATGCATCGGCTACAACATCTGCAATAAGGAAGCCATTGTCATCGCGGATCCATGAAAATTTCTCTAAGTTTCTAATTGTTGTACTTCCCTCACGGAATTTGCAGAATGCAGCGAAATCATTGGAGCCAAGTAGGAGCGCTGAGGCCTCATTGAGAAGATTTAGTTCGAGCGTGCGATACCAGGGTGCAACATCGGCGCGATTCAGTGGTGGAATTACCTGATTATTATCCAAAATTTTGTAAGTGTAGGCGCGACGCAGTGCGCTAAAACGGGCATGAAATGCTGGTGGGGCAATGCTTATATTAGTAATGCGCAGATCTTCATCCATGATGCGATTGATGCGATATGTGAGATCTTCTAAATCTAAATTCTCAGGAACATCGACATGGACAACTTGGCCTGTTGCATGAACACCAGCGTCAGTGCGGCCAGCAACAACTGTCTCTACTTTAAATCTGGCAATCTTAGAAATAGTGCTCTCTAATAACTCTTGGCACGTACGACGATCTGGTTGTTTTGCCCAACCAGAAAAATTACTTCCATCATAAGAAATATCAAGCCTTAAACGAAGAAACCCACTCTCTGGGTAGAGAGTGGGTTCCGTCATTTCAAATTTACTAAGTCAGACTTAGTTATCTTTCTCGGTTAGAACTTCGATTACTGCCATTGGAGCGTTATCGCCCTTACGTGGCCCAATCTTTGTAATGCGTGTGTATCCACCATTGCGAGTTGAAAAGCGTGGACCGATTTCAGTGAAAAGTGTATGAACTACACCCTTATTTGAAATCTTTGCCATTACTTGACGACGAGCAGATAGATCGCCCTTCTTTGCAAAAGTGATTAGCTTTTCTGCAAGTGGACGTAAACGCTTTGCTTTCGCTTCAGTCGTTGTGATCTTTCCATGCTGAAACAATTGCTCAGCAAGTGTTGCCAGGATCTGACGCTCGTGTGATGGGCCACTGCCCAAACGAGGACCTTTAGTTGGTTTTGGCATTGTCGTATCTCCTAGGCCTGATCCGCGTCGACGAAATCATCGTCAACTGATGCGTTGTAATTCTGGTGTTGTGTTGGATCAAATCCTGCTGGGCTATCCTTGAGAGACATTCCCATAGAGACGAGTTTTGCCTTTACTTCGTCAATTGATTTTGAACCAAAGTTACGGATGTCCATGAGATCTGCCTCTGAACGGTTTACCAATTCACCAACTGTGTGAATGCCTTCGCGCTTCAAGCAGTTATATGAACGAACTGTTAGATCAAGATCTTCGATTGGAAGTGCAAGATCGGCAGCGAGCGCAGCATCCATTACAGATGGCCCCATCTCGATACCTTCTGCATTGACATTGAGTTCGCGTGCAAGACCGAAGAGCTCAACCAATGTCTTACCTGATGATGCAACTGCATCACGTGGCTTCATTGATGGCTTTGTTTCGACATCGACTACGAGGCGATCGAAGTCTGTGCGCTGTTCAACGCGAGTTGCTTCAACCTTGTATGTAACCTTCAAAACAGGTGAGTAGATAGAGTCAACAGGAATGCGACCGATTTCTGCTCCCGCTTGCTTGTTCTGAACTGCAGTGACATAACCGCGACCGCGCTCAACAGTGAGCTCAATTTCAAGACTTGCCTTGCCATTGAGTGTTGCTAAGTGAATCTCTGGGTTATGAACTTCGATGCCAGTTGGAACAGCAATATCGGCACCGGTTACTGGACCTGTACCTGATTTGCGGATGTAGATGACGCTTGGCTCATCGTTATCTGATGAGAGCACCAAGTTCTTGATGTTCAACACGATATCGGTGAGATCTTCCTTGACGCCTTCAAGAGTTGTGAACTCATGGAGTGCACCCGCAACGCGGATACTTGTCACTGCTGCACCTGGAATAGATGAAAGCAATGTACGACGCATGCTGTTACCAAGTGTGTAACCGAAACCTGGTTCTAGCGGTTCAATGATGAACCGTGAACGGTTTTCGGATACTACTTCTTCACTGAGAGTGGGACGTTGTGCAATTAGCACTGCTGCTCCTCTTCTTTTCGCGGAAATCCACTATTTGATTTCCTGTCTAGGTCTTACTTTTACTGCGGGTGCATGCCGACTAAACGGCTGAAAAAATTACTTGGAATAAAGTTCGACGATCAACTGCTCTTGAACTTGGGTATCGATTACAGCGCGAGCAGGGACCCCGTGGATGATGATGCGCATTTGCGAACCAACAACCTCCATCCATGCTGGTACTGCTTTTTCACCGAGTTCAGCACTTGCGACGATAAATGGTGTTAGGTCGTGTGACTTTGGAAGAACATCAATGATGTCCATTGGAGTCACGCGGAATGAAGGAATATTTACCTTCTTACCATTTACAAGGAAGTGACCATGGCGAACAAGCTGACGTGCCATATCGCGACTCTTTGCAAAACCTGCACGGAAAATAACGTTATCCAAACGGGTTTCAAGAATCACAAGAAGGTTTTCACCAGTCTTACCTTGGCGACGGTTTGCTTCTTCGTAATAACCACGGAACTGCTTCTCAAGTACACCGTAAATACGTGCGCACTTCTGCTTCTCACGCATCTGCAATAGGTACTCAGACTCTTTTGCACGGCCACGGCCATGTTGTCCAGGTGGATATGGACGTGATTCGATCGGACACTTAGGTCCATCGCACTTTGATCCCTTAAGGAAGAGTTTTACTTTCTCGCGACGGCAACGCTTGCAGTCTGCTCCGGTATAACGGGCCATTTATTCTCTTCCTTCCTTAGACTCGACGTGGTTTCGGTGGGCGGCAACCATTGTGTGGAGCTGGAGTTACATCAGAGATGGCTCCAACTTCAAGACCAGCTGCTTGCAATGAACGAATTGCAGTTTCGCGTCCGGAACCTGGTCCCTTTACGAAAACATCTACTTTCTTTAGGCCGTGCTCTTGCGCGCGACGAGCTGCAGATTCTGCTGCAAGTTGTGCTGCGAATGGAGTCGACTTACGTGAGCCCTTGAAACCTACTTGGCCAGATGATGACCAAGAGATAACAGCGCCGGTTGGATCAGTAATAGAGATGATTGTGTTGTTGAATGTGCTCTTGATGTGAGCCTGTCCAACAGCAACGTTCTTCTTCTCTTTCTTACGAATTTTAACTTTGCCCTTTGCAGGTGCAGCAGTTTTTGTCTTAGGAGCGGCCATTACTTAGTCACCTTCTTCTTACCTGCAATTGCCTTACGAGGACCCTTACGTGTACGTGCATTTGTATGTGTGCGCTGACCACGAACAGGTAGTCCCTTACGGTGACGAATACCTTGGTAGCTTTGAATTTCAACTTTGCGACGGATGTCACCGGAGATTTCACGGCGAAGATCGCCTTCAATCTTGAAGTTAGCTTCGATGTATTCACGAAGTTTTGCGAGCTCTGGCTCCTGCAAATCCTTTACGCGAACATCTGGGCTGATGCCAGTTGCGGCTAGTGTTTTTTGGGAACGGGTAAGACCCATTCCGAATATGTAAGTGAGTGCGACTTCAACGCGTTTTTCACGTGGAAGATCAACACCGACGAGACGTGCCATTTATCTACCTATCTGTATCCGGAGGTCCTCCGCATTACACCCCATTGTTTTAAATGAGCCCTGGCCTACCGGTCCAGAGGTCTTCAGCAATAAATTACTAAAGTCGTATTGCGAGTTAGTTCGTACTTATCCTTGACGTTGCTTGTGACGTAAGTTTTCGCAAATGACCATGACTCGACCCTTGCGGCGAATAACTTTGCACTTATCGCAAATCTTCTTCACGCTTGGATTGACCTTCATTGACGAACTCCTATTTCACTAAAAGTTACAGTTTTACTTGTAACGATAAATAATTCGACCTCGGGTGAGGTCATATGGACTTAGTTCAACAATCACACGATCAGCAGGAAGGATGCGAATGTAGTTCTTTCGCATCTTGCCGCTAATGTGCGCAAGAATTCTGTGACCATTAGTTAATTCCACTCGAAACATTGCATTCGGTAGCGCTTCAGCTACGGTGCCTTCAATTTCGATAGCACCATCTTTACTCGCCAAGCTTTACCTACTTCTCTGTTGCGCATGAAATGACCAGTTCAAATCCCATGTGGATATTCCCCACAAAATTAGAAATGGCGCGAGGGGTTAGTCTAAAGCGCGCGCTCAAAATAGGGAAATCGGCCTCATTGAGTTACATCGTTGTAATTCGTGAGCAGGGCCACACAAATCACGCGGGGATAAGGGTTCTTAACTCTCGAAATCGTCGCGTTTGGTCCAGATGACCAAGATCCATAGTGAACAGGTAAGAGTCACGACTAATGATGGGAAATAGACCACTTTGTCGATGAAAATTCCAATTGGTGGAGCACCTGGCATAAGTCCGCGCAGTGAAATCAGCGAATAAGTAAGTGCTGCAGACCAAATAAGTGATGACAGTGTTGGTGGGCGGCGGCCATTAGCAACCATATACGCCATGATTGAAACTGAAATCAATGCAGTAATCATCAACAATAAAATAATTACAACGAGTAACTTCGTTGAATTCGAGCGATCTGCTGTAAAGACCGAAGAAGAAAGCCCTTGATTGAACTCATTAATTGCATTATCAATTGAATCTTGATCACCCAGCGTTACTATCTTATTAGGATCACTCCAAAAACCGTGCGCCATTCGAATGTCAAAGGTATCAATATTCTTGGTGTAATCAAGCGGCAAGATTGCAAGATCTTGAGTATCTCCATTGTCATCTGTATATGAAGCACTGACAGGAACTTCAAATGCATAAACATCGAGTGGGTACCATGAAACTTGCGAACGGTTTGACTCCCCCGGCTGCTCATCAATCTGCAAATCAAAACCACCTACTGGGACATCTTTCTTGAATTCATAAAGATTACTTCCACCATTACTCGCCCCAATTACTGAGTCAACGTGAAGTAATACATCTTTCTTTGGCAGCCAACCGCTCTTGAATTTATAACCAACAGCCTCCGAATTTGGCCAAGGCAAGATTCGAGCCTCTGCAGTTCCTTTGAGAGGATCCACACCCGTGATTTGCATGAGAACTTCTAGTCGATCATCCGAACTTTTCTCGATCAGTGCATCATCAATAGCGTAAGCATCGCCACCAGGATTTTGTGAAATAAGAATAATTATTGCAATATAGAAAACAAAGATAGCCATAAAGCTTTGAACAAATCTATTGCGTAGATATTTCATTGCTATCCCTTTGATCTAGTTTCATAACGATAAAGATACAGAGAAATCGTTCCCGGTTAGTAATTTCTTACTAACCAGGAACGATTATTTCCCTAGTTTCTCACCCAAGGAGAGAGTGAAGTGATTGTCTTACTTCTTCTTGTAGCCCGTTGGACATACAGGAGATGCTGCTGTGATCTTCTTAGTCGACTTACCTTGTACGCAAGTGATAGTTGATTTTGCAGCTGTTGCCTTTGATGGCTTGTAGCCAGGCTTGATACCAATCTTCAACTTAGGTCGTGAGAATTGGAATCCCGAGACGTCGATGATGATCTTTCCGTTCTTCACCGAAATCTTGCTAATTGCTGCAACGCTTCCGCCAGCCTCTGTTGTAACAGAGACATTGAGAGCAGTTGCTGCATCATTTGGATTTGTCATTCCCCACAAGATTGCAGCATCACCTGTTGGGATGATTGCCTTGTAGAAACCACGGTTGACAGTGACACCATCTGGTGCAAAGTGTGGTGCTGCAGTTGTCCATGTGAAGGTCTTTGTATCTTCGCTCCACACTGGTGTGCTCAATTCGCACACACCATTTGAACCAACATACATATCACCTGATGTTCCGTCTACGCCGAAGCCTGACATGTCATCATTTGATGGGAGAACGATTGCTTGGAATTGGCGAACATTCGCCTTTGAAACTCCAGCTTCTCCCTTACAGTCTGCAGACTTTGATGCCAATGGAACTGTTACTGGTGTACCAGTGACAGTGATAGAGGTGTATTCACCCTCTTCTCTTCCATCGACAACAACATCGACACCTACTGCAACAGTTACGCCCGGCTTCATTTCACCTGTGCGAACCTTTGCAGAAATGACGATATCTGGATCAAGACTTGTTGCATAAGCCTTGTTACCAACCTGGCCTGCAAGATTTACTTTCTTGTCAGCTCCAGTAAGTGTTGGCAATACATCGATAAACAAGATATTTGTGAACTCGTTAGCAGATTTCGCTTCTATATAAAGTCCGTCATATCCAAGAGAACCAAGGTCGAGACCTTGCCAATCAGGACTTGTCCAACGACCTGGAAGAACGCGACCTGCTTCAGTTGGTTGACCAACTGTTGTTGCAGGGTCTGGTGCAAGTGGCGCTGTAGCAGCTGTTTCTGCTGCTTCTACTGTCTTGGAATCTGTTCCTGTTGCAGCGGCTGTAGTTGCAGCGGCTGCATCTGTTGCAGCGGCTGGAACTGCAGCAACTGTTCCAGCAACAGCCCAACCATTGACGAGTGCATTCTGGCTAACCCAGATAGGAATAATAATTCCTTCAGTTGCGCCGAAAGTCTTTGCAGCTGCATCATAAGTTGTTCCCATAACTGGACGCTGTTGTAGTGCTGAAATTTCAGCAAGATCAATGTAAGTTCCAGTCATAAAGTTTTTATTCTGTGACGCAGCTTCTGCAGCTGTTGCATAGAAGAAAACAAACTTAACTTCGTTATCTAGCATAAATACGTTTGAACCCTTGAAGCAATCACTAAATGGCTTTTTGGTTGCTTTCTTAGTTGCTTGATCCCAGCAATCAACAGGATATGAATATGAATCTACTGCCTTGTTAATATCAAATACTTTGGTTGCAGGATCATATTTTGCACCTTGTTCTGGATGCGTTGCGGTACCCAATAGCTTAGAAAGATCTTGAATAACCATCTTTCCTGACGTTAGAACATCGCGCTGGTACTGAGACATCCACCAGTTGTTATCTACTACCTTGCCGTTGACAATCTTGGCAACAGGTGCGTAGAAGTCTGCTGGAGTCTTCTTCATTGGAACATCTGCACCTGAAGGTACATAGACCAAAGGAATCTTTCTTCCATTTGAATCTGTGAGTGTCAATGACTCAACACAGTAGATACCATTTGAAACTGCGCATGCTTGCATGGCAGTTTTTGGAACTCGTATGACTGCTGCGTTAGCTGGTGCTATCGCAACAACAAGCCCCGTGAGTAGAGCGAGAACACTTGCTCCCGCGATAATAGTTTTTTTCACTTCACTCCCCTTAGAGATATGGCGATGCTCAGCCGAGCGCTGGCAACACAATATTTACCGTATCTTGATTACCGTACCTTTGAGGCGATTTTATGCGAATAATGGGTGTATTCCCAGAGGCAAAATGAGCGTGAGCGGCGCCTATCGAAGGGGTGAAAGGTACCAATTCCACTGCCAAGTTGCCGTGGGCGAAGTTTCCAAGGAATCTTGGAATTCAGGGAATGAATAAACCAAAAGCGCTGTACCACCTGGAATCACAGTTGTTGGTCTGGAATCACTGACTAATGGTGAGTGGCCAGTAAAGACACTCAGTGATGGCGATGCAGAAATTAGATCATTAGTTTTATTTGCAACACTGAGTACCCACGTCACCGGACATTGACCTTTGCCACAACGCTCCCACGATATTTTCAAACCAGTTGCAGTGAGTCCACCGAGTGTGTCGCCCAATCCACCTGCGGCACTGATTGCACCAACATCGCCAACGCTTTGTTCCCATGTAATTGGATAATCTGAAATCAAACCTTGAATTACTTGTTGAGTTGCAGCATTCTCACCGAGTGACTGGCTCGCGGTGTCAACTACACCTGAATCTGTTGACAGCGCCTTGAACCCTTCAAAAAGCCCAATGCTTGCAAAAGCAATAATCAATACGGCAACACCAGAAATAATTGCACGGCGGATTCTTTGACGACGAACCTTTGCAATAATAATTGGAGCCAGATCACGGTTCTCAAGGACGCCAAGTGCCATCCATTGCATTTCGCGGCGGATTAATGGATCTACATCACTCATTGTTATCCACCACTTCTGCTAATAGAACTCTTGTTTCTTTATCAGAATCAGAAATTTCTTTCTTTGCAGATTTTTCTAACTCTGGAACTAATTCGATGTAAGCAGCAACTGCGGCCTTTCCACGAGCAAGATGTGATGCCGCAGTTCCCATTGGTATCTCAAGTACTTGGGCAACTTCACGTAAAACCATTCCATGTTCGTAAATGAGAACAAGAACTGCGCGCTGGGCCGCAGTCAAAGTTTTTAGTGCAGCCTGCACCAATAATCGTTGCGTTACATCATCTGTTTGATCTGCGATATCTCGAATATTTTCAGCAAGATCCCATGACGTTTCTTTCTCTTGTTGCTTGCGCAACCATTTGCGACGCATATCTGCGTGCTTACTCACCATTACACGCATTAGGTAAGCATCAGGATTTTCATGTTCGCGAATCTTGCTCCAGCGCTTATAAACATCAGCTAGCGCCTCTTGCAGTACATCTTCAGCATTTTGAGTATCGAAACAAATCACGCGAGCAGCGCGCAGGAATGCACTCTGCTTCTCACGAAGCCAGAGCGTGAATTCAACTTGATCTTGGCTACTCATAGGGGAATCCTAGGTTGAAAATAAGAATTACAGAAGGTCAGAGATGCTAATTCCAAATGAATTCAATTTACTTGCCCCACCATCGAAGGCGGTCAGCACGAATGGCTTGCCATCTGGGCAAATTACATATGAATTTTCAAAGTGAGCCCCGCGTGACTTATCTTGAGAAACAACTGTCCAATCATCAGATAAGACTTTCGTTTTTGCACTGCCCCGAGTAATCATCGGCTCAATCGCTAGGGCAAGTCCTGCGATAATTTCTGGACCATTTCCTGGGCGACCAAAGTTGAGAACGTGTGGCTCTTGGTGCATCTCCGTACCAATTCCGTGACCACCATATTCTTGCAAGATTCCGTACTTACCTTGTGAGTTTATATATTCTTCAATTGCGTGACCGATATCGGTGAGCTTTGCACCGTTCTTACCAGCAGCAATTCCTCGCCACATTGATTCTTCACAAACATCCATCATTTTTTGATCAGCAGGATCAACGTTTCCAACTCCAACAGAGAATGCTGCATCTCCATGCCATCCATCAATGATTGCCCCGCAATCAATTGAGACAACATCGCCGTCTTCAATCACGCGATCACCTGGAATTCCATGAACGATTTCATCATTGATTGAAATACAAATCGTTGCGGGGTAACCGTGGTACCCCTTGAAATTCGACGTTCCACCGCCACGCTTTATATTCGCTGCAGCAATTGCATCAAGGGCATCGGTGCGCATTCCAACTTTGATGGAAGATTTGAGAAGTTCTAAAGTTTCGCTAACAAGTAAACCAGCACGGCGCATAATCTTGAGTTCTTCTAAAGTTTTGATTTGAATTGCCATGAAATTTACTTACTAAGAAGTGCGATTGCTTGAACAGTTATATCTGCAACGCTACCCGTGGCTGGAGTTGTGAGAAGAAGACCTTTATCACGGTAAAACGAGATAATTGGCGCTGTTTGCTCTGCATATACTTTTAGTCGGTTGGCGATAACTTCTTCTCTGTCGTCTTCGCGTTGGTAGAGCTCTCCCCCACATGCTGCACATTTCTCACCTTGTGATGGCTTGCCACAATCGCGACATGTACGTCGACTTGAAAGGCGAGCAATAATTTGCGCATCAGATATCTGCATCTCCAAAACGGCATCCATAGAAATATTCTTGGCAGATAAAATTCCATCGAAATATTCCGCTTGAGCAATATTGCGGGGCCAACCATCGAGTAAGAAACCCTTGGATGCATCACTTTCTTCTAAACGCAGGCGAACCATTTCATTTGTAACATCGTCAGGAACTAATTCCCCGCGATCCATATATACGCGTGCTTGATTTCCAATATCTGTACCCGCTTTAAGATTTGCCCGAAAGATATCGCCAGTTGAAATGTGTGGAATTGAATAATGTGCTGCAAGGAATTGTGCTTGTGTTCCCTTGCCTGCACCTGGTGGACCTACCAGGAGTAAACGCATTACTTCAGGAATCCCTCATATGAACGTTGCTGCAATTGTGACTCAATCTGCTTAGCAGTATCGAGCCCGACACCGACAACGATCAAAATTGCTGTTCCGCCAAATGGGAAGTTCTGAGTTGCTCCAAAGAGAATCAGTGCTCCGATTGGAATTACTGCAACGAGAGCTAGATAGATAGAACCTGGGGCAGTGATGCGTGAGAGTACATACTGTAGATATTCAGATGTTGGACGTCCCGCACGAATACCAGGAATAAATCCACCGTACTTCTTCATATTATCTGCAACCTCTTCAGGATTGAATGTGATTGCAACATAGAAGTAAGTAAAGAAAATAATGAGTGCCGCATAAGTAGCAATATAAATTGGGTGATCACCCTTGACGAAGTTTCGACTGATCCACACTGCCCAACCCGCTTGGCTATTTGTGAAGTTCACAATCAGCGACGGGATATAAAGCAGGGATGATGCGAAAATAACTGGGATTACACCAGCCTGGTTTACTTTGATTGGAATATATGTGCTTGTTCCACCATATGCC
>Ga0209190_1001247_pt1 | contig 17858 bp, 18 predicted proteins | sample M_140205_XF_Meta_FD_187315 | JGI IMG/M metagenome (GOLD analysis project Ga0209190, IMG submission 187315) | Freshwater microbial communities from Lake Montjoie, Canada to study carbon cycling - M_140205_XF_MetaG (SPAdes) (version 2) | ecosystem: Environmental > Aquatic > Freshwater > Lake... | reverse complement strand
TCAGCATCTCGTCCTTTTCAACCACATTGGTCTCGACTTACCTGCCCTCTTTCTGGAACATATTCCACATCTGCGCGATCATTTCGTAAACCCGGTCCATGTCGAAGGTGGCGTCTATCGAACACCACAGGATATTGGCGCCTCCTGCGATTTAATCTAAAGGAATTCAACTCATGTCCATCACGCCACATGCCCTCGTCACCGGTGCAGGTTCCGGCATCGGTCGCGCCATCGCCCTGCGCCTCGCTGCTTCCGGAGCCCATCTTCACGTCCTCGAACTCAGCGCAGATGCCGGTGAGGAAACCGCCCAGCTCATTCGTGAGAATGGCGGCAGCGCCACCGTGATCGCTGCCGACGTTTCCGATACGGAATCCATGAGCCAGACTTTCGCCGCCCTAGAACGGCTCGACATCCTCGTCAATAACGCCGGGATCGCCCACATCGGCAACGTTCTCGAAACCTCCCCCGAAGATATTGACCGGCTCTATCAGGTCAACGTCCGCGGCGTCTATCACTGCCTTCATTTTGGCGTCCGTAAAATGCTCGAGAACGGCGGCGGCAGCATTGTCAACCTCGCCTCCATCGCCTCCAAGGTGGGCATCGCCGACCGCTTCGCCTACAGCATGACCAAGGGCGCGGTGCTGACCATGACCCTCTCGGTCGCCCGTGACTTCGTGGACCAGGGCATCCGCTGCAACTGCATCTGCCCAGCCCGCGTCCATACCCCCTTCGTCGATGGCTTCATCGCGAAAAACTACCCTGGCCGTGAGGATGAGATCTTTTCAAAGCTCTCTGCCTCCCAGCCGATTGGGCGCATGGGCACGCCCGACGAGGTCGCCGCGCTCGCCGCTTTCCTGTGCTCTCCCGACGCCTCATTCATCACCGGTTCCGCTTATGACCTTGATGGAGGATTCACCCTTCTTCGCTGACCCAACCTCACTCTTTCAAGCATGAAACTCATCCGCTTCGGCCCATCCGGCCACGAAAAAACAGGTGTCATCCTCGCCGATGACCGCCGCATCGACGTCTCCTCCGCATTCACCAACTTTGATGAGACATTCTTCACCACCGACGGCCTCGCCCGCCTCGACGCGTGGTTGAAGGCAAATGTGGCCACCGCCCCGGAAGTCCCCGCCGACGCCCGCCTCGGCTCACCCATTGCCCGCCCCAGCAAGATTATTTGCATCGGCCTCAACTACCGCGACCACGCCGCCGAATCCGGCATGGCCGAGCCCGCCGAACCCGTCGTTTTCTTCAAGGCAACCACCGCGCTAACAGGCCCGAACGACGGACTCACGATTCCGCGGGATTCCGAAAAGACCGACTGGGAAGTAGAACTCGCCGTGGTCATCGGAAAAACCACCAAGCATGTCAGCTACGACCATGCCCTTTCCCATGTCGCCGGCTACGTTCTGCACAACGACTACAGCGAACGCGCTTGGCAGCTCGAAAGAGGCGGCCAATGGGTCAAAGGTAAAAGCGCCGACACCTACGCCCCGCTCGGCCCCTTCCTCGCCACTGCCGATGAGATTCCCGATCCGCACAACCTGCGCCTCTGGCTAACCGTGAATGGAGAGAAGAAACAATCCGGCAACACCGCCAACTTCATCTTCAACATCCCGCACATCATCAGCTACCTTAGCGACTTCATGACTTTGCTCCCCGGCGACGTCATCTCAACCGGAACTCCGGCCGGCGTCGGCCTCGGCTTCAATCCGCCACAATACCTGAAAACCGGCGACGTCATCGAACTCGGCATCGACGGCTTAGGCACCCAGCGCCAAGTCGCCGAGCGATATGTCGGCCCATAAAACCTAACGCCTCAACTAAGATCTCAAGGGCTAGGCGCAAATCGGAGCCGTCGTTTTGCACATAAGACCGAATCCCCAGCCATCCCACAGGCGGGCAATGATGCCGCCTGATGATTGAGTTTGTGTTCGGTTAAGCGGGTTTTAGCGGCAAGGCGATTGCGACTCCTCGCTCGCATGGCGGAGCTGTTCAGCCGGTTTCCGCGGCGTCCGGCGGATCCCTCATTTGGGGGATATGATTTTTGTTGCAAATAAGACCAGCGGGGCTTGGCATGCGCCATGCCCAAACGCCCAACGCAGCGAGCCATCGAGGGCGAAAAAGCATTGTTCGCCCTGCTCGTCGGCAGGACTGACGATACCAGCGCGCCACTCCCCACCGTCCGCCATCTCGGAGAGCAGCTCGATCTTTCCTACTCCACGGTCTCGCGTTTGCTCCAGCGCTTCGTTGCGGAAGGTCACGCATGGCAACATCCCAACGGCCGGTTTTATCCGGCTCAAGCAGGGCCGAAGGTGGCGGAAGGGCTTCCCATCGTAGTTCTCGGGCGCCAGATTCAGAACTGGAGCCGGCTCTATCAGGAAATTGTGGAGGGCGTTTCGGAACAGTGTTGCGCACGGGGGTGCCCGCTCATCTTCCTTTCATCGGACCAACTCGTCAGCCATCGCTCGCCCGAACTGCCGCCTGACTTTGCCACGCGGGAAATGCAAGCGGCGGAACTGCAACGGCTCGCCTCCGCCATGCCGCGGCTCTCCGCCGGTCTTTTATTGGATCACGTGTGGGAGGAAGAACTCGTGATGGCAGCATCTTTCCCGGCGACTTCCCGCATACTTCTTGCGCGCCGCTCGGGAGACGAGCGCTTGCTTTCGAGCGCGCCGGACTTCGCCGCCGGAGCCCGGTTGATCATCCGCCACCTGGCTGAATGCGGGTGCCAACGGATCTACCTGGGAGTTCCATTCACCGGCGATCAAGCAGTGGATGCCGCAGGCGAGGCTCTTCGCGCCGAAGCGGCATCCAGCGGCTTCCCCACGGTCGAAGCACTCGACTGCTCCACCCCCACCAAGCGGAAAGCGGCGATCTCACGTCTGGCACGCCTGAAAAATCGGACTGCGATTGTCTGCACCGAAGACAACGTCACCTCCTTCCTTTGGCAGGAACTCCTCAGCTCGGGATTTAAGCACTCCAGCATCACCCTTGCCGCCATGCAGGGCACCGGCACGCTCGACCTGCCGATCCCCCGGCTCCGCTTCGACTACCGCCAACTCGGCCGCGATGCGGTCGCAGCCGCAATCGAACGCCGCAAGAGCCATCTGTCCATTGCTCCCGGATTGATCGCCATTCAGCCTGCCGAGATCAATCCATGAGCCTTTGGTAAAGGCACAGCCACCAGATGATCCACCGACAAGAGGCGAATCATCTGCATGAGCAGACGCGCGACTGGATTCGATGGGCGGCAGTGGAAGAGGGCGAGCGATTTACCAGTCTGGGTGAAGACAGGCGGCTCTTATGCTGCTATTTGATCCTGATGGCGAGTTTGGCTTTGCCTTCGGGGTCTTTGGCGGGATCGGCGGACCATTGGAGATGGAAACCATTGTGAAGAGGGAGCGGTGCGGTATAGGCGAGCGTGAGCGAGGAGTTGGGAGCCGCGAGAAACTCTATTTTCCGATTCTGATATTCACCGATCTCCACCTCGGCCGATGAGCTGCCGGTGCCGTTGACTTCCTTGGAATTTGGATCGGTCTTGTCAGCGCACCCAAGTTTGACCCGCGTGCCGTCGAGGCGTTTCAAGGTGACCGAATCCTTGCCAATCCGCTTTTCGAATTCCTTGATCTGCTTTTCTAATTCCTTGATCTGCTTTTTGTCCAATTCCTGCTTCGGAGCTTGGTCCACGACGTTTGTCGGCGGGCAGGCCGCCAATCTCGACTATGATAGCGACGGCGTGGCCAATGGCATTGAGTATTTCATGAATGCCGCCCCCGGTTTCACCGCCAACCCCGCTTTTGTGGGCAACACGGTCACCTGGCCCAATGGCGGCAACATCCCGAGTTCCGCCTACGGCACGCAGTTCGTCGTGCAAACTTCCAACAACCTCGCGAGTTGGACCGACGTCCCCATCACCGATGCCAATCTCACCAACACACCCGGTCTGGTCTCCTACACGCTGACAGGCGGTCCGGACCGGCAGTTCGTCCGTCTCAAAGCCACACCTGACTGAACCTATACTGCAGCAAGCGATCCAAGCCCTTTATATGGGTTGGCTCGGTTCACCAACATCAAACAATACCCACCCATGAACAAGGCACTCCTACTCATCGACATCCAAAATGATTACTTTCCCGGCGGGCAGTTTCCGCTGTGGAATACCGAGGCGACTCTCGCCGCCGTAAAGCGAGCGATTGAACGCGCCCGTGCGGCAGGCGTATTGATCGTTCACATCCAACACATCGCCGATCCGGAAGCGGGCATCGCCCCGTTTTTCAACCAGGGAACAACGGGCGCCTTGATCCATCCTGAAATTATGGCTGCCGCACCCGATGCCCCGGTTGTCATCAAACATTTCGCTGATAGTTTCGTCAATACGGACCTGGAAATGGTTCTTGCCGGACACGAAGTGGATGAGCTGCTCGTTTGCGGAATGATGACGCAAAACTGTGTGACGCACACCGCCATCTCAAAGTCCGCAGAGAAATACAAGGTGTCGGTTCTGACAGACTGTTGTACCACGGTCAGCGAGCCGATTCATCTGATCGCGCTTCATGCCGTGTCAACACGGCTGGCCCTGGTCAGCGCGGAAGACGCAATATGAGCTGGCCGCGCACATCGTCCGATTCGGGATCCCGTGCTATTTTAAATTGATGCGAATCTGTTGTTTCATCTCCGCCGCGCGAGCGATAGCCCGCGCAAGTTCGTCGTTCGAGAGCCCGAGCGCGTCGAGTTCCCCTGCGGCATCCTGCCGGATGGCGGCGTGGGTGCCGTCTTTGGCGATGAGAAACCATGCGCCAGCCTCGATCCGGCCAACCGGCTCATCAAGCGCCGCTCGTCCGGTCCACAACATGGCGGTCTCGTCACCGTTGTTTGCTGCCTTCCGCGCCCAGATCAACGCTTCTTCTGGATCGGCAGGGATGCCGTCCTTACCAAAGAGCAGCCGCCCGGCGAGTTCCCGCTGCGCTTCAGCCCCGCCGCTCTCAGCTGCTCCACGGAGCGACTCGATGGAAGTGGCGGAATCCTTTGGCATGGCTTTTTCCAGCACGGGGATGGCCGCATCCGGCTTTGATTCATCGTTGCCAGGCACATCGGAATTCCGGGAGCAGCCGGCACAGAACATCGCTATAAGGAGAAGGGGTCGCACGCCCGAAACCATAGCCACCGATTGAGTCAATCAACATGAATTTCTTTGAATGGAACCGAAAATCGAACCGCCATGCACCCAGCCCTCTGCTGCCAGAGCCGCCTGCGTTTCCGCGCCATCCCGAGTCCGGACATCTCCATACTAACTTTTCTCCATACCCCATGAAAATCACGCATCGCAACTCAACCGCCAAATGGTCGCGCACCCTGGCCAATATCTCGCTTGCTCTCTGTTTCATCTGCACTCCTTGTCTCCAGGCATCGGAAGTCTCCGAGGCCTACGGCCGCGATGAGGCGGCGATGTGGCGGGCCTACTATGAAGGCCGTTGGCTCGATCTGGCCACCCGCACCGCGGGACTGGCGCAGGGGCATCCATTCAATGGGATTCAGCAATGGTTGGTGAGCAGAAGTGAACCGATGATGCCGGCCTGCTGGCCGAGTTCCGGAGCGACGACAAACGGTGTGTTTTGCAACGGAGGGAAATAACCCGCGGCGACTTCTCGAAGCAAGGTTTTGGAGTGGAAGCCGGAAGCCTGTGAAACACCACCGCCGATGATGATCCGTGCCGGAGAGACGATGCCGAGCAACGAAAGGGCTCCATGCGCGAGATACCATGCCTCGGTGTCCCATGCCGGATGATCCGGCGGAAGTTCGGCAGCCGGTGTGCCCCATCGTGCCTCGATGGAAGGGCCGCTGGCCAGTCCTTCGAGGCAATCGCCATGGAACGGACAGACGCCGGCAAAACCATCGCCGGGTTGCCGTGGCACTTTGATATGGCCGAATTCCGGGTGCAGCGCACCATGGATGAGGCGACCTCCGGACAAGATTCCTGCGATCATTGGGATATGTCTTGGCTTGTTTCCATTGCCATGGCGAGCGACTCGCGGGCAGGAATCAATTTTCACCTTCGTGAACGGCGTGCCGGTATCTTGCAGGATCTCCGGAGAACGGGTGGCCGTACAGCGCGACGATTCTTCGGAGGCAGCGGCAGGCACCCGGAAGGAGGTAGTTCCACCCACTTGCGCTGAGGAGCTTCGGCGAGGTGGAATTTCATGAGTCATTCTTGCCAAGCGTCCGATCAGCATCAAGCCATCTCCCATGCGAGGGACGGCACGAGCACAGACACTCCATTTCGACATTACGCCCGAGCTTGAAATTTAATGCAAACTGTTTGCATTTGGGTAGCATAAGGTAGCAGATTTTAAAGTGTTTTGATGCCATTTTATGCCTTTGAGTGCGACTCGACGACCTTCGCGGCAAACCTCGGAATCTTCAAAAATCCCTTATTTTATAGGGTTTTCCCTGCATTTGCAGGCTGGTGGTCCCGAGTGGAATCGAACCACTACCTACGGCTTCGGAGGCCATCGTCCTATCCATTGGACCACGGGACCAGTGCGATTGCGCTGGGGTGGAAGGGGTAACGGGACTTGGGAGACTTGGCAAGGAGAAGGATTTTCAAATTCTCAAGACCGCATCCGGTCCCAAGCGACCCAGAAGGCGGCGGTTTGAGCGGCGTCAGGAATGATTTCTAGCAGTAACGTTTTTTCTCCGGACTCGAACTTATCAAAGTCGTCGACGCTGTGGACGCGGAGATGATCCATGCCCCAGAGCGTGGCAAGGCCCGCGAGATCTGCGGATTGAGGATTGGTCATCCACTCGACGGCGCGGGGACTCATGGACTGGAGACGAGGCAAGCGCTCGAATATTTTCCCCCCGCGATTGTTGATGACTGTTAGAATACGTCCTTTGCAATCAATTTGATCGAGTACGAAAGGTGCTGCTAGATCGTATAGCGCGGTGAGATCCCCAACGACCGCCCAAGTCTCACTAAGCTCGGCGGACCAACCGAGCCACGTGCTGACTTGCCCATCAATACCATTTGCGCCGCGGTTCGCACGGACTGAAGGAACGGGGCGAAGCCACTGAGCGAAGAGGTTCCACTCGCGAATCGGCATGCTGTTGCCAATAAATAAACCACTGCCGATCGAGGCGTAGTGGGAGAGCGTGCGGATCAAGGCTGGCTCACTATCAGGATAAATTTCTAACAACTCATCAATTTGCACCGCACAACTGGCGGCGCTTGCAAGGTAGTCGAGAGCATCGTCAGCGAACTCGACGGGACCTAGCGCCGAGATAATGCGGTCGAGCGAGCCACGCACGACGTTAGAAACACGAGCAAGGCCAGGCAGGCCATTTCGGCAGGCTGACCACACCGAGACGTTTGGCAAGTCCTCGAGATCACGCCAGAATCTTCCGCTAGGAACCTCACCGAGACGCAGGACTTTTCCAGGTGGGCGTGATTTCAGTGTGCGGTCGGGATCAAAAATAGCCAGCGACTGAAGCGCCTCGCGCAGCCCGCTGGTGGCTTCAGCAACGACCGGCACCCCAAGGTCTTGGCAGAAGTGGAATACCTCCTCACGCTCATCTGGCTCCAAGCCACCGATGAAAACGACGATGCCTTTGGAGTGATCCTCGCGCAGCCAACGAGCAAGAGCTGCGACGTTAAGCTTCTCCCTTACAGGCTTGAACTCACCGAGCAATTCTAACGAATAATTTTCATCCCCCGACTCGAAAGATTCCTCGAACTCGACATTCATATGAAGCGGCCCCGCGCCATCCCAAGCAGAGAGACTCCCCTGCTCCGCGTAATTTCCAAATATCCCAATCTGTTCAATCGTTTGCGGTGCACCGGTTCCGCGGAATCTCGCCGGCCGATCTGCGGTAATGGCGATGAGTGGCCGGGCTTGGTAGTGCGCCTCAATGATCGCCGGCAAAAGCTCCGCAGCTGCAGTGCCACTGGTGGTCACGACAGCACATGGGTGGCCCGTTTCCATGGTGCGACCAAGCGCGAAAAATCCCGCGCTGCGTTCTTCGAAGTGGCGCCATACGCGAACAAGGCCCGCGGCTTCCGCCCGAGCTAGCACCTCAAGCAAGGCTGCATTTCTAGCACCAGCGCACACGACAAACTCACCGACACCTGCCTTGAGACAGCTTTTTAACACCTCGACTGCTGCATTCCATGAATTCACACCGCCCTTGCTAATCTAGGCGGGACCAAATGTCCAAGCGTGTGATTGCGGAAGTTTCATCGTGCACTCCGAATCATCGCCGACCATTGCAAAACCCGCTGGGAATCGCCACTTCGCCTGAAGCTCTGGCGAATTGCGGTTGTTCGACCCCGTTTTTTGTTTAGGGTGCCAGCCCACGGACCCATTGCTCGCTCACGTCATGTCCAACATTCAAGAAACCATCTACCAAATGGGTCGCCAAGCCCGGGCGGCGGCGCACCAACTCGCCCAATTAACCACCGAAGAAAAAAACGTGATCCTTCGGGCCATGGCCAACGCCATCAGACGAAATGCTTCTGCGCTGATAGAAGCGAATCGCCTAGATCTGGCCAATGGCTCAGAAAAAGGATTGTCCACTGCAATGTTAGACCGGCTGATGTTAGACGCTCAGCGGATCGAAACAATGGCCGCCGGCATCGATCAAGTTGCCACGCTTCCAGACCCCGTGGGCCAAATTCTAGAATCTTGGGAACAACCGAACGGAATCCGCATCGAACAAGTCCGCGTCCCCATCGGAACCATCGGCATCATTTACGAAAGTCGACCTAACGTCACCGCAGATGCTGCGGTGCTTTGCTTTAAAACCGGCAACGCCACCATTCTGCGTGGCGGCAGTGAAGCCATTCACTCGAACCGGGCCATCGCCGCTGCGCTTGCAGAAGCAGGTGCGCCTGAGCACTCAATCCAACTCATTCCATTCACCGACCGCGAGAGCGTTGCCGTGCTTGCGGGCATGGATCTATGGCTGGACCTCATCATTCCTCGCGGTGGCAAGGGCCTCATCGAAACGGTCGTCTCGCTCGCACGCATGCCTGTCATCAAACACTACGATGGCATTTGCCACTTGTTCACCGATGTCGATGCGGATCAGGACATGGCCGTCTCTCTAACCGTCAATGCCAAGACCCACAAGCCAGGCGTTTGCAATGCACTGGAAACTCTGCTCGTCCACCGTGATGTCGCCGCGACGTTCTTGCCAAAAGTTGCTGCGGCCTTGGAGGCAAGGGGAGTTGAATTACGTGGATGTGAAAAAACTTGCGCGATTCTAACAAATATAAATTTAGCTTCGGAAGAAGACTGGAGAACTGAGTATCTCGATCTTATCCTCGCGATCAAAGTCGTCGATTCATTCGAGGACGCCGTGGTCCACATCAATCACTACGGTTCGCACCATACCGATGTAATTGTCACACGAGATGAAACCACAGCGGAGCGCTTCTTGCGAGTGATCGACTCCGCGTGTGTCTTTCATAACGTATCTACCCGCTTTGCAGATGGTGGAGAGTTTGGCTTTGGCGCGGAAATTGGGATTTCAACTGACAAGCTGCACGCCCGAGGACCGATGGGTCTGCGAGAGCTAACAAGCTACCAATATCGTGTCAGAGGAGACGGCCAAATCAGAACTTAGGCCACCCTTGCAGGCGTTATTTACGATAACCGATCTCCAACGCCATGGGGGTGCTGCTGGAACTTGACACGTACGCCAAACTTGCGAACGTAACAATCTAATGTCAAAAGAACGCGCAACCATAGGAACAGACGGAGTCGCACTTCCAATTCTACCACCCGATCGTGATGTCAGAGTCTGGGCAAAACTGGTGAGAGTGATGTTTTACACGCCAGGTTTCCTTGCGCTACTGATGCTTAAGGCGGGTGAGCCGACAGGGTTTGGCATCACCATCGAATTGTTGATGTTGTCGAGCGCCGCAGCTGTTGTCGCCGGTTTATTTGTCGGATCGCAATCCATCGGAGGTGGAGCAGACCACGCATCACGAATCGGAATATGGAGTGGATCATTGGTCATGGAACTTCTGTGTGCGATCCCCTTTCTATGCGCCGTCCCTCCGATGTTCCATCAACTCGCAAACAGCACGTTGCTACACGCCAAGGCTGCAGGCGCGGTCGATACCGCACTTGGAATATCCGAAATACTTCCGGCAGTGGCGATTCTTCCCTTCATGATCTATCAGTTGGCTGGATTCGGCACCTTGTACTACGTGGTTCCTAAAGTAGTGAACTGGGCGCTCAACTTTTTAATATTGGCCTTGGTGGTTGGAAGCTACGTCGCTAACCGAAAAAATGATTTTGACTTAGAAAAGACAATCGTTGGGGTCTTAGTCGCGATCACATCAATAACGATGTTTTACGGCATCCTTAAACTCAAGCGGATGCAGGTCGAATTCGACAACCGCTGCCCAACCAAAAAAGACGACAAGGAAAAGTAAGTTGGAGACTGTCTCGCCTCGGTTACAACCTACTCACTCACCGCAAGCCGCGAGCCTCGGAATGGCTGCAAGTAAACGTTTAGTGTATTCTGCTTTTGGCTGGTGGAAAACGTCTTCTGCGTCGCCCAATTCAACAATTTTTCCTTGGTACATCACCGCGATACGATCCGCGATGTAGTGGACCACCCCAAGATCGTGGGAAATAAAGACCATCGTCAACCCGAGGTCTTTTTGTAGCGTGGTGATGAGATTGAGGATTTGCGATTGGATCGACACATCGAGCGCGGAGACTGGTTCATCGGCGATAATCAATTTAGGTTCAGGAGCGAGCGCCCGGGCGATGGCGATTCGCTGGCGCTGGCCTCCGGAGAACTCGTGAGGATATTTACGCATGACTTTTGCATCAAGACCCACGGTGGCCATCAAAGTTTCCACCCTTTCAAATAGTGCCGTACCCTTCAACTTTGGATGTCGCTGGCGGACGGCCTCGGCGAGAGTTGAAAAGACCGTCATACGAGGATTTAGCGAGGCGTATGGATCTTGAAAAATCATCTGAAAATCTAACCGACGTCTACGCACTTGTGATGACGTAAGATTTGTTAGATTTTCTCCATCAAGAATCACAGAGCCCGAGGTCGCAGGGATAAGCTGCATGATGGTGCGTGAAAATGTTGACTTCCCACACCCAGATTCACCCACGAGTCCCAAGATTTCGCCTTTTTCCAAGGTGAGACTAACGCCATCCACAGCACGAACAGTGTGTTTTTGAGGCGAGAAGATCGATCCCGCTCTTTGGGTAAAATGAGTGTGGAGATTGTGAATTTCTAGGTAGGACACGTCTTTGAGGATGCAGAGAATAACGCAAAGCGCACGCGAAATCCAAGGATTGTGATCTAGGAAGCTATCCCACAAATTCTCATCACTGTATCACTTCGGCAAGCTCTGTGAGATCCTGTCCCAACGCTTTTTAAACTCAGGGTCGATGTCTGCGAGTGAGGCGGCTGCCTTGAGTGCTTGTTGACGGTCTCCAGCAAGCCAAGCGTACGCAATCGCTCTTTCATATCGGCGCAAGCGCACCGAGTTGCTGGGAATATCTTTAACGTAGGCACGGTAGAGATCAACGAGCGTCTCAGACTTAAAATCTGCCCATTTGGCAGGTTTACCTACCCCCTTGGAGTCGGTCACGGTGATGACACCCACTGAATTGATAGAAATACCAGTAACGAATTCACCAGACTTCAGAAGGTATTCACCTCTCGCGGGTTTTTTCATCACGTCGGAATTTAAATCTTCCAGAAATTCAGCGGCGGCCTCCGTTAGCGATAAAAAAGAAACACGCATCGCATCCACAGGACGCACTGGAAATGCCTTCAAGTAATCCGAAGCTTCGGCAAAGCGATAATCTTTAGAAAGCTCCTCTAACTTTAAAATCGCATCATTTCTATCCCACAATAAGACAGGGGGATTCTTTTCAGAATCCATCAAAAGATTGTAATGATTTTTCAAATCCAATTGCCAAGCTTGCACATTGGATCGCGCTCGACCTCGAGTTTTTAAACTCGCTAGAATATCATTAAGCTCCTTGGCCGCAGCACCACAGCCAGAAAAACTATCAGGAAGCTTGGCAAAAACAGGACTTGTGAGCGACTTAAGATCGACGAGGTAATACCCCGCAATCTTTTGATAGACTTTTAACCAAGAATCATCCGCAGAAATCTTTGCGGATAGGACCGCATTAAAATACAACCCCGCATCTTGGAGCATTCCCTGCTCCCAGTTTTTCAACCCCGCAAGCATCCACGCGATCAAGTGAGGCGGATCACTCACTGATTTATCGATGTCACGGGATGAAATCGCAGAAACACTATTTACTTCCCCTAACACTGTAATAAGAACTTTATCCAGTCTAGGCTTACCATCCTCAACTGCCGATGCCTGGGCAAGCGCGTCATTGGCTTCTACTTTTGCTCTAACTGAATCACCAACAAGATACCAAGCCATGACCGCCTCAACCCCTGCCCAGCTTCGCGTCGGTTCCTGTACCGATTTGTTTTCTCTCAACTTGGTGAATTCAGCTGCTGCTTTTTCGAATTCACCCGCTTCGACTGCACTTCTAGCAACTCGGTAGGATGCGGCGATCTCATTGGACTTATCTGATGCTAAGTCAGGTAACGTTGAAGTAGAACTCTGGCTGACTTGTGGCTTGTTTTTCGGCAAAGTATCACGAGTGACCCACCAAATTCCAGCAAAGATCGCCACGATTAGAGCCAAACCCGCCACGCCACCAACGACCAGTTCCACACGATGGTTTTTAACACGACGTTTCGCTGCGGTCCCAGAACTCTCGATCGCAACCCCCGCCCTTAAATGCTTATATGCGTCTTCAAGTTGTGCCATCAATGCGTCATACGAACTGAATCGCTTTTCAGGATCGTAGGCCATCGCGCGGTCCACGATCCGGCAAACATCCACGGATAGAGATGGATCGAGCGTACCTAATGGAATGACTTTTTTCTTAGCATCACGAAGTGCTTCCGTCGATAACGACTCGTCACTACAAGAAGGAATTCCTGATAGAGCGTGATAGAGTGTGGCTCCGAATGCATAAATATCAGAGCGGAAATCCTCAGGTCTTCCTTCGATTGTTTCCGGTGGTACGTAGTAGGGAGTCGCCCAGAATTCCGTGGCTTGAGCTACCCCACCTTGGGTCACGAGTGCGAGCCCGAAGTCTACGATCTTTGCGTGACCTTCAGAATCTAGCAGGATGTTACCTGGCTTCATATCGCGATGAATTAAGCCTGCTGCATTTGCAGCTTTCAATCCTTGGGCCACCTCGATAGCGAGGGCCAGCATCTCGATCTCAGGAATTTTTCCACGCTCGTTGATCTGATGCTCGAAATGACCACCGGGCACCAATTCCATCGCAATGTAGAAACGCTCGAACGCTTTTCCCGTCGTGAACACGCGTACCACATTTGGATGGTTGAAGGAAGCAGTGATGCGTGCCTCCTCTTCAAACGACTTAATGCGATATTGATCCGATGAGAATTCCTCACTCAGAATTTTTAAAGCAACCTCGCGACCCAATAGGTTGTCCTTCGCGACGTAGACCATACTCATCCCACCCACTGCGTGTCTCCTTAACAAGGTGTATGGGCCAAAATCACATTTCACCCGGGTGGCTTTGCTGCAGGTGGGACACCTGACATGGGTAAATGGCGGAATCCCAGAAATATCCATCGCCATGCCACAACTGTGACAATGATCGATTTTATCGTTCGGGTCTGCCATAGACAAACGCTACCCAAGCAGTCTCTCAGTGCAAACTTGAAACTTGCAGCAAAATTTCCCACGGAGAGAATCACTTTAGTGGAAATTCAAGTCGTAGATAGTCCGGGTGAGCGAATTGACGCATTTCTCGCCGCGCGACTCACTGATATTTCCCGCTCACGAATCCAGACGCTCATTCGCGAGCAATTTATCCAAGTCAATGGCCACCCCGCAAAGCCGCGTGATGCCGTGAAAATCGGTGACCTTATCACGGTGGTTCTTCCCGAAGCCGTCCCGTTACATAACGAGGCACAAGAAATCTTGCTAGAAATTCTTTTTGAAGACGATGACATCGTAGTGATTAACAAAGGATCTGGAATGGTAGTTCACCCAGCTCCGGGAAATCCAGATGGCACATTAGTCAACGCGCTACTCCATCATTGCCGGGGAAAACTTTCCGGGATCGGTGGAGTCGAGCGCCCCGGAATCGTCCATCGATTGGACAAAGACACGTCCGGATGCATCGTTGTCGCCAAGTCGGATGTTGCCCATCAATCTCTCGTGGGCCAATTCGCGGGACGAACGATGGAAAAAATTTATCTCGCGGTCACCCAAGGTATCCCAAAGCCCGCCAAAGACAGCATCTTCACTCACATCGGTCGACATCCGGTAAATCGCCAGAAGATGGCTGTGGTCAATCCTCCGGGCGGCAAATCTGCCATCACGGACTACGAGATCCTCCATGCGGATGCCGCCACACTCACCGCTTTAATTTTATGCCACCTCCACACCGGACGCACCCACCAGATCCGTGTTCACCTGCATCACAAAGGGACCCCACTCGTCTGCGATCCAATCTACGGCAAACCTAGTAAAACATCTGAGCAAACGGGACGCCTGATGCTCCACGCGTGGCGACTCACTTTGGATCATCCAGTGACCGGTGAGCGCCTGCATTTTGAAGCGCCTATTCCGCCAGAATATAACCCTTGGCTCGATTTCGTAAATGGAAAATCCATCCTGCCACCATGAACAACGATCTAATTCCCGACCTCATCGCCGCAGTCGAACAACAGCTTACCTCTCCGCAAACCCCGTACGTTGCCAAGGCACTCGTTCGTCTAACAAAGCTAGGAATCCCGGAGTCCGAGGCCAAATTTCAAATCGCAGTTTGTCTCGGCGAAGAGATGGATCATATGGTAAGAAAACGCCGTAGTTTCGACGAGCAAGTGTACCGAGCGAGCCTTGATGCTCTGCCAATGGCCGATGAGTGTGAAAATGACGCGTAAGCCATGCCTCCTTTGCAGTGAGTCGAACTCAAAAAATCACTGCATATTTCTCATTTTTTTCTGCTCATCGATCCATGCCTGATCTTGGTCTGATAGACTTTCCTCCTTGGTGCGCGAGCAAGTTCCGTCTGGTTCCACAAACGTGAGTGTCCCCTTGGAATATGAGGTTAGTTTAGCGAAAACTTTTCGGCCCTTACGATCCTGCCACTCGCGATATCCTTTTTTCTCAAGACCCGTCCGCCAGCCTTTGTATGCCTCCGAGGCCACCGCTTCACCGTGTTTGAGTTGACCCCAAAGAAACTCGGCGTCGCCCCTTTTGTATCCTCGGTATCGCCCCATCACTTCCCCGCTCGGACTCAAAAGAACCAGCGATGGATAGCCCATCACCTTGTAGCGCTTCTTGAGTTCCGCGCCGTAGTTTTTGATGGCGATTCTTCGGTCCTCAGCGGCCCCAAGATCGAGATCTGAATCAGTGATCTTCACGTAAGCATCCACCTTCAGACGAACCAACTTTTCAGTCGCCCAGCTTCCAAAATCATTGGTGGAAAATAATTCTTGGGTCAGCGCCTTGCACATCGGACTGGTGGCCGAGTCGGTAAACCAGATCAAAAGGGCTTTACCTTCACGCACCGACCGCTGCTTCGCGATAGTTTCGCTCTCTTCCCATGGTCCGCGCTTAACATTGGCTAACAGATCCGCCAATTCCGGAATGCCCGCATCAGGGTTGTCTGGATCGGTGTAAACGATATCTTTCTCAGGGGTAATATTCAACGGTGATGGTTTACCAGGAACATTTCCACCCGCAACAACAGGCGTCCCCGCATCTGACTTTTTCACACGCAACTGCGGCGGAATCCCCGTCGGTCCGAACGGTTCATCTTTTTTCGCGTCCTTTGGCTGTGCGCCAATCCCAAACTTCGCGCAAGAACTTAGCGATAACACAAGAAACAATGACCATCCCAAAAAACGCATCATGACTTTTTGGGATTGGATTACCTTTTCAATCTCACCGGCGTGCCGCAGTAAGTGCAGCGAAACCACTTAAATAACAGAAGATGCAAACTCACTGAAACGATGTAACCGAGCCATGGTCGGTAATGCGCTTTGGGACTCTTCATACACATTTTTGGAACAAAAAGCCGCTGTCCACAAATTCTGCAACTTCCGTGCAATCCCCAAATGAGGTAAATGATCCCTAACACTGGCAAAGCCAAGGGAAACATCAGCAACCAACCAGGAACCCAACTGAAATAGGTCGGTGCCTCACGAGATAAAAATAGCATAGCTGCCGAAATCAGCGCGAGTGGCAACATCGCTGCCAAAATCAACGTCACAAAAGCCGCAAGCATCATCGATTTCGGATGGCTGTGCAAAACGCCACGAATGTACCATCTCGACTGAGGATCACGGCCAAGATTAGTTTCTAACCGAGGCCCACGAATCAATGCGATGCGGCTATTTTCCTCGTCTGGGTTGGTCGACTTTTGCCGTATTTCTCCCACCGCGAAGACATCAATGGGCTTGATACGTGAGGAATCCATCTCGCGCCGAGTTCCACTAATCTCGGCAAGTTTCACGTTACCAGAAGACGTGACTGCCCATCCTTGTTTCATCGCTGGGATTAATTCCGCAACCTTGACGTCGAGATCCCCCACATATCTGTTGAGCAAAAATGCGGCGGGAATATCGCTCACTGCTAGATTCTCCTTGATCAAAAAATGTGCCGGCAAGGGAATCGCAAATGGCGCCGCATTAAGCATCGCAACCACTTTTGGCGCAATCTCATGGTTCACTCTCAGCTCTTCTTGCACAACCACCTCTTCCTCGATGAAACCGGTCAATTCTCTAGCAGCTATAATCCATTTTTGGACATTATTTCGCGGTAACGGCAACTTGGATATCTTCAAAACCTTATTCGCACGCTCCAACTCCCGAGCGAGACTATCAGCGTTGGCTTTGGCCAATGCTTCAGCACTTGTGAATCCAACCGTCTCGAGGAGTTCGCACGCCACTTTCCCGATGCCTGGAATTTCTTTAAGATCCGTCATGTTTTTATTGTCGAGCAATAACATTGAACAAACATTCCCGCTTGGCAAGCGGTCATGCCAATGCGGCAAGCATCTCCCCAAGCTGAACGAGCTTTACCTTCCAATCCTCAAGTCTAGCTTTTTCTTGAACTACGACCTCTGGTGGTGCGCGGTCTACGAAACTGGCATTACCCAACTTGCCTTCACACTTTTTGACTTCCATTTCGATATTTGAAATCTCTTTAGACAAGCGCGTGCGTTCGGCCTCCACATCGATCAATCCTTCCAGCGGCATGTAAACTTCCCCGATTCCCGTGACCGCGGCTGGGGTTCCTTTCGGTGCGTCATAGTCCGAATCTAGCATGATCTCCCCTGCCCCGACGAGCAACGCGAGCGTCTTCGTTTGCGCGGCAAGCCATTCAGGTGCGGCCTTGATCACGAACTTAATGTCCTTGCGAGAACCCATCTTGTATTCCGCCTTAAGATTTCGCATGCGACCAGCAGATTCATAGATCTCGCCTGCCAAGGTTTGTGCGGCAGTAATTTGTTCCGATGACATTTCGGCGAGTAACAATTTGCTAGGTAGACGTTTTTGCATGAGAAACTCACCCGGTGCCACGTAGCCCATTCGTTCGGAAAGCTCTTCCGTCACGTGCGGCATGTAAGGACTCAACAACTGCAAATAACGACCCATGATCACGTCGAAAACCCCCAGCGTCCGTTCTTTCACTTCCGGTGGCGCAGTGTCACGCAAGTCGAGCTTGAGCGCTTCGAGAAACTTATCACAAAAATCATTCCATAGAAATTCATACAATCGGTGACCGATTT
>Ga0209190_1001245_pt1 | contig 17861 bp, 7 predicted proteins | sample M_140205_XF_Meta_FD_187315 | JGI IMG/M metagenome (GOLD analysis project Ga0209190, IMG submission 187315) | Freshwater microbial communities from Lake Montjoie, Canada to study carbon cycling - M_140205_XF_MetaG (SPAdes) (version 2) | ecosystem: Environmental > Aquatic > Freshwater > Lake... | reverse complement strand
ATACTCCGGAGGCCTTGATACATCTGTGGCCGTTAAGTGGATTCAAGAAGAGTGGAATGCAGAGGTAATCGCGCTCGCCGTTGATGTGGGTCAGGTCCCTGATGCTGACGCCCAATATTGGGACGCGATCCTTGAGCGTGCTAAGGCAGCGGGTGCAGTCGAGGCAGAGGTAATCGACGCCAAGGCAGAGTTTGCCTCCGAGTACTTTGGGCGTGCACTCAAGGCCAACGCACTATACGAAGGTAAATATCCACTCGTCTCCGCTCTCTCTCGCCCTGTAATTGTTAAGCACTTAGTAGATGCAGCGCGTCGCTACAAAGGTGATGCTGTAGCCCACGGTTGCACGGGCAAGGGTAACGATCAGGTTCGTTTTGAGGTCGGCGTACGTACGCTCAACCCATCACTTGAGGTACTCGCACCTACTCGCGTCTGGGGCTTTACGAGAGAAGACTCCATTGAGTACGCCGAGAGGTTTGGAATCCCCATCAATGTGAGTAAGCAGAAGCCCTACTCAATCGATGAGAACCTCGTTGGGCGCGCTATTGAGTGCGGCGAGATGGAGGACCCCTGGGCCGCTCCGCCGTCAGATATTTATGACCTCACGAGCCACGTCTCTGATGCACCAAGCGAACCGCGTGAAGTCGTCATTGGATTCGAACGCGGCTTGCCGATCAGCCTTGACGGAGAGCTCATGCCTATGGAACGCCTTGTCCCGCTGATGGGGGAGATCGCTGGCTCGTATGGATATGGGCGTATCGACATGGTTGAGAACCGCAGGGTTGGAATCAAGAGCCGTGAGACATACGAATGCCCCGGCTCTCTTGCTCTAATAGTTGCGCACCAAGATCTCGAGGGGATCACTCTTGAGCGTGATGTCATGCGCGAGAAAGCACGCCTCGAGTCGCGTTATGCAGAGCTTGTCTATGATGGACTTTGGTTCTCTCCGCTACGTGAGGCCCTAGATGCGTTTATCGACTCGACACAAGAGCATGTCACCGGCGAGGTGCGCCTCCTCTTGGAGCCGGGGCGTTGCGCCCCTAATGGTCGTCGCTCGCCATCAGGCCTCTACGACTACGGACTCGCTACCTACGAAGCAACCGATACTTTCCGGCATGAAGATGCCGCTGGGTTCGTTCGTCTCTGGGGTCTCTCGGCTGAGACGTGGTCACGCAGGCAGCGCCCCGGTGGTGTCGTTTGAGTAACCAAGATTCGTCAGCACCCGCTGGTCAACCTTTATGGCATGGCCGTTTTGGCGATGGCCCCTCCGATGAGTTGCTTGCATTTACGGTGAGCCTCTCTTTCGATAAACGTCTTGCTATGGATGACATTGCTGGCTCGCGCGCTCATGTCGCCATGCTCGGTTCCGTTGGTTTACTTACCTCCGATGAGGTACGTGCTGTGCAGAGTGCGCTTAATACTGTTGAGACAGAATTAGCTAGCGGTGTTTTTGTATTCGCACCGACGGATGAGGATATTCATACTGCTGTCGAGAGGCGCGTTACTGAGATTGCAGGGGATGCTGGTGCAAAGCTGCATACTGGTCGGAGCCGTAATGACCAAGTAGCGACTGATCTGCGACTCTGGGTAAAGCGAGAAGCTAGAGAGGTTGCACTGCGTATCGATGCTCTCCAGCGAGTGCTATTCGCTCGCGCCATGGAGGTAGGCGACTCATACATGCCGGGGTACACGCACCTTCAACGAGCGCAGCCGGTATTGCTTACTCATCACTTGCTCGCGCATCTCTGGGCTCTTGGGCGTGATGTTGAGAGATGGCTGAGTACCTCTGCGCGTGCAGATGTTTCACCACTCGGGGCTGGGGCACTTGCTGGGTCAAGTCTGCCGATTAACCCCGACCTCACAGCAGAGTCTCTCGGTTTTAGTAAGCGGTTTGAGAACTCTTTAGACGCAGTATCGGATCGTGACTTTGTTGCAGAGGCACTATTCGCGGCTGCGCTTACACAAGTGCACCTATCTCGCCTCGGAGAAGAGATCGTGCTCTGGGCCAGCGAGGAGTTTGGGTTTGTTCAACTTCCAGATGCGTACTCAACCGGCTCCTCGATGCTGCCGCAGAAGAAGAATCCAGACATTGCAGAGTTGGCACGCGGCAAGGCCGGGCGTGTTATCGGCAACCTGACTGGGTTTCTCGCGACACTTAAGGGGCTTCCACTCGCGTACAACAGAGATCTTCAAGAGGATAAAGAGCCACTCTTCGACGCTGTTGACACATGTGTACTCACTCTTTCTGCACTTACTGGGCTCATGAACGCGATTGTGTTTAACGAAGAACACATGATGGACTCAGCTGACTCTCCTGCCTCAGCAGCAACGGATCTTGCAGAGTATTTGGTAGAGAAGGGAACTCCCTTTCGTGATGCCCATGCAATCGTCGGTGCACTTGTGCGCAGATCGCTCGAGGGTAACGACGATCTCGCTTCGTTGGTGGCGGCAGAGCCATTGCTTGGGTTGGAGGCGGTTGATCTCCTTGCGCCCGGTATTGCAGTAGCCCGTCGAACATCTCCAGGCGGTGCGGGCCCAGAGCCAGTTGCTCTGCAATTGCAGGCAGCGAAAGAGCTTTTAGCTTCGCAGTCGTTACTCTTGCGATAACTCAAATTCGTAGAGAGAGTCTCATTGTGGATCAACTAATTTTCAACCCGTATGACGTTGAGGTGCAGGACAACCCGCTCCCAACTTACGCGATGATGCGTGATCTTGACCCTATTCATCTCAATCTGTTTGGGGGATGGACACTCTTTAACTATGCAGATGCGCAAAGAGTGCTCCGCGATCCGCGCCACAGTGTTGAGGATTCGAACGTCACCCCATCTGGAGCGCTCTCGGCAATAGATCAATTGCGCCTAGATCGTCGCGGTGGATCGAGGGCAATTTTAAATATCGACCCGCCTGATCATGATCGGCTGCGGAGATTGGTCTCGAAGGCGTTTACTCCTCGAACTGTTGCAGCCCTTGAGCCGCGGGTTCAGGAGATGGTTGATCACTACCTTGATGCAGTCGATGCTGCGGGTGGGGGAGACATAATCTCCGATATTGCCTTCCCGCTTCCGTTTCTTGTCATCTCTGAGATGCTTGGAATGCCACAAGAAGACTCAGAGATTGTCAGGGAGTGGTCGCATGCCATTGTGAAGACCCTCGATCCAATTATGAGCGAGGAGGAGGTTCACACCGCAATAGCCTCGAGTGATCTGATGGTTGAGTATGTCCGTGAACGCATTGCTGAGAAGCGCGCTAATCCAGATGGGTTACTTCTCTCACGCCTCATTACTGCCGAGGATGACGGTGACATGCTTGATGAGCAAGAACTCCTTGATCAAATAATTCTGCTCTACATCGCTGGGCACGAGACGACTGTGAACCTGATCGGTAACGCGACTCTCGCTTTATTGAATCACCCAGATCAGATGGCATTACTCGGAGCCAATCCTGAATTGGGGGCGAATGCAACCGAGGAGTTGCTCCGTTGGGATAGTCCGGTCCAATACTCCCGCAGGATCGCGATAACAGACTTTGAGATTGCCGATAAGTCTGTGAAGAGCGGCGAGTTTGTACTCACATGCCTCGGCTCCGCTAACCATGACCCGAAGCGTTGGGGGCCAACTGCTGGCGTGCTGGACCTTGCACGCGAAGGTGCGGGGGCGCATCTCTCGTTCGGTAGCGGAGTACATCACTGCCTAGGTGCGGCACTTGCTCGCCTCGAGGGTCGTGTCGCTCTCACCACCATTGCATCGCGTTTCCCAACCTTGAGCCTCGCTGCTCCGGTCACACGGAATGGGCGAGTTGTCCTACGTGGATTAGATGCACTTCCAGTAGCGATTAATTAGCGTCCGAGCGGCGACGACCAAAGCTTCTTTCGGCAGCGCCATTTACGGATTGAGCCAGATCGCTACGGCTTGATCCACGGCGAGCGGCTCTCCACCTGCGGGGAGTTGTTTCCAGACTGACGCCGCCCGCTCTGGTGCGCCTGGCGGAGGCTCAGCCTCAATACGAATCTGCACCTCGAATCCGCTTGCGCCGAGAAGGGCCGCAGCCTTCTGTGCTGAGAGTCCAAGAACACTCGGCACCGGAACAACAAGTGGTGGACCAGTCGAGACTGCAAGGGTGATGGTGCCCCCGATTGCAAATGGCGCGCCAGCTGCGGGGGACTGAGAAATAACAAATCCAGCAGCGACGCTTCGGCTCGCTGTTTCATATAGGCGCACTCTGTATCCAGCGTCTACGAGGATTCGTGTTGCATCAACGGTGCTCTGCCCAACGACCGATGTCAGCCCCGGGCCGGTTGGTCCTCGTGGCCCGGTAGCGCCGGATGCTCCAGTAACCGATGCAATTGGAGGCGGAAATTTTGAGGCCGGAGTCTCAGCGAGATACCCGCCTGCAGTTGCTTGCCATATCTGCGCCGGCCAAGTACCGCCTGTAACCGTTATGCGAGTAGTTGGTGGGCGCATAGTGCGTGCTGCATCTGGGAACCCAACCCATACAGCAGTAACGAGCTCGGGGGTATACCCAACGAACCATGCGTCAGACCATTCCTCTCCCGTACCGGTCTTGCCTGCGACTGATCGTCCGATTCGAGCGTTGACCCCAGTTCCTCGCTCCACTACTTGCTGCAGTACCTGTGTCACGTCTCTTGAAATTGATACTGGGAGAGTGCGCTCGCGGCTCGGCTTTGCTCGCCAGAGAACCTCTCCACTATTTGTTGATACCTGTGTAATAAACACGGGAGAGGTATGCATTCCGTCGTCGGCAAACGAACTGTATGCACTCGCCATGTCAAGGACGGTTACTCCATTGCTCCCAAGCGCAGCGGAAGGATATGCGCCGAGTTTGCTCTCTACGCCTAATTTGTTTGCAAGATCTACTACGGGCTGCGCGCCGATCTCGGTGATGACTTCTGCGTAGACAGTATTAACGGAGTGCACCGTCGCCTCTATGAGGTTCATGGATCCACCACCCTTGCCGTCGTAGTTGCGAATCAACCACGGGGACTGACCCTTGATAGGAATTGTGAGTTCGCCGGGGGCCGGGTATTGCTTCTCCAAAGAGACCCCGGCCTCGAGTGCTGCAGCGAGAACAAAAGGCTTGAAGCTCGATCCTGCGGAGCGTTTACCCTGGCCCGCTAGGTCGTAGCGCGCCCACGGTTCGTCGCCATAAAAGTCTGATCCGCCTACGTAAGCGAGTATGTGTCCGTTGCGTGGGTCAATAGATACAACTGCAGCGGATGGATCTGTGGCTGGTGATGAGAGTGTCTTAGCCACTGCGTCTACCGCTTGAGCCTGCGCTCGTGGGTCGAGGGTTGTCTCTATGCGCAGGCCGCCTTGGTAGAGCAAGCGCTCGCGTTCTGCTGCAGTGGCTCCAAACTTCGGGTCGGAGAGAATGAAGGTTCTTACTCGCTCCACAAAATGAGGAGCTGCAGTGCGCTGAGTAGCGGGTGCTGCACCAACACCGAGCGGTGACGCAATTGCGGTGGCCTTATTCTCTGAGGGGAGACGCTTCAAAATCTCAATGCGGGATAGCACTTCGTTGCGTCGAGCGAGCGCTGCCTCAGGGTTCGTAAACGGGTCGTAGTCGCCCGGGGAGCGAATCAAGCCTGCAAGAAGTGCGCTCTCGGGGAGATTTAGCTCTCCTGCATCTTTTGCAAAGTATGTGCGTGCAGCAGCCTGCACTCCGTAAGCGCCATTCCCGAAGTAGATGAGATTCAGATACTTAGTGAGGATTGCCTGCTTCGAGTACTGGCGCTCTAACTGAACAGCTAAGAGTGCTTCTTTGATCTTTCGTGTAAATGTCTGCTCCGGACTGAGTAGCACAGCGCGAACGTACTGCTGCGTAATCGTCGATCCACCCTCAATTACCTTGCCGGATTTCAGGTCGCGTGTAAGCGCTCGCAGAATCCCGCGCGGGTCAACCCCGTCATGCTCGAAGTAGCGAGAGTCCTCGATAGCCACCACCGCTACTGGCAGGTAGTCGCCCATCTTCTCGAATGAAATCGCCTCGCGATCTTGCTCCGCATGGAGATTGGACATAGTCGTGCCATCACCCCAGAGAATTCGTGATGTCTCGGGTTGGGTCTTAGGTAGATCGACCTTGGTCGTATAAGAGCACGAGGCAAGGGTCGCTCCGGATACCGCGAGGCAGAGGATGGCAGCGAATGATCGCTTGGCAAGCCTTGGCCGCCGAGCGCTGAGTTTGTTAAAGGCCTGAGTACTCGACACGCCTCTCATTCTGACCGCATATGAGGCAATGAGAGGCTCACCCTGCGCCTGACTTGCTAGCGTCAACCCTCGTGACAAGCGTTGAGGACCAGATAAAGATTTTGACAGCGGGCACGGTCGACGTGATCTCGAAGGCCGACCTCAAGAAGAAGCTGAGCACGGGTAAGCCCCTGCGGGTCAAACTCGGCATCGACCCGACCGCATCGGATATCCACCTTGGATTCACGGTAGTTCTTCGCAAACTCCGCCAATTTCAGGATCTTGGCCACACTGCGGTCCTAATCATTGGAGACTTCACGGCTCAGGTAGGGGACCCGACGGGGCGCTCCGTAACTAGGCCACCGTTGACCCAAGAGCAGGTCGATGCCCACGCTGCAACATACGTTGAGCAGGTTCAATCGATTCTTGACTTCACGCCAGGGCGCATCGAGATTGTGCGTAACTCGGAGTGGCTTAGCAAGATCGACATGGCCGGGGTCCTTCGCCTTATGTCCCAGACAACTCTTGCTCGGATTCTTGAGCGTGACGACTTTACGAAGAGGTACCAAGAAGGATCCCCAATCTCTCTCTCGGAGCTCGTCTACCCCTTAATGCAGGGTTGGGATTCGGTGCAGGTTCGTGCCGATGTTGAGCTCGGTGGCACTGACCAACTCTTCAATAATTTAATGGGTCGCCAACTTCAAGTAGCCGAGGGGCAGGCACCCCAGGTTGTTATTACGACGCCGCTACTAGAGGGCCTTGACGGCGTTAAGAAGATGTCGAAATCTCTTGGCAATTACATCGGTATTGCAGAGGCGCCGGGCGAGCAGTTCGGAAAACTAATGAGCATCCCCGACGCACTCATGCCGCGTTACTTCGCACTAACAACTGGATGGTTGCCCGAGCGCGTTGATGAGGTTGTCGCAAGTATCGCGAGCGGTGAACTCGCTCCAGTTGCAGCGAAGCGTTTACTTGCGCGAACAATTGTGGACTTGTATCACGGTGAGGGTGCGGGTAAATCTGCAGAGGATGAGTTTGACCGTATATTTAAGGACGGATCAGCCCCAACAGATGTTCAAGAGTTTGTAATTACAAGCGGGGAATTTCCAATCACGCTTGCACGCTTGTTAGCTACCGCTGGTCTTGCAACGTCGAACAAGGAGGGCAGACGAAAGATCGAGCAGGGCGGTGTACGCATCGAAGGCGAGAAAGTAACTGACCCCGATGTTGAGGTAACCGCTGAAGAGATAAACGGAAAACTGCTACAACTCGGCAAGCGCGCATGGGCACGCATAATCGTTAGTTAACTCAGGGCGTAAAACTCGCAGTGCCGAGAGACGACACTTCAACCCGAATTACAACCAAGTAATCCAACTGATTAACGCCATCACGACAACTACGATGCTGATGCCGACAACAATGCGCGCACCTGCTCCGTCGCCTAGGCCCATCACTTCACCGATTGCTCGGCGCTCATCACGCTGGAGTCGCTGATTCTCGGTCGAGCTCCCTACCTTGGGTAGGTGCTGCGAGTGGCTAGGCTTGCGTGGCTTGGATCCTTTGTTTCCCATGGAAAAAAGACTATCGGCTCCGAGTTGACCTGAGGGTCACGGATCCGTATACTGATCCATCCCGCTCCGGGAATTGGTGCAACTCGCCACTATCGGAATCCGGGGCCGGCACGGACGCCATCGCAGCATTGGATTGACCCTCGGGTCGACCGATAGGGCGGTGGAGGAGTGACGGCCCGGGCTAAATCGGTTCCCTTCGGGGTACTGCTGCGCTCGGAATTCAGCTCCTTGAAAACGGAACAGTGACGCACAAAAGCCAGTGCGGGCGCGGCGATTTGAGCCTTCGGGCAATTTTCGGATGCGTCCACACCATCAGTAAGTCGGTCCGATCAAGGTACGCCTTGGTCCGGCCTGTTGCTCATCGGGTGCAGTTTCCCGGTGGGCGACTCTCAACGGATTATTTGGTCTCGCCTCAAACCATTCTTGAATGGGGAGATGCGGGGCTTAGATCTCGATGGAGAGTTTGATCCTGGCTCAGGACGAACGCTGGCGGCGCGCTTAACACATGCAAGTCGAACGTGAAGCGGGGCTTCGGCCCCGTGGAAAGTGGCGAACGGGTGCGTAACACGTGAGCAACCTGCCTCGGAGACCGGGATAACTCGGGGAAACTCGAGCTAATACCGGATGCCCTCCCCGGACCGCATGGTCTGGTGAGGAAATGGTCTTCCGCTCCGAGATGGGCTCGCGGCCTATCAGCTTGTTGGTGGGGTAATGGCCTACCAAGGCAACGACGGGTAGCTGGTCTGAGAGGATGTCCAGCCACACTGGAACTGAGACACGGTCCAGACTCCTACGGGAGGCAGCAGTGGGGAATCTTGCGCAATGGGCGAAAGCCTGACGCAGCGACGCCGCGTGCGGGATGAAGGCCCTCGGGTCGTAAACCGCTTTCAGCAGGGACGATTGTGACGGTACCTGCAGAAGAAGCCCCGGCCAACTACGTGCCAGCAGCCGCGGTAATACGTAGGGGGCAAGCGTTGTCCGGATTTATTGGGCGTAAAGAGCTCGTAGGCGGTTTAGTAAGTCGGGTGTGAAATCTCCGTGCTCAACACGGAGGGGCCACTCGATACTGCTATGACTTGAGTTCGGTAGAGGAGTGTGGAATTCCAGGTGTAGCGGTGAAATGCGCAGATATCTGGAGGAACACCCGTAGCGAAGGCGGCACTCTGGGCCGATACTGACGCTGAGGAGCGAAAGCGTGGGGAGCAAACAGGATTAGATACCCTGGTAGTCCACGCCGTAAACGTTGGGTACTAGGTGTGGGGCTCTATTGACGGGTTCCGTGCCGAAGCTAACGCATTAAGTACCCCGCCTGGGGAGTACGGCCGCAAGGCTAAAACTCAAAGGAATTGACGGGGGCCCGCACAAGCGGCGGAGCATGCGGCTTAATTCGATGCAACGCGAAGAACCTTACCAAGGCTTGACATGTCGGTTAATCGGTGGAAACACCGTGATCCTTCGGGATCCGACACAGGTGGTGCATGGCTGTCGTCAGCTCGTGTCGTGAGATGTTGGGTTAAGTCCCGCAACGAGCGCAACCCCTATCCAATGTTGCCACTGGGTTATGCCAAGCACTCTTTGGAGACTGCCGGTGCCAAACCGGAGGAAGGTGGGGATGACGTCAAGTCAGCATGCCCCTTACGTCTTGGGCTGCACGCATGCTACAATGGCCGGTACAAAGGGTCGCGAACTCGCGAGAGTAAGCCAATCCCATAAAGCCGGTCTCAGTTCGGATCGCAGTCTGCAACTCGACTGCGTGAAGTCGGAGTCGCTAGTAATCGCAGATCAGCAATGCTGCGGTGAATACGTTCCCGGGCCTTGTACACACCGCCCGTCACACCACGAAAGTCGGCAACACCCGAAGCCAGTGGCCCAACCCTTCGGGGAGGGAGCTGTCGAAGGTGGGGTTGGCGATTGGGGTGAAGTCGTAACAAGGTAGCCGTACCGGAAGGTGCGGCTGGATCACCTCCTTTCTAAGGAGCCAACTGCTCGGGTCCGGAACGAATGTTTCCGGGTTGCTCGATCAGCTCCCACGTCAATCACTGGTTATTCGGTTACCGGACCAACCCCGACCCCGATGTCGGGTGAGCTTGCTCACCTGTACACATCGGCACCACCGGGACCCAGTCTTCCGGTGCGTCACTGCTCCGTTTTGAGGGAGTTGCCCACACCGGGCCCTTTTTGGGCTCGGCGTCTGCATGCTCCTCGACCAATGACCGCCTAGATCCCCGTTTTACGGATGGTCTAGATGCCGGTGAAGTCGATACATCGCCTGAATCGGCGTAGTACCTGCCCCTTGAGAACTGCATAGCGAGCACGAGCATCAAGAAAAATATCTCAAGCTATAAAGAGCCAACGGTGGATGCCTTGGCGCCAGATGCCGATGAAGGACGTGGGTGGCTGCGAAAAGCTACGGGGAGCTGTCTACCAAGCTTTGATCCGTAGATGTCCGAATGGGGAAACCCAGTTAGGGTAATGCCTAATTACCTCTGCCTGAATATATAGGGCAGTTGGAGGGAACCGGGGAAACTGAAACATCTAAGTACCCCGAGGAAAGGAAAACAAAAGTGACTCCCTGAGTAGCGGCGAGCGAAACGGGACCAAGCCTAAACCTATGCAGTGGTACAGCCTGCCGGCGATGCTGCATGGGTGTCGTGGGACTTGCTAGGAATCGCGGCAGTGATTCCAGGGGCAATAGTCAATCGCTAGTGGAAGCGTTCTGGAAAGGCGCGTCATAGAGGGTAATAACCCCGTACACGAAAGCCATTGACACCCCAGCGATGTTCCCAAGTAACGCGGGATCCGGGAAAGCCCGCGTGAATCTGCGAGGACCACCTCGTAAGGCTAAGTACAGTCTGGCGACCGATAGTGCACGAGTACCGTGAGGGAATGGTGAAAAGTACCCCGGGAGGGGAGTGAAATAGAACCTGAAACCGTTGGCTTACAAGCAGTTAAAGCGGTGGCTAGTCCACCGTAATAGCGTGCCTTTTGAAGAATGAGCCGGCGAGTTACCGTTTGTGGCGAGGTTAAGCCGAGAGGTGGAGCCGGAGCGAAAGCGAGTCTGAATAGGGCGTATAGTCGCAGGCGGTAGACCCGAAGCTGAGTGATCTATCCATGGGCAGGCTGAAGCGAGGGTAAGACCTCGTGGAGGGCCGAACCCACCATGGTTGAAAACATGGGGGATGACCTGTGGTTAGGGGTGAAAGGCCAATCAAACTCAGTGATAGCTGGTTCTCCCCGAAATGCATTTAGGTGCAGCGTCGTGTGTTCAGTATCGGGGGTAGAGCACTGGATGGTCTAGGGGGCCTACAAGCTTACCGAAATCAACCAAACTCCGAATACCGATACTCCAGAGCGCGGCAGTGAGACCATGGGGGATAAGCTTCATGGTCGAAAGGGAAACAGCCCAGAACGCCAGCTAAGGCCCCAAATTCTGTACTAAGTGGCAAACGATGTGGGATTGCATAGACAGCCAGGAGGTTGGCTCAGAAGCAGCCATCCTTAAAAGAGTGCGTAATAGCTCACTGGTCGAGTGATCCTGCGCGGACAATGTAACGGGGCTCAAGTACAGAGCCGAAGCTGCGTCATTCTGCTTTTAGCAGGATGGGTAGGGGAGCGTCGATCTCAGCAGTGAAGCGGGGGCGGAAGCGTCCGTGGAGCGTGATCGAGTGCGAATGCCGGTATGAGTAGCGAAAGAGGGGGGAGGAACCCCTCCGCCGAATGCCCAAGGGTTCCTGGGGAAGGCTCATCCGCCCAGGGTTAGTCGGGAGCTAAGGCGAGGCCGAAAGGCGTAGTCGATGCACAACAGGTTGATATTCCTGTACCACCATGTCCGCGCCCAAGCCAAGGGTTCGCTGCCCAGAGGATGTCTTCGGACGAATCTGGACCAGGGGCCGGCGGTTAGCGAAGGGGGGACGCAGGAGGGTAGTTCAGCCCAGGCGTTGGTTGTCCTGGGGCAAGCGTGTAGGGAGTCCGATAGGTAAATCCGTCGGGCACATATCCTGAGACGTGACGCCGAACCGTAAAAGGTGAAGTGAATGATCCCATGCTGCCGAGAAAAGCCTCTAGCGAGCTGACATGGTGCCCGTACCCCAAACCGACTCAGGTGGGCAAGTAGAGAATACTAAGGCGATCGAGATAACTCTGGTTAAGGAACTCGGCAAACTGCCCCCGTAACTTCGGGAGAAGGGGGGCCTCGATAGGGTGGAGGGCTTTACGCCCCGAGCTCGAGGAGGCCGCAGAGACCAGGGCCAAGCGACTGTTTACTAAAAACACAGGTGCGTGCTAAGTCGCAAGACGACGTATACGCACTGACGCCTGCCCGGTGCCGGAAGGTTACGTGGAGGGGTTAGCCGCAAGGCGAAGCTCTGAAACTAAGCCCCGGTAAACGGCGGCCGTAACTATAACGGTCCTAAGGTAGCGAAATTCCTTGTCGGGTAAGTTCCGACCTGCACGAATGGCGTAACGACTTGGCTACTGTCTCAACCAGAGACTCGGCGAAATTGCAATACGAGTAAAGATGCTCGTTACCCGCAACAGGACGGAAAGACCCCGTGGACCTTTACTGCAGCTTGCTGTTGGGTTTTGATTCAAATTGTGTAGGATAGGTGGGAGTCTTGGAAGCCGTGGCGTTAGCCATGGTGGAGACAACGTTGAAATACCACCCTGTTTGTATTGGAACTCTAACCCAGGCCCGTTATCCGGGTCGGGAACAGCGTCAGGTGGGCAGTTTGACTGGGGCGGTCGCCTCCTAAAGAGTAACGGAGGCGCCCAAAGGTTCCCTCAGCCTGGTTGGCAATCAGGCGTCGAGTGCAAAGGCACAAGGGAGCTTGACTGCGAGACCTACAAGTCGAGCAGGTGCGAAAGCAGGGCTTAGTGACCCGGCCGTGGCGTGTGGAAGCGCGGTCGATCAACGGATAAAAGGTACCCCGGGGATAACAGGCTTATCTTCCCCAAGAGTCCACATCGACGGGAAGGTTTGGCACCTCGATGTCGGCTCGTCGCATCCTGGGGGTGAAGCATCTCCCAAGGGTTGGGCTGTTCGCCCATTAAAGCGGTACGCGAGCTGGGTTTAGAACGTCGCGAGACAGTTCGGTCCCTATCCGTTGCGGGCGTAAGAGATTTGAGGGGAGCTGTCCCTAGTACGAGAGGACCGGGATGGACGCAGCTCTAGTGTGCCAGTTGTTCCGCCAGGAGCACGGCTGGTTGGCTACCTGCGGAAGAGATAAGCGCTGAAAGCATATAAGCGCGAAACTCGCCTCGAGACGAGATCTCTCACCGGGTTAACCGGGTAAGGCCCCTAGTAGACGACTAGGTAGATAGGCCGGAGGTGTACGCACGGCAACGTGTTTAGCCGACCGGTACTAATCGGCCGAGGGCTTGAGATTTTCTCGGTATTCGTGCTCGCTATGGAGTCTTTAAGGGCGCAGCTATATGCGCGTACTTAATTGACAACTGATTTCCGGTGGCAATAGCGGCGGGGAAACACCCGTTCCCATCCCGAACACGGAAGTGAAGACTGCCCGCGCCGATGGTACTTGGGGGGAAGCCCTCTGGGAGAGTAGGTCGTCGCCGGAATTTTTTTGAGAGAGGGGTGCCATTTGGCGCCCCTTTTTCGCGCCCGGATTCGGTTTGCAGATTCGATGCGGAGACTTGATTCCCAGGCTCGATGCCCGCCCGTATCCTCGCGCATCCGCCATCGAGACTATTTATGTCTCGAATATCGGAATGCTTCTTGCCAACCGAGATCAGCTAGGTACTTTGAAGGCAGATGGAGTTTGGTTTGATCAGTCTCTCTGTCACAGAAAATGGAGCCTCAACGTCGTGGTCGACCCCTTGAATGAATGCTTGTTGACGGAACGCCGAGTTGTCATAAGTACCAGTGGGGACAGCGCCGAGGATAGATCCGTCTACTTCAAAAAGAATTAATTGGTTCTCTATGTCTGCATTTATGACGAGATCGTGTTTTATTAGCGGAAGCCACGGCCCCTTGGTGGTGAGGGCAGATATTTGCTTGGCGACAATCAAGAGACGCATTTGGCCATGGGTGTTCGTCTCGACCTGAAGGAAAAGCTGATTGGCCTCATCAATCGTTGCTAGATCATAAGGGCCGAATGCCTTCGTTATAGCCGGCGTAGTCGTCGTCCCTTCACGGTGTTTAATCACGATCGGTTGATCTGTTAACAATTGCTCTCTCGGGGTAAGCCGCAATCTCATCTCGGTTAACGCTGCTGGAATCCAGGGTTCAAACCGTTCTCCCGTGCCAAAATAGATAGCTCGACAGGGGTCTATGACAGCGATGTCGTTGGGTTGACTCGTGTCAGGTAGTGCTGTGTAGTGATGAATTGGGCGCTTACCGCCCATAAAGGAAGCGGTTTGTCGCTGAGATGCAATGAGTGAAGTTAGATCACCTCTATTGATGTTTGTGTGAAGGGTCCCTATTGCGATCGCAGAGTTAGCAAGTATTCCCCATACGGCGAGAAGCGCGATCGCAGTAAAGGTAAGACCTCGAACTGGTCCCTTGCGTTTATTGCTCCAGCTCAAGATTGATGCGGTGCCCACCGTAGAACCGATGAGCAATATGGGCAGGAAGTCGCCAAGGTAACGCTCACTTATATACCCGTAGGCCAAGACACCTACGGCACCGATAGCGGCTCCGAAGACAGGTATTGCAAGGTTTCGAAACTTATTTGACCGCAGTGGAATAATTACTGCAATAACTCCGATGCATGTGAGCAAAAAGAGCAGGGGCATGGAAGCCACCACGCTGGCAGTTCGGTATGTCTGGTCAAAGAGCGCTCCACCTATTCCTTTGATTGGTGGGGGCTTCAGGGGCTGGAATATAAATGGGTAGTACCGATGAACAGAGAGTCCAGTTGGATTGAAGTAGGTGGCTATTGTGCTGGGCAGGTACTTGAGACCAGTAAGCCCTCCACCGTTAGCAGCTAGAGCGGCCCGACGCTGAGCATTAATTTGGGTCCAGACCTGCTTTGCGAGAGGGTGCATGAATGGGGATTGGAATTTTATATAAGTGACTGCTGCGCCCGCGAGAATGGAGGCGAAAGCGGCTGCCAGTATTCCGGCGCTCTGCCTCCGTGAGATGTGGCGTTGTGCAAGCAAGACAACTGCTGCAACGATTGCCGCAATCGCACAGCCCCACCCCATAGTGGTGCGACTCCAAACGGCGATCAGCAAAAAGACCCCAAGCCCAATGCTTCGCCGAACTGTGGCTCGCTGGATTGTGGATGTGAGAAAGTAGAGAGCACCAAAGGAACCTGCACATCCCCATACGAAAGCCTCGTGGTATACAGATGGAAGCGATCCAAGGTAGAGCCAGCAAGACCCTGCGAACGCTCCTAAGACAAGAAGAGACCAGATAAATGCTTCTGCGCGTGTGACCTCAACCGATGGCTGAGTCATTACTCGTACACGCCACATCAGCATTATGCCGAAGCAGATCGCCACTATCCATGCGGCAAGCATTGATATAGATGTAAGGCGTCCATCAAAGGTGTTTGAAACGAGGAGTACAGGCATTCGGATAATTGATGGAAACGGGGGGAAGTATGTGTATTCCTTACCGCTGAGACGAAATCCTTCGAGGCCAAGAGACTTCAAGGGAACGTTGAAGCGACCATGAAACATGGAACGCGCCTGTAGATCATAGAAGGATCCGAAATATCCTGTTCGCACATCAGAGCGCATTGTGTTTAGTGACATGTTCCATAGAATTCCGATGTAAGAAATGGAACTAATGACCGCTGCTCCGGCGGTCCAACTTGTGAATCGACGTCGAGATTCTAGGTATGGCGTGTCCTGAGGACGAGGGTGTGCCTTCAGGTACCTGGTGACTACGCGACCGGATGGAGTCTCTACGAACCGGCGGGACGCAACTACCAACGCAGCGGTGGCTATGAGCCCAATGCTTAGTGCGACTACCGGCGGGATGGACGGTGCGAGGGTCTGGACCCAGTTAAACGCAGCAAAATGCCAAAGGTAGATGCCGTATGAGGCGACTCCGATTGCAACTGCTGGCTTCCATGACAATCCCCTACGGGGTAGCCATTGGTGGTCAAACGCAGCAGAAATCATTAGGGCTGCTCCGACCTCTGCAAGAAAAATGCCTCCAAAATGTGCTGAGGCACCGTCTCCTCGCAGAGTGAACGCACTAATAACTACGATCGCAATACCAAGCCAACCGAACTTCCTGATTGATTTTCCGCGTAGGAAACCACGTGCAAAAAGAATGGCAGTTAACGAGCCAATCAAGAGACCGTCCATTGCAGCATCAGTTCGATGGTAAGCAGCAACCCATCCGCTGTGTTGAAATACATACGCTCGATTTATTGCCGCTAGGACGACGAGTGCTCCAATGATCCAGGTCGCACCTTTGAGACTCCGCCCTAGCCGAAGAATGGCCATCAAGATAAACGGCCAAACAAGGTAGAATTGCCACTCAATTGCTAATGACCAGAGTGGCGATAGGTCGCCCATAAAAAGCCCGCCGTCTTGCTGATTGGGAGCTAAGTGCTGAAAATTGCTGGTAAAGGTCAACGCGTGCCAAGTAGAGGCTGCGACCGAGTTGTTATCGGTGAATGGTTGGAGGTAACCGGTCGCTGCTGCAAGGGCCGATGTGATAATTACGAATACAAATAGTGCCGGGATAAGACGCACAGAACGTCTCAGGAAAAAGCGACCGAGATCAATACGTTTGTTCTTTGTGTACTCCTCAAGCAGCAAGCTGGTTATTAAGAAGCCACTCAGTACGAAAAAAACATTGACCCCGACGAAGCCGCCGTTGCGGAGTTGATGAATGCCGGGGACCGTCAGAAAAACAGTTGAGACTTGGTCTATGTGAGCGAAGAGCACAAGCAAAATGGCGAGCGCACGAATACCATCAAGAGCAGGTTCGCGAGAATGAATAGCGGCTTTCAGTCCGTTTGTCTTGAGGTTAGACTGGCCTAATGCATTCAAATCATGGGATTCGACTACGTCCATGGCTGTTATCATAAGGCGTTGTTATGTACTGAAATACCCCGTTGGGCTACGCGGTCGCAACGGTTTTAAAAGGGGGGGGAGATGACAACGGAGACTGTTTTTGGCCCTGGGGCCTCAGATCTTGACGCCACCAAACTTGCGGAACGGTACGCAGAGGCTGCCCCTTTCCCGCATATTGTTTTAGATAACTTTCTTGACCCCGATATTGCTGAAGAAGCGGCAAGAACATTTCCGGAGGTTGATGGGCCTCAGTGGACGAACTACCTACATGTAAATTCAAAGAAATTTGGCAATACCCAGATGGAGACGTGGACTCCGCAGTTGCAGCGCATTGCCAACGCCCTTATGTCGGCAGAGTTCGTCTCTTTCGTTGAGCAACTAACCGGCATTGAGTCTCTGATCTCGGATACAGAGTTTGACGGCGGAGGACTACATCGTTCCCTGTCAGGCGGCTTCCTGAATATCCATGCTGATTTTACAAAGCATCACACGCACGAGGACTGGAGGCGCCGTGTGAATGCCATCCTTTATTTGAACGAAGAATGGGAGGATTCATGGGGCGGAAGCCTTGAACTCTGGACTCCTGACATGAAGAATAAGGTGGAGAGCGTGTCTCCTAAAGGTAACCGTCTGGTTATTTTTACAACCACAGATGATTCGTATCACGGCCACCCGGAACCCCTAACGTGCCCAGAAGGCATCGCCCGTAAATCAATGGCGCTGTATTACTTCACAGCAGGGCACTCCGAGAAGGCTCGATCGACTAATTATCAGAGTCGCCCGGGTGATGGAATCAAAAGCCTCGCTATTTATCTCGATAAAAAGGCTTTGAGAACCTACGATCTTGCAAAGCGGAGGCTCGGTCTCTCCGACGCCGCGGTGAGCAATTTCTTAGGTCGGCTGCGTCCAGGTCGTTCAAAAAAACCGCAAGGCTGATTTTTGCCTGCGATTTGAGAGAGATTTAAAACTCAAATCTAGATTTGCAGATCGCCTGCTTATGTTGCCCTTAGCTCGTTTTGATAGCTGTAGCGCGAAGCGAACGGAAACTTCCAACCATGAACTGTAGGTATCCTCCAGAGTGACTCCGCTCACGCTC
>Ga0209190_1001242_pt1 | contig 17879 bp, 8 predicted proteins | sample M_140205_XF_Meta_FD_187315 | JGI IMG/M metagenome (GOLD analysis project Ga0209190, IMG submission 187315) | Freshwater microbial communities from Lake Montjoie, Canada to study carbon cycling - M_140205_XF_MetaG (SPAdes) (version 2) | ecosystem: Environmental > Aquatic > Freshwater > Lake... | reverse complement strand
AAGCGCGAATCAATGTCGACGCGGTCGACCTTGAACGCGCGCGGCACCATTTGCTCGTAGTAGGATTCGCTGAAAGTCTTGACGGGATAGCCTTGCGCCCACCAGATGAAGCCCGCGTGGATCCCGAGCGAAAGCACCAGCGCCATGAGGGTCCATCTCGCCCACGCGTCGGACTTCGGAGGCTCTTCCTCCAGGGTTTCCATCAGTGACGGCCTGCTCATCCCGTCTCAAGATTACGGCGCTCCGCCCCTGATGCAAACCTGCAGGCAAGGCTTCTGGCTTGACCAGCGGTGGATGTCTTCTACGTTCGCCCTCCCGTTTATGTCGCAGAACAGCCTCAGAATCGGCCTGCCCTCGGGCAGCCTCATGGATCAGACCTTGGCCCTTTTCGCCAAGGCCGGGTTCGCCATTTCCGGGGCTGGGCGATCCTACCGCCCGGCGGTCGATGACCCCGAACTCGTCGTTCGTCTCCTCCGCGCCCAAGAAATCAGCCGCTACGTGGAGCAGGGTTTTCTCGACTGCGGCATCACGGGGCGCGACTGGGTGGCGGAGAACAAATCGGACGTCGCCTCGCTCTGCGACCTTCCCTACAGCAAATCGAGCGCTGCACCGACCCGCTGGGTGGTGGTCGTGCCTGAGGATTCCCCGGTCCGCACGGTCGAGGATTTGGCTGGCAAACGGATTGCCACCGAGGCAGTCGGCCTGACACGGGAATTTTTCCGCCGCCGCGGGGTGGAGGTCGAGGTGGAGTTCAGCTGGGGTGCGACCGAGGTGAAGGTACCCGATCTGGTTGATGCTATCGTCGATATCACCGAGACAGGTTCCTCCCTGCGGGCCAACAATCTACGCATCGTCGAGACCATCATGGAGTCCTACCCGGTCTTCGTGGCCAACCGCGGCGCCTACTCCGACGAGTGGAAGCGCGGGAAGATGGATCGCGTCCTTCTCCTCCTGCAGGGAGCGCTGGCCGCCCGCGACAAGGTCGGCCTAAAAATGAACCTTCCGCAGGCCAGCCTAGAGAATTTGCTTGAGCAGTTGCCCGCTCTCCGGAATCCTACCGTTTCTCCTCTGGCGAATGATGGCTGGGTCGCGGTCGAGACAGTCATAGACGAGAAGGTTGTTCGTGAGATTGTCCCGCAACTCAAAGCACTCGGCGCCGAGGGCATCATAGAATATCCTTTAAACAAGCTGGTCTATTAAGGCAACACATGGGTTCGATTAAAAAGAGGCGGAAGGCAAAAATTGCCAAGCATAAGCGCCGCAAGCGCATGAAGCTTAACCGCCACAAGAAGCGTTTGCGCTACAAGAGCTAAAGGCTATCTTTGGCCCCATGTTCTCGGGTTTCCGGTTGCGCCTTGCCGCTGCCCGGCTACTGACCGTTGTGGTCGGTCTGGGTACCGGCGACGGCGCGGTCGCCTTGGTGGCCGATTGCGGTCTGGCCGTCGATGCCGACCCTTCCGCCCAGATCTCCCTGCCGGATAGCGTCCTGCGCCGGGCCGACGCTATGGCGTCCGTGGCCGCGGCCGAACTCTCGGCCGACACCGACCCCGAACTTTCCCACCAGTACTACCTCCGGGCCCTGGATCTCGACCCGGCCAACGCGGCGGCGGCGCAGGAGTTGGCCACCGTGTACTTGTCGCGCGAGGAAATTCCGGAGGCCCTGGCCGTGCTCAAGGACAGTCACAAGCGCAATCCGCAGTCGGTCTCGTTGGCCCTGCGCATCGCCGGTATCTATGTCATAAAGCTCAGAAAGTTTGAGACCGCCGAATTTTATACGCAGCAGGCTTTGCGCGCGGCGCCGGACGACATCGAACCCTACCAGATGCTTTACAGTATCTACCGTGCCACTGGCAGGTCGACTGCAGCCGACGGCCTGCTGCGCCAGGCCCGCGCCCGGCAGAATGAGGATCCTGCCTTTTGGGCAGGGTTGGCCGACCTGCACGATCTGCGCGATCACCAACACCAGAAAGAGGATTCCTCTGGCCGAAGTGCGGAGGATGTTCCCGCAGCGGTGCAGCAATACCGCCGCGCCGCAGCGCTCGCGCAACAGGATGCGCCCGTGCTCGAGCGAGCGATGGATTTCTTTTTCGACAGCAGACTCCACGAGGATGCGCTGGCCGCCGCCCGAAGATTGTTGCTGCTCGATCCCTCCGACACACAGATCCGCGAGAAGCTCGCTCTGATCCTTGACGCGCTCGGCCGGGACGATGAGGCCGTGGTGGAACTGGACAAAGTGGTCGCCGAAGATCCGGAAAGTGTTTTCGCCTACCGTGTCCACGGCGAGATCCTGCTCAAGCGCGGGGACTACGCGGGCGCGGTATCCAAGTTCGAAAAGGCCCTCGCCCTGCACGAGGACGACCCGCAATTGTATCTCGAACTCGCCGACCTCTGCCTCAAGGCGCACGATCCCGAGCGCGCCGCGCGTTGGTTGGCCCAGGCGCGAGGCAATTTCAGCCGGCTCCCCGAGCTTCCGTTCTATGAGGGCCAGGTGCTTGGCTACCTCAAGCGCTGGAAGGAGGCATTGCTGGCCTTCAACGTCTCAGCCGACCTCGCGGCCACATATCAACCGTCTTTCATCAACGCGGATTTCCACTTCCAGCGAGGTGTCGCGGCCGAGCGGACCGGAGCGCGCGATGAGGCCCTGCGCCACTTCCGGTCCTGTCTCGCGTTGGACAGCGACTATGCACCGGCCCTCAACTACCTCGGCTACATGTGGGCCGACCAAGGCGAGAATCTGGCCGAAGCCGAGGATTTTGTCCGCCGCGCGCTGGCTCGTGAACCCGACAATACGGCGTATCTCGACAGCCTCGGCTGGGTGCTTTACCGGCAAGGCCGCTATCACGAAGCCCTCGTCCCGCTCGAAAGTGCCGCCAAGCTTTCATCCTCGCCCGACCCCACCATCCACGAACATCTGGGTGATACGCTGAGCAAGCTCGGTCGGGATCAGGACGCCATGAGGGCTTGGGCCCGCGCGGCCGCGCTGGATGGTGCTTCGCCCGCCCTCGCTGCGAAATTGCAGGGCGCGCATTTGCATGTCGGTACGCCAGCCGACGAAGCGAAGGCGACAGACCCATGATCAATGCGCGGCAGATTTGCCAACATATTTCCCGACGTGCTGTGCGTCTTGCCTCGCTGCCAGAAGTCAACTAAAGCAATGACACCTTGATGCAAGACAAAGAACTTTGCGCCCGATCGCGCCGTGACCTTCTGCATCACGTTTCTTTTTTCCCATGACGATGCCCGCACCCGCCGGTGTCCTGTGCGGCACCGCTCCCGGCCGCGCGGAGTGGTTGGGCAATCACACCGATTACAATGATGGTCTCGTCCTTGGGATCGGCCTCGATGTGGGGACAGCGGTGCGCGCCACGAAGCGCCCGGATCGCGTACTTCGCATGGAGGCACAGGATCTCGGACAAAGCTTTGAGGTGTCGGTCGAAGCCTTGCACCCGGTGGCGTCCGGCTCATGGGCCAACTATGTCATCGGAGTTGCCGCGGGTTTCGTCGCACGGGGTGCGCAAGCTGGCGGATTGGATCTCACCATCAGCAGCACTGTCCCGATCGGTGCCGGTTTGAGCAGCAGTGCGGCGCTCGAGTGCGCCACCGGCCGCGTGCTGCAGCAGGCATGGGGGACGGATTTCGACGAGCTGGAACTGGCCCGGATCGGCCAGGAGGCGGAACACAATTTTGCCGGCGTGCGTTGCGGATTACTCGATCAGGTAACCTCGCTTTTCGCACGTCGCAACCACGCGGTGTTCCTCGATTGCCGCTCGCTCGAGGTGCAGCGTGTCCCGGTTCCGCCCGAAGCGCGTTTCGTCATTGTGCAGAGCGGCGTGAAGCATGCTCTATCCGACGGTGCCTACAACACGCGCCGTGCGGAATGCGAGGATGCGGCGCGCGTGCTCGGCATCGGCAAATTGCGCGAGGGTGATCTGGCGTTAGTCGAAGCGGCCGCCGCCGCAGGCACGTTGTCTGGTGCTCCTCTCCGCCGTGCCCTTCACGTGGTCGGCGAGAACGCGCGTGTGGCCGCCGCGGTGGAGGCATTGCGCCGTGGTGATCTTGCTGCTGTCGGCTCCGCGATGAGCGCCTCTCACGAAAGTTCACGCACCCTCTTCGAAAACTCCTGTGAGGAACTCGATTTTCTCGTGAGCACCGCGCAGAAAATCCCCGGTTGCCTCGGAGCGCGCCTCACCGGAGGAGGATTCGGAGGAGCGATCCTTGCCTTGGTCGTCTCCGGTCAAGAAACTGCATTCGTCGATGAGGTCCAGTCCCGCGTCCGCACAGCTTGGTCACGTGAACCGGAACGCCTCGTCACCGCTGCTGGGGGTGCATGAGGCAAGCCGATGATGCCAATCGCTCCTGCTCATTCCCTCAACTCTCAACTACGGCTTTAGGATAAAACCGCTCTGGCTCGTTTTGTCGAAATCCGTCTCCAAAAACTCCATCAGCTGGGGATCGATGCCTGCTTTGTCCGCGAGGGCTGGAGAAAGTAACTGCCTCAGTCCGTCGGCGGTCTGTTCGTTGAACTGATCGCGCTGTTCTTCCCAGGTATCTTGCTGCGCTTGGTCGGCCGGTTTGCTTCCGGCGTTCAATCCGGACCGGATCATCTCGCGGGCCCGCTGCTGCATGAACAAATCAACTTGATCAGCTTGCGCATTGCTCAAATCTGCCGCCTGCTGGGTCATGTGGCGGAAGAAGTTTCCGTATTCCTCGGGGTTGTTTTGAAAGCCGGCAATTTCAGGCAAGACGCCCAGCATGTCTGCGTATCGGCGCTGAAGGTCGAGCAAACGGCTCTTCTCGGCTGGTGAGAGCGTTGCGGGATCACGCGCCGCCAGCGATCGCATCTCCGACAAAAGGGGAAAAATAAAACCCGCCTGCCTCCCGATATCCTCCACCTTCCCGTAGGAAACCACGACCTCCTTCCTCAAAGGCTCGCTCGCTCTGCGCAGCACATCAGCCTCCGCCTCGGCGCGCTTCCGGGCCTGCTGCTCCACCGCAAGCCGCTGCTGAAGTTCGCGAACCTCAGCGGAAGCATCGCCATCCGATGGCATTGCCTGCCCAGCGCTAAGCCTGCCTTGCATCGGGACATTCGGAAGCGCTCCAGTTTCAGTACTCGGGCCCCGGTTTGCTGCCCCAGCTTGGAAGACCCACCAGCCCGCCGCGGTGACCACAACGACAGCGATAGCAAGGATGGATATCCGCCAGTTCATCAGCTGCCACTTAACCACGCACAGGCATGGCGACAAAGCCGAATACCGATTCCTCTACCATCCTGACCGCAGTTCCGCGGCTGAATCTCAGGCGCGTGAGGTGGAAGGAATTGACTTCGAGCCGCGGCGATTTGTCTGCAGGTCCTGCCGTCTTTGCAGACATGCGGTCCAGCCGTCGGGCTGCCGTCAGGAATACCCTGCGGAGGGGATAGACAGATTTCTGCGGCTTCGCTATAAACCGCCCGAAAAATTCCCACCTACTACCGCCATGACCCACCATTTCATCCCGAAAGCTACACACTTCCTCCCTGCCCGAATCATCGCACCGCTCGTTGTGATGCTGGGACTGCTCGCCGGATCCGCCTCGGCGCAGACGCTCGTGGTTGGACCCAACGGTGTGACGACCAACATCACTTCCAGAACGAACTTCTACAGCGAGATCGTGATCGGCAACACCAACACTAGCAGAAACACGCTGAATATTCTGAACCGAGGGACGGTTGTGACCGGGGCCGGGGGTGGGGACGCACTCTATGTTGGGCGGGCCGGTTCCTCCAACAACCTAGTGGTTTCCAATGGGGCTTATCTTGGGAGGATTGACAGCCCACCTGGTGGTATATTTAACTTTTTCGTTGGAACAAACTCTGCAAACAACAGGGTGTTGGTCACCGGCAGCAACTCCTTTGCTGGCCCGTGGCGCATATTCATAGGGAGCGGCAGTGCTACTACTGGATCGATGAGAGGCAGCAACAGTCTGATAATCTCCAACGGGGGCGAGGTAGACGCCAACGCAGAACTTGTGGTCGATTCCGGGTATGAGACCAATGTTCTCGTGACGGGAAGAGGCTCCAGATTGGACTCCGGCAGCGACGCAAACATTGGCGTCAACACAAGTTTCAATTTCGTCCTGATTACTAATGGTGGATACATGCGCTCCTGTCAGACCTTTGTTGGCATCAACAGCCGCGGCTTCTCGAACAGCGTGCTGGTGACGGGCACCGGTTCGTTGTGGGAGCCCAACGAACTCACCCTCGGCGTGTCTGGAGCGGACAACAGACTGACGATTTCCAATGGAGGCTTTGTCGATGACAATTATACCATACTCGGTCGTAGTTCTGGTGGGAGAAGGAATTCTATTCTCGTCACGGGTGCTGGTTCAAAATTGAAGAACTATGGAATGACCATCGGCTATCTTGGAGATGACAATAGCATGACAATTTCCAACGGGGGGATATGTCGAATCCGCTAATACAAGTTATATCGGCCAGAGGAGCGCAAGCAACAGCGTGTTGGTGACCGGTCGCGGGTCGGTCTGGGATTTGAATGAACTCCAGATCGGGCCTTGGCAGAGTGCTGGCGGCACACTGACCATCGCTAGCGGTGGCACGGTCAACGCATCGCGCATCCTGCTCGCCAGTTATAGTCGGTCAGTCGCCACCGTCAATTTTGGCACGCCCGGAGGAAGCGACACTAATATGGTGTTCATTGCTCCGATCGTGTTCGGTGCTTCTCCCGCCCTGCTGAACTTCAACCAGGCGGACACCTATACCTTCTCCGACCCCATCTCTGGCCCTGGTTCGGTTGCCCAACGGGGAAGTGGCACGACCATATTCACCGCAGACCACACCTACCGAGGCGCCACTCCGATCGAGCGCGGCACGCTTCGGCTCAACGGGACGCACCGCGGTGGCGAGGCCTACACGGTGTCCAGCGGGGCAACATTCGGCGGCACGGGCCTCACCGACTCGGCTGTCACCGTGCAATCCGGTGGTACCATCCGGCCGGGCAATGGCACGGCGCCCGGCGTCTTGACGGTCGGCAGCCTGACCCTGGACGCGGGCGGCACACTCAACATCCTTCTCGGCGGGGCTATCTCAAGCCTCCTCGATGTCAATGGCAGTGTGTCTCTCTCGGGCCTTGTGCGTTTCACAACCACCGGCGCCCTCACCGCGGACCTGTATCCCTTCCTGAGCTACAGCAACACCTTTGCCGGGAGCTTTTCGTCGAACGGTGTGCCTACCGGCTATAACCTGTTCCATAATACGAGCGACAAGATCCTTTTCTTGGCGAAACCAACGCCGGTTAACGCTTTGGAAACCGCCCCTCTCTACGAGCAGGGGAACGAGATCATCACGGGGGGAAGCAATACCTTCGGGGTCTTTGTCTACAACGCGAGCAACAGCTCTGCGACTTTCAACGTCACCAATGGTTCCAACACCGCGGGCAGCATTGCCAACCGGACTCTCGCTGGGCTGAGGGGCACCAATGCCGGGCTGCTCACCTTCACCGGAACGAACGTCGGAACCAACACCGGCAGTTTCAGGGTCAACAATACCAATGGATCATCGACCAACGGCTCCGTGCAGTTCTTGGTCTATGACCACGCCAAGGGCAGCCTACCCACGAACCGCGTTTCGCTCGGCGAGGCCATCGTCGGCTACACGAACGCTCTCGGCGGATTTTTGGCGGTGAGCAACACGAACGGTTTCCGTGTCGCCTTGGCCACCCGCAGCACCAACAGCGGATGGACGAACCTGAGGATTACCGACGTGACAGGTGTCTTGGCCGGAGCCTCGGACAACCTCGGGCTGTCCCTGCAGGGTCAGGGGACGGGAACTTTCTCCAGCAATGTGGCCGTCACCTTCGCCGACAGCTCAACCCTCAACGGCGCGAGCACGAACGTCGGCACGACCAACTTTACGGTCACCGCCACGGTCTACGGCCACGCGGCGGGAAGTCTCTCGGCCCAAACAGTCGACCTCGGCGAGGCGATCGTGGGTTTCACGAATTCTCTCACCAGATCGGTGGGGGTCAGCAATGCCGCCGGCTTCCGCGTCGCCCTGCGCAGCTCCAGCGGCAGCACGAATGGCAATCTCTCGGTCGGCGACCTGACCAGCTTGGCTGCAGGCTCGGCGACCAATCTCGCCGTGGGGCTTCGTAATCAAGGCGTGGGTGTATTCAGCAACAATGTGGCGGTCACCTTCGCTGATAGTTCCACTCTCAACGGCTTCAGCACGAATCTCGGCACGACCAACTTCTCCGCTACGGGCAAAATCTATGACCACGCCTCGGGCCGGATTGTCGGCTCGTCCGGCATCAGTTTCGTCCCGGTCCACGTGGGTTACACCAACCAACTCGCCGGCGACGGCAGCCTCACGCTGAGCAACACCGCCGGCTTCCGCGTCGCCCTCAAGACAACGAACTCGACCACCAACGCGCGCCTCGGGTTGGGAACGGTCAGCAATCTCTCCAATGGCTCCTCCACGAATCTCTTGGCCACGCTTGCCGTGGGGCAAGGTGTGGGACGCTTCACCAACATGGTCACGGTCACCTTCGCCGACAACTCGGCTCTGAACGGAGCGAGCACGAATGTCGGCAGCACCAACATCGCCATGTCGGGCTATGTCTACAGCGGCCAGAGCGTGTGGCTCGGCGGAAGCGGCGATTGGACCGACTTCGACAATTGGCAGGTGCCCGGAGGCACTCCCGGTCTCGATGGTGCGCTCAGCATCAATGACACCGCCACCTTCGGCACGGGCGGCGGGGGAACAGCCTCGCTGCAGACCAACGCCTCGTTGCTTTCGGTCATCTTCAATAGTCCCACTTCATACACTGTGGCCGGTGATGGCATCCTCTCGCTCTCGAACTCGGGTGGCACGAGCGCCTCGATCTCCACGTTGGCCGGACGTCACGCCATCGCCACAGCGCTCAGGCTCGCAGGCGGGAATGTCGGGCTCATCGGGAGCGCCGGAACGGAACTTGTTTTGGAAGGTCCGGTTAACGGAAGCGGCAGCCTGACCCAACAAGGAACCGGAACCACGACCGTGACCGGGGCCAATACCTACACCGGAACCACGACGCTCACCAACGGCACCTTCATCTTGAACGGCACCCACACGGGCGGAGGCGCTTACACGGCAGCCAACCGAGGAACTCTTGGCGGTGTTGGTCGCACGGCGTCGGCGGTGACGGTCAACTCGGGCGGCACGATCAAGCCGGGCAACGGAACAGCACCCGGCATCCTCACCGTCGGCGGTCTCACCCTCAACTCCGGCGGCACGCTCAACATCCTGCTCGGCGGCGCGGCCTCCAGCCTGCTCGATGTCGAAGGCAACGTGACACTCGCGGGCGCCGTGAGTTTTTCGACCAACAGCAGTCTGACCGCTTCGCTTTATCCCTTCTTGAACTACACCGGAACTCTGAGCGGTGTCTTCGCGCAAACGAACGCGTTGCCCGAAGGTTTTGAGCTGGTCTACGGCAGCAGCAAATCCGTCTTCCTCACCAAAACCGGCGTGACTTACGCGGTTGGCCCGCTCTTCGATGGCACGAATGCGGTCATCACGGGCGGCACACTGCCCTTCGACGTCGAGGTCTACAATAAAGACACCAACTCGGTGACTTTCACCGCGGCCGGAGACACCAACACCACAGGAAACGCCGGTCCCGCCACTGTGAACCCGACCAATTCCGGCAACGCTTCGGGACTGACGTGGAACGGCACCAGTGTCGGAACCAACACAGGCAGCTTCACCGCGACTTTCAGCAACGGAGTGAATCCTCTGACCACCAACATCGTGCCGGTCACGGTTCTGGTCTACGATCACGCCAAGGGAAGCCTGGGCACCAACACCATCGCGCTCGGCGAGGCCATCGTCGGCTACACCGGCCCGCTCACCGGATCGTTGGCGGTCAGCAACACCAACGGTTTCCGTGTCGCGCTGGCCACAGCCAGCACGAGCACCAATCCCAATCTCGATGTCACCGATGTGGCCGGCGTGCTGCCCGGCTCTGCCGAAGATATCACAGTCGGTTTGAGCGGTCAGGGCGCAGGCGTCTTCACCAACGACGTCACCGTGACCTACGCCGACAGTTCAACGCTCGCCGGAGCGAGCACAAATCTCGGCACGGCCAACTTCACCGTCACGGGAACGATTTACAATCACGCCTCGGGTTCCTTCGTCGGCGGCACCAACATCGATCTGGGCCTGGTGCGCGTGGGTTACACCGCCCCGGTCACCGGCACGAACTCGCTGGTCATCACCAACGAAGCCGGCCTGCGCGTCGCGCTCGGATCGATCAACAATTATGACACCGACGACCTTTCGCTCGGAACGGTGAGCGGTCTGGCCAAAGGCAGCTCGACGAACCTCAGCGCCACTCTTGGCGTGGGACGCGCCGGTGGTCTTTACACCAACTTGGTCAATGTCACGTTCTTCGACGCTTCCTCGCTCAATGGTGCGAGCACCAATGTGGGAACCGCAACGGTCTCGGTGACCAGCTACATCTACACCGGCCAAGGCGTGTGGCTCGGCGGAAGCGGGGATTGGACGATGCTGACCAACTGGCAGGTGCCCGGCGGTATCCCGGGACTCGATGGCGCGCTCAGCGTGAACGACACCGCGACCTTCGACACGAACGGCACGGGAGGCACGGCCAACCTGACCAACGACGCCGTCCTGCGCAGCATCACTTTCTCGAACGTGGCTTCCTACACCATCGCGGGATCCGGTTCGATCGCCCTCGAAGCCGCGAGCGGCGGACCGGCGACCATCGCCAATCTGGCGGGATCGCACACCATTTCCAACGCGATCAACGCAGGCAGCACGCTGCAGGTGACCGGCGCCTCGGGCACCGAACTCACGCTGGCCGGACTGATCTCCGGCTTTGAAGGTCTGACCAAATCCGGTGAGGGCACGCTCACGCTGGCTGCGGCCGGCAACGCCTATCGCGGCGAGACGGTCATCGAAGGCGGGTCGCTGCAAGCCGGCACGAACGGCACGATGTCGCCGAATTCCCTAGTGCGGGTGCGCGGCGGAACATTCGATTTGAACGGCACGACCAACACGGTGGCCGGTCTCATCTTGCACAACGCAACGAACACCCAGGCTGCGGGTGCGCTCACCACATTGAAACCTGGTGCGCCCGACGACTCGCTGATGATCGCCGGGGAGGTGGGCGATGTCGCTCAATACAATTTGAGTGGCGGATCGATCAATGTGATGGGATCCCTCCAAGTGGGTTACTTCGGTAACGGCACCTTCAACCAAACAGGCGGCACCAACACCGTGCTCAGCGACTTTGTCTTTGTTGTCGGCCGCCATGTTGGCGCCAACGGCGTCTACAACCTCACCGGCGGCGAAGCCAGCCACAGCGGTTTGGCCGGCTTCACCATCATCGGAGAGCAAGGCACCGGCGTGATGAATGTCAGTGGCACGGGCGTGTTCAACGCGGCCGCTAGCATGTATATCGGATACACGACCACCGGCGACGGCACGGTCAACATCAACGACGGGGGCACGGTCAACACGCGGGGCGTCGTCTTCGGGGAGGGCACAGGACGTCTCAACTTCGATCGCGCGGACACCTACACCTTCTCCGCGCCAATCAGCGGCGGCACTGCGGCGAAAACCTCCGTAACCAAAAACGGCACAGGCACGGTCACCCTCGATGACAACAATACCTACGCCGGGACCACGACGGTCAGCAATGGCACGTTGTTCGTCAACGGCCGCCACACCGGTGGCGCGGCCTACACGGTCAAGCCCAGCGGCACGCTGGGCGGTATCGGCCAGATCGGTTCCGCTGTCACGGTGGAGGCGGGCGGCACGATCGCCCCGGGCATCGGCGGCAACGACGAGGAACTCATCATCGGATCACTCACGCTGGACGGCGCGCTCAATGTCGTCCTCGGTGGCAATAGCTCAAGCCTGCTCTTGGTCAGGGGCGATGCCACCCTCAACGCGGCGAGCAGCGTGGTGAACTTCTCGATCAACGCGGCCTTGACCGCCTCGCTGTATCCTTTTGTCAGTTACACCGGCGCGCTCACCGGCGTCTTTGGATCGACCAACGGTGTGCCTCTCGGCTACGAGGTGATCTACGACGAGGATGACAAAGTCATCGCCCTGCTGCAGTCCTCGATCGATCTCCCTGCTGCCCCTGTGTACACGCAGGGAAATGCCGTGATCACCGGTGGCAAGCTGCCGTTTGGTGTGTTTGTTTACAACAACACGACCAACACGGTGGACTTCACCGCGGCCAGCGGCGTCAACACGACCGGCGCCGTGACACCAGCGATCCCGCTTGACCCAGAAACCTCGGACATCGGCAACGGTCTTGAGTGGTCCGGCACCACGGTCGGTCTCGACCGAAGCGGCAGCTTCGATGTGACCTTCAGCAATGCCACCACCTTGACGACAAACACTGTCTCCGTAACGGTCTCCGTTTACGACCACGCCTCCAATGTCGCGACCGGCAACAGCATCGGCTTTGCCCCGGTCCACGCCAGCAGGACGAGCCCGGTCGCTTCGACCAACGGCATCACGGTGAGCAACTCGGCGTCGGGCGGTCCGCGCGTTGCGCTCGGGGTGACGAACATCAACACCAACAGTTCGGTGACGATCAGCGACGTGCGCAACCTCGAGCAGAGCAACTCGACTCTGGTCTTCGGCACGCTTGTTCCTTCCACTGCCGCCCTCGGGAAGTTCACCAACACGGCGCAGTTGATTTCTTTCGACGACTCCCTCCTTAACGGAGCAATCACCCTCGGCACCAACGAGATCACCGTGACCGGCTACGTTTACAGCGGGCAAGGCGAGTGGAATACGACGGGCGGCGGCGACTGGGCCAACATCGACCAGTGGCAGGTTCCGGGCGGCACGCCGGGCTTGGATGGCACATACAGCGTGAACGACACAGCCTTCTTCGGAACGAACGGCACCGGACCGGTGACCAACAACGGCAGCGTGCAAATGCTGTCGATGACGTTCTCGAACACCAATCCGTACAACATCGTGGGAGCGGGCAAGATCACGCTCACCGATGCGGGCACAAACGCGGCTGCGATCAAGACACTGGCCGGGTCCCACACTATCTCGAACGCGGTGGAACTGCTCGAGAGCGACCTCACTCTTTCCAACGCGCTGGATACCGGCCTCACGTTGGCCGGCGTCGTCTCCGGCCCCAACGGTCTACTCAAAAAAGGTGTGGGCACAACCACCTTGTCGGGCGCCAACACCTACCTGGGTGACACGATGATTGAGCAGGGTACAGTCATCGCGACCAAGACCGGCGCGCTCGGCGGGAGCGAAGTCACGCTCAACGGGCCCGGCACCGGCACGAACAACACCTCGCTGCTGGTCGATGCCTCGGGTGGAGATGTCATCATCAGCAACGCGATCAACGTGGCCAACCAAGGCACGGGCGTAACGACCATCGGATCTTCCGCCCTCAACGCAAACCCGCGCCCTGTCCAGTTCACAGGTCCGATCGACCTCGCCAAGGACGTGACCCTGGTCTCGGCGCCATACGCGGGAGGGATGGGAGACCGCACCGACTTCAGCGGTGGCATCAGCGGCACGGGCAATGTGAGCGTTTCCACCGCGACCAATTCGCGTGTGGTCTTCATGGCCGCGGCAAACACCTTCGACGGCGATGTTATCATCACGCCAGGTTCCACGCTCCAACTCAGCGACGGAACACCAAACGATAGCGAACTCATCCCGGTCGGCTCGACCGTCGAGATCGGTGCAGGCGCTGCGCTCAAATTGGCCAAGGGTGGCAATAGCGAGACGATCGGAGGCCTGACCGGCACCGGTATTGTGGAAGCCATCGCCGGCCCGGATCGTCTGATCATCGATTCGGTGGCCGATGCCATCTTCAATGGAACGCTTAAGGACGGTGGGTCAAGTCTGGCCCTGACCAAGACAGGAGCGGGCAAACAAACACTGGGTGGTAACAACACCTACACGGGCGGGACGAAGATCAACGCAGGAACGCTCGCGGCAGCTTCTGTGACCGCGCTCGGCGCCGGTCCGGTCGAATTGCTCGGCGGCACGCTAGAGTTGCAGTCGCCACTCAGCATCGCCTCGTTGCTCTGGAACGGCGGGGGGGGTGCGACCCAGATTGCCATTCCGACTCCGGGCGCGAACTTCCTGACCGTGGCCAGCCCCGTGACCCTTCTCAACGGCGTGAACAACTTCAACTTGGCCGGCGCGACGCTTTCCGGTCCGGTCAAATTGCTCGTCGCACCGGGCGTTTCTACCAATTCGCTCAGCCTCTTTGGCGTCGAGGGTGTGGACAACGACAAGTATACGCTCAGTTACATCGGCGACGAACTGTGGTTGGTGCTCGTTCCGCAACCGGCGCCCACTCCCGAGCCTGAGAAGCCGAAATATCCCGACTTCAAGACCTTTGCTGGCAATCCGAACCAGATACGGGTAGCCAAGGCCCTTAACCAGTGGGCGGCTTCCAATCCGGCGGGCGACCGCAAGACGGTGCTCGATGCGATGACCAATTCGGGCGACTACCAGAATGCGTTTGATCAGATGATGCCTTCGCTGTACGCGTCGCTGCCCACGATGGCCTTCAATCAGGCCAACGCACTCAATACCTCGATGTTCCAGCGCATGTGGATGCAGCGTCTCAACGGCCAGGGGTTCAGTTCATCCGGGATGGAGCAGGCGCCGATCCAGGACGGCAAGCAGTTTGTCTCCAAGAACCCTGTGGCCGAAGAGGTTCCGGTCGAGCAGGCGGAGGATCGCAACTGGGGCATCTTTGCCGATGGCAACGGCATCTTCGCCACGGCCAACAGCGGCGCAGCGCTGCAGGACTACAAGTCCCAGAGCGGCGGGGTGTCGGCGGGCGCGTCCTACAGGTGGAACGAGAATCTCGCCACCGGCGTCTATGTCGGATATCAGGGCCTGCAGGCGCAGTATGACAACGGGAGTCGCCTGACCGACAATGCGGTGCGTTTTGGAGGCTTCGGTACTTACGGGGTGGGCGGGTTCTACGCGAACGGCCTGATCGGTGGCGCGTACCACACCTACGATGCCGATCGCAATATCGAGTTCGGCTCGATTGACCGCACGGCGCGCGGCGACACCGGGGCTGGCGAGTTCGATCTGGCCCTCTCCACGGGCTACGACATCAAGGCGGGCCACTTCACCCTCGGTCCGGTGACCAGCCTGCAATACACTTACCTCAACGTGCAGGGCTTCCAAGAAAACGGGGCCGACTCGCTCAATCTCGACGTGCAGGGCTACAATTCCAGCAGCCTGCTCTACTCTCTGGGTGCACAGGCGGCCTACCGGTGGGAGGTAACTAAGAACTTTGCGATCACCCCGATGGTCAGCGCGAGCTGGCAGCACGAGTTCCTGCAGAATGCTTACACGATCAACTCGTCGTTCAACACGGGTGGACCTTCCACGCCGTTCGGCTTCCAGACCTCTCAACCCCAGCAGGATTACTTCATGGGCGGCGCGGGCGTGGGCCTGGACTTCGGCAGCACCTGGGAAATGTCGTTCTTCTGGAACGCCGTGACGACGGGCAACCAGAACCTCAACAGTCAGAACTTGTACCTTTCTATCGGAGCGAAGTTCTGATCACGGTGCGCGCAATATCATCGAACCTTCGATGACTCGCGATCCGCTCCACGAAACGAAAGGCCCGACGGCTTGGAGGTTTCATCGCGGGGTTTGCCGAGGTGGGGTACACCCATACCGCACCAGTTATTTTGTGAACTGGTCTGACCTGTCCCGCTGACGGTGTCAGGCCAAGTTTCCGCTCCCTAGGCTAGTGCCCAGCCGACATGGCGTTGTCTGCAGCGTCAATCTCAGGAAGCCTCGTCGGGGCCGCTGTCCGCTCCATCCGACAAAATCCGCTCGACAGCCTCCGCCGAACTTTGCGCATCGTCGCCGTAGGCTTGGATTTCCACTGAACTGCCCAAAACCGCGCACAGCGCAACAATGCTCAAAATGTTGCGAGCATCCGCCACCCTTTCCCCGCATTTCAGTAAAACGACCGACTGCATTTGCCCCACCGCAGTAGCGAGGCGGGTCGCGGTGAAAAGAGTCAGGCCTGGGGCGGACGAAAGGAGAACTCTGGAGGTTTTCACAAAGGGTTGGACCGACCGGCACTGCCACCGTTCAATCTTTCAGGGATTCGGATGAACCTCTGCTCCCCTTCAATCAGTCGGCGGATCGGCTGTTCCTTTTTTTTCTGTTCCAGACCCCCATGGCGGTCGGCGGATGCCTTGTCGGAAAGCGTCGAGCACGGCCGGCGAAGAGTTGATGCGGAGATTGCTGAAAGTGCCGTCCTCGTTCTCCCATCGCTCATGCCAGTAGATGGCGGCTTTGATCCGCGGGAAGCGCGGAATCATCTCAAGCGCATCGGCCATCCACTTGGCCTTGTCGCCCGCCTTGGGAAAGTCGCCGCAACCGAACTCCGCCACCATCACCGGCTTGTTCGGGTCGAGCGCCGTAATCTCCTTGTAAGGCCAATCGATCAGGTCGGCGAAATCCGCCCAATTCCCTTCGTCGCGGAACTGCTTCCCGTAGATGCTCAGTCCGAGCCAGTCGACGTAGTCCGGCCCCGGATAATACGAGGCCATGAGGTTCCATTCATCGTTCTCAGCCGGGAAGGAGTTGACGTGATAGACCCAGAGGATGTTCCTCGCGCCGCGGGCACGCACGCGGTCGACCACATAGCGCCAGGCTTTTTTGAACACTTCGTTCCCGCCCTTGGCCCCGCCGTAAAAACATCCCGACCAGGGGAACCAGTCGCCGTTCATTTCGTTGCAGAAAGAGACGAAAAACGGTTTCCCGAAAGCCTTCGCGCCGTCCGCCCACCGATCGATGTAGTCATCGCATCCGCCCGCCAGAATGGTCTTGAGGCCAAAGCGATCCGGCCCCCGTTTTTCTTCGTAGGGCTTGTCCCAGGGTGACCAGTAAATCATTGGTACCGCGCCATGGCGGGCGATGAGCTCGAGGTTTTTGCGCGGAAAACTCTGCTCTCCCCAGTAACTCGATGAAGCAATAATGGACGCGGGCCGTCCTGCAAGGTTCTCGAACTTCTCGATATTTTCGAGGGTAACATCGTCCTCGGTTTCACCGAAGTCCATGTAGGCCCCGAAGCGCACCGAGTGGTTTTCGGGACTTGTGGAACCATCCCAAGGATCGGGTGCAGCCGATAGACGAACGACTGCAACAAGCACCGCCGCGATGGAGGCGAGGGGAAGGTGTTTCATGTTGCCGGAACGGAGGCGCTGCGCGGGAGTTTGCCCCACCCGACCCACGCGCCGCGCATGGCCTGAAGCAAGGACTTCCAGATAACATAGCTCAACAGTGGCCGGTAGAGGAAGCGTTGCGGAATGATGCGCAGCGACATTTTAAGCGGCAGTCCCTCCAAAGCCACGGCCACCGCGGCGAGAGCCAGATCGCACAGCAAGAAACCGAGAAAATACGGAAGCACGTCTGCGGCGCGACCGAATAGAAGCGATTGCACAAAGAGCAGATCGATCATCGGCGAGAAGGCCACCAGAAAAACCTGGAAAAACCAGATTCCCGGCAGGCTGAACCAGCCGAGCGCCTTGAACCTAGGATTGAACACCATGTCGCGGTGTTTCCACACGCATTGCAAGGTGCCGAAAGCCCACCGGAATCTCTGCCTAGCGAGTTGACGCAGGGTCTCCGGTGCCTCGGTGTACGCGATGGCCTCGGGTGCGTAGGCCACCTTGTAGCCGGCGCGATGGATAGCCAGCGTGAGATCGGTGTCCTCGGCCAGCGTGTCATGCGAAAATCCCCCGGCGGCTATGATTGCCTCGCGACGGATTGCGCTGATTGCACCCGGCACGACGGTGATGCAGTTCCACACCGCATAGGCGCGACGGTCGAGATT
>Ga0209190_1001241_pt1 | contig 17879 bp, 32 predicted proteins | sample M_140205_XF_Meta_FD_187315 | JGI IMG/M metagenome (GOLD analysis project Ga0209190, IMG submission 187315) | Freshwater microbial communities from Lake Montjoie, Canada to study carbon cycling - M_140205_XF_MetaG (SPAdes) (version 2) | ecosystem: Environmental > Aquatic > Freshwater > Lake... | reverse complement strand
GTGTCCGCGTCCCGCCACGGAAAAAATGGCTACCACTGTCGACTCGAGGTCGTCTTGCTCTTGACGAGGCGGCCGAGGTTGCACGACTGGCAAGCCGCGCGGAGGTTGTCTTCGTCGAACCATCCTGCTCCGTGAGGGTCGAGAGCGGCGGGAAGTATGTGATCGACTTCGGTCGCTTGTCTTGTGCATCCGACTCCTCTGATCTGACACTCGTACCGATCACGATCGAGCACAGTCTGGCGGACTTTCTTCCACGGTCCTTTGTATTGCGGTTTCCTAGCCATGACTAGACCATAGGCGACACGCTCTCGCGCGGTACTTCTGTACCTTCTTGACTGTTGACTTGCATAGGTGCGCCAGTGTGTGCATACATCCTGAACGCACGACTCCCCATCCGAAAGGTGAGACGGGCCAGACGTATTCGCCTTTCTTGTTCGTCCATCCGAGGAATGCGATGCGGTCGGCGACGTTGACGATCTGTGCCGGTGTTAGTGAGTTGAGGTCGCGCTTGCCGGACCATCGGTGAGCGGTGCCTCTGTTGATGCCGAGCGGTGAGGTGTAGGTGCGGGTGCCGTATGGTTTCCCGAGTTTCGTGTTGGTCTCGCATCTGGCGACGTCGTCGTAGTACTGGTCAGGTAGGACGCCTCCGTACTTGGCTCTACTCATGTCGAGGGCCGTGTGTGCGCTCACGGGTGAGGCGTTCATGACAAGTACTGCGGTGATGCTAAGGAGACACGCCAGACGACCGCGTTCGAGCCGGTGTCGGTCTTGCGTCTGAATGGTGTTGCTACGACGTGGCCGAGGTCGACGAGCTCTTGTCGTCTCTTGGCTGCCGATGAGCGAAGGATGCCGGTCTCGATGCTGAGTTCGTAGTCGGTGGCATCGCCTAATTTGTTGAGGGCTTCCCATACTCGTCTCCTTTGTGAAGGGCCGCGACGCGATGCGTTCAGAGCGGCCTCGTGTGAGGTATGTGGATCAGTGGTTCTAACGAGCCTAGACGCATCTATCAGGGTGTCAATGGGCATCGGGTCAAAGAGGCTCGGGTGTTGGCTCATTCGGCGTCTCCGTTCGGATCGTAGGCGTGTTTGAGGGCTTTCTGAAGGTTGTCGATGGCGGCCATGAATGGTCCTCCCATTGTTGAGGCGATGCGGAACGGATGATCGAAGACGAGGTCGACGAGGTGGTCTGCTGATCTGACGACGTCTTGATATGCGTGGACGATGTTGAGTGCCTTCGCGTAGGCCTGATGCTGATAGATCATCTCTTGCTCGAGGATTCGGATTTTGGCTTCTAGGAGGTGGTCTGGTTGTTGATTCATTGTGTGCCTTTCCCGTTGCACTTTTGGCATCGGATGTAGTTGTTGTCTTGGACGCTCCACGTCTTCGTGAGACCGTCGTCTGCTGAGTGCTTGCCGAGACAGACTTGACACGTCCTCGATCTTGATGACTTGCCTTGTTGACTCTGTTTCATATTGTCTCTGTTTAGTGCGTCACGGGTGGCCATACCCCTCTCCTCATCGGTGGGGGTACCCTTCGTCACTGGTGAGGAGGTGTGGAGAATGTAGAGGTTGCTCGATGGGTCTCCTGCGGGTCCGGTGCGATGCTCAATGGTTAGAGCGGCGATAGCAACGAGTTCATCTTTCGCGCGGTCGACTGTTGCCGTTGATGTGCGCATGAGATCGGCCAGTGTCTTTCGTGACGGCCATGCTCGGCCTTGACTGTTGGCGAAGCGGTTCAACACTGCGTAGAGGCGGACCGCGTTCGATGAGATGTCTGCGTAGATAATCCATTCGGGGATGATGGCGAAGTATTCTGTCGAGCGGACTTCAGTCATGGCATTCCTCCCATATTTCTTCGGGGTTCTCATCTTCGTCGTGGAGTCCGCCGTATCCCGCGCGGGTCCAGTAGGCGATGAGTGTCTTGTGTTGCGGGACGCTGATGAGTCGGTACTTCTTGCCGTCCTCGAGTTTGTATGTCTCAGTCATTGTCGGCCTCCGCGTCATAGAAGTGATGACATCCAGAGAGCACCGTCGGTTCATGGTCGAGCGGGAGGCGCATGAGTCCGTCTATGGGTTCGGGTGTGCCGATGATGAGCTCGATGACGAGTGTGATCTTTGCGCCACAGATTGCACAGTTGACCTCGACGAGTTTCGGGTATTCGCTGACGCTCATCTGAGGAGTTCCTTGATTCTTTCTAGGTCGTGCGGGTACCACACATAGACCTCTGCTGCGGTCATGCATAGAAGGTCGAGCCAGTCCTTTTGGTCGCGGGAGATGCGGCCTTTGTCTCCTTTGATCTCGGCGAACACAAGACGTCCGTCGCGGGTGGCGGTGTAGTCCGGTAATCCTCGGGAGCCTTTGAGCGGTGTTGCCCATGTTCCCGACTGGCGGATTGCCGGTTCGTAGTGGCACCATCTCCATCCGAATAGGTCTAGGAGATGTTCGACTTGGATCGCGAAGGATGATTCGAGCATCGCTTTTCCTTTCGTGAGGATTCGGCGAGGACTGACATGAGGAAGGTCGGGACTGCGATGATTCCGAACAGTAACCACATGACGATCTCTAGGTCTCGTGCGTTCATGACTGCTCCATCTGTTTCTTCTTGAGGTCGTCGATCAGTATTGTCGCGGTGCCTTTGCTGATCTCATCCAGTCCTGCGGGTGGAGGTAATCCGAGTGCGTTCGAGATGGCTCTGATGGCGTTGAGTTGTGCGGCGGTGGCAAGAGGATGTCCTTGCCCACTGACGACGCTAGGGACGCTCTGGACGGCTCTGGCGGGGGTTGTGGATGGGTGCTCGGCTTGGCGGTTGCGGACTTCTTCGCGTGTTGCGATCTTCTTTGAGTCGGCGGCGAGTGTGGCCAGTATTGCTCGGCCCCAACTCGACGATTCCGCATTCATGAGCTCCGAGTCTTTCGTGAAACTCGTCTTACCCGGGAAGCATTCCCACGCTGATCCGATGCCGGGTCGCGGGTCGTCGGGTGTGCGATAAGCGGCCGAGATGTAGACGATGAAGGTCTTGTCTTGGATGGTGACAATGTCGAAAGGCTTCTCGAGGTTCACGGGTTGAAGTGAGCCGTCTGGATGTTTCTCTCTGAATAGTTTGATGCGCTCGGCGACGTCGACATAGTCGGCGAGTCGGTCGTTGTAATCGGCCATAGTTCCTCTGTTTTCTGTCCGCTTGGATGGACTATGTGATTATGACGAAGTCGTGCGGGAATGTCAAGAACCTCATCGGAGGCGTGGACGATCCGCTCGAGGGTGAGAAGATGCGGATCGTCCTGTCGGCGGAGGAAACACGCCAACGACGCGCCATCCGTGGACTTGTCCAAGCGAACACGGAGACGCAAGATTATTTTGTGGCGCGGAAGTGTGCCTCTATTTTGACTGGATCGGCAGAGGGTGAGACTTCGTAATGCAACCATAATCCGCCGGGTGTTCCGCCGTTATTTTGAGCGTCCCACGGGAGCCATCCAGAGTCTTTCTTGGCTCGTGACGTGCGGAATCCTCGGCCCCATACTTTCGAGCCTTTCGGTGCTTTCGGGTTGCGCCATGAGTATTCATGGACTTCCTCGAGGAAGAACTCGTCTGCGTTGGCGACTAGGTAGTCGGCGATCTCACTGAGTTTCTTTGCGATGTCTGGAGTGCCGTCTGGCAGACCGACGTCGACTGCACGTCCGCAAGAATGGACGCTCATGTAGGGGATGCACTTCGGGTCGGTCGGCGGGAGCTTCTGAATCGCGGCGGGTGCTGATCGCATGACGCGCACCGATAGTCCACCCATGTACGTCATGCCGTGACGACGGTGGAGAAGGTCGGCGAGTTTCTTTGCTGCCGGGTGTGTTTCGGTGGCGACTTTGTCGAAGCCGGTGTATGGACGCTGAGTGTTGGTCATGGTGTCGGTCCCGATGTTGGTGGGGTCGGTGGGTCTTTCGGCTTATCGCGGAGACCGTTCGCGCTGAGCAAGGCCAAGAGGCCGCCAGAGAGCGACATGAGTAGCGGTCCGAGGACTGAATACGCCTCGCGATCCGCCTCAGCCATGACTCTAGGTTGCGTAATGAATTGCAGTCCGAAGAGCATGAAGGTGATCGAGAGAACGAAGACGATCGTGAGACCGATGCCAACGACGAGGACGAGCCGCGCTTTTATTTCTTCGTTTGTGAGTCGTGGTCTGAGTTTCATTAGCAGTCGAATCCTACGATTTCTTTGAGTGTGGTGGTGGTCATTGCCGACTCGATCGCGCCGAGTGCTTTGTTCTTTGTGCGGGTGCCTTGTTCACACTGGCATTCGCTTTTGTTGGTGTTGGCGGGGTCTTGGCATGAGTAGCGGAAACGGTCCGCGCATCCGGTGAGGGCCATGAGTAAGACGCCAACGAGGGCTAGGCGTTTCATTCTTGATCCTCTGTCATCGGTACCGGCGCGTCTTGCTGATTAGACGCTTCTTCGGGTCGTGTGAGAGGCGCGGGTGGGTCTTCGTCGTGTTCCCATATTGTAAGTTGTTCACCGAGCAATGCCCATCCAGTGTTGAAGCCCGAGTCGGCGAGAAGTTGAAGAAGTTCTTCGTGGGTCATGCGCTTATCTCCATGAGGATCATTGTTGCCACTGCACTATTCGGATTGCAACCAACGGAGGCGGATGCGCTGAAGTTGGCGAACTGCGTCTTGTATGTAATTGGTGCAGTCGTTGTCGGATTGTCAAGGATAATTCCCGAAGTAGATGCACCTACCACGTCAAGTGTTGATCCCGTGTAGAGGGCCGCGCCTTGAAAGTAATGAATTGACGTTGAGCCGCTAACGATTCGGCTCTGTACTGCGTTGTTAGGATTTCCTGCGGTCTTGCTGAACGACTGTTGAACTATCACGAGGACCTTGCTCGTGTTGTTCTGACAAGTGATTGTCGCGGTGAGGCCAGTATCGGCGAAGGTCGTCGTGGAGTTCGCTCCGAGGGTGCTATTCGTTGCCGAGACGACTTGAAGGATGCGAAAGGCTCCCCGCATTGCGTTGAGTTCGGTTGCGGATAATGCGTTGCCGTTGACGAAAGACGCCGGAAGGGTTGTGGGTGTTGCCATGAATGTCCTATGTGATGAGGTCGCTGCCACCGATGAGGCTAGTGCCTACGATGAAGACGTTTGTGAATCTGACGGAGCCGTTGATAGTGGTGATCCATCGGTCCGGGGTGATGGTGTGCTCAATGGACTGAAGAATCTGACTCATCGTAATGGTTGCGCCGACTTGTTGGACAATGTTGAGCGTGATGCGGTTGAGTAGTTCTAGGCCGAGGATGGTTGTCCATGATGCGTCGGTTGCTGAGACGTTGACCTGTATCGGGTCGATAACGACTGCCGGACTAGAAGATAATGCGACAAGAAAGTTACCGAGTGTCTCTGCGTCGTCCATTGTTGAAAGTTGTGTACCCCACGAGCCTCCGGCGGTGCCGTAGGCGGTAATAGATGCGGCGTTCGAGACTTCGACACTTCCATCTCCTGAATAACCTACGGCGAGCGTGTTGCGGAGATTCTTGGCGTCCAGTCGATAGGTGAGTTCTGTGCCGATAGTGATTCCCGCGCCGCCGAATGAGGCTTGCGATGTGTAGCTAGTGCCCTGATAAATTGCCGAGCGGGATGTGAGAGTGAGTGTGCCGTTGCGTGATACGAACAGATTGCCGCCTTCAGAGTTCGAGATGGTCTGGAGTTCGTCGGTGACTGGCGGTCCGCCAGTGCTGATCTCTGCGAGTGTTGCCGAGTAGGACGTTGATGGTGTTGACGTGAGTGCCGATGGGAACGGGGTGTAGCCGATGACGCGGTTGAATCTGGCGACGGTGCCTTCGGTGAGAAGGCCGCGTCCGAGTCGATAGATGGTCTTAATTTCTGCGCTTGTAAGGTGTCGGAACCATACTGCGGACTGTTGTCTCTGTCCCGAACGTGTGTAGTACCACTCGGGCTGAGAATAATTGAATAGACCGGAACTAGTGACTGTAAGACTGAGTGCTTGTCCGTCAATGTAGGCCGAGTCGATTGTTCCTCCGGCGTTGACGTTGACTGCGAAGTGATGCGGAACGCTCGTGTCAATTTCCAAGACCGACTCGTAGTAAGTGTAAGAAGTCTTTCCGATGGTGTTGACTACGAACTTCGAGGTCGCCCTGAAGTACCCGAAGTCCATTGTCGTTCCTCCGACTGCGCTGACGAAGAATGACGTTGAGTCTTGAGGGTTCGTTGAATACCATCCAACGACGGAGAAGTCTGTGGCCGATTGTACTTGTCCGATGAATCCCCATCCGAGCGATGTGGTTGCTTCGGAGACTTGGAGTGAGGTGTTCGGTAACGCGGGGGCTTGTCCGGGTCCGTTAGCGGTGCGGAAAGTTGCCAACGGTAGCAAAGGCTGCGGACTGCTTCCGAGGTCCTTGAGTGTGTCGCTGAGAAAGTCTTCAGGGTCTATCGGGTCGTCCATTGGCCAATAGTGACGCGGTGAGAGGCTGAGGATGTAGGTGCTTGAGATGTCGTCTGGCATCTCCTCATCTGCTAGGAGACCGAGAGCGTCGAAGCATTGAACGGTCACGGTCGTGTCATAGCCTGCGTCCGTGATTGAGACGGGCCATCCGTTTACGAATCCACGAAAGACGGGATAGACGACGGAGGAGATTGTTGCCTCGATCTTGATCTGGCGACGTGGCAATAGTTTCCCGTAGTAGGTGCCGGAGGTGTAGAACGGGTCAAAGATTCTCGTGCGGTTGTCAAGGACGACGGTCGCGTTGCCGGACTCGAAGTTCGACTGCTCATCTTGGCGGCCTCGTTGAGTGTTGATCTGGCGGACGTATGTCGTGACCTCGGTCCATGTCGGACTTGCGACATAGGGGCCATCGTCGAACGCGATGTAGACCTGCGTAGTTGGGAATCCCACTATCGAGCCTTGCTAGTTTTTTTCTTCGGAGCTGCTTTCGGTTGCTTGACAACAAGTGGAACTCCGCCAGTCTTTGCTCCGTAGGTATTCAACACTCCGGCGACTTCTTTGCCTATCGCTACCGGGTCGCCGACTCCCGCTTGAATGGTGATCTGGTATGTGCTGCCGACTGTTGCACCGAGGGCTTCTGAGACTCCGGGGATGCTCATGCCGACGGCGGTGCCTGCGGCTGCGACGGAGGCAAGGTCTGCGTTCAGTCCCCCGACTGTGAGGCCGCCAGTACCCGCTAAGAGGTCTTTTGCGACGGCGTTGCCGGCGACGGGTCCGAGGTTCAGGAGTTGCGCGAGTCCTGCCTTGTCGAGTCCCGCTTTGATGAGTGCTTGAAGGTTGCCTCCGAATTGTTTTGCGGCGGCGATCTGTTCGCGGAAGATGTCGGTGTATGACTTTGTCTTGACGTCTTGCGCTTTTGTGACGTTGGCTTCTGCGTCGGCGACTTTGTCGAGTGCGGCGGCGTAGGCAATGGCGTCTTCGTTGGCTTTGGCTTGGTTGAGTGCGGCGTAGGCATCTTTGCGCTCTTGAAGTGCTTGCGTGATGGCGTCGCTCCTGTCTTTCTCTTGGTCGGTTGCGTCTGAGAACGCGCTCGAGAGCGACACGGATGCGGTCACAGAGTCTCGGATGCCTTCAACGTATGAGCGGAGACTGGACTGTGCGTTCTGGAGACTGCTTCGTAGGCCGTCGACTTTCTGCTTGCGCTTCGATTCGGCCTGCGCTGCTTTGTCTGTCTGCGTTGTGGCTTTTGTCTGCTCTCTCTTGATCCTCTTGAATGTGTCAAAGTCTCGAGACGCCACTGGCCCCATGACCGCATTGAGTTCCTTCTGAGTGTTGATCGTCGTTGTCAATGCTCCGGCGTAGTCGGTGGCGGACTTAGCCGCGCTATCCATCTGCGACTTGATTGCAAAGAACGCGGCCGTCCCTGCAATAGCGGTCACGATTCCGATGCCGGTTGCGACTTGGACTGCGGTGAATGATGTGGCGAGTGCGTAGTTGACGGCAGTTGCAATCGTTGCGGCTGCTTGAAATGCGAGCATTGCACCCTTGACCGCGACGACGCCGATAGCGACACTGCCGAGAGCGACGGCTAGACCGCCAAGAAGTGAAGCGTTTTGTCCTGCGAAATTAGCAAGTTTAACGAAGGACGGGATCAGACTGTTCAACACGGGAAGGAGTGCGGTGCCGATTGACTCTTTCGCTTCGTCGATTGAGTTGCGAAGAATGGCCATCTGTCCGGCGTAGGTGTTGGCGGCGACTGCTGCTGCGCCTGAGAAATTGTTGTTGAGGATTGTGATGACGTCTGCGAATGATGCGCCGTCTTTGATTGCTTGCTTGACCTCTGGCGACAGTGTTGCGAGTGCTCGCATATTGCCGGCGTACCCTCGTGAGAGAGCGTCTGCTACGGATGCGGCCGACTTATTTGTTGCCGCTCCCGTGTTGATTGCAACATTGACGAGGTCTTGAGCCTTTGCGACGTCTCCAGTGGCGACGGTCAGAGATTGGAACGCGCTACGAAGGTCGGTGTCTGTGACTGCTACGGATCGTTGAGTTGCGTCGATGTATCGCTCGACCGAGGCGACTTGTTCGTCTGATGCACCGGCGGACGCTTTGAGTTGACGCGCCAGAAGTGCTTGCTGCTTTTGATCGTCGGCGGCTGCTTTGATTGCCGAGGCTGCGAATGCGGTCGTTGCGGCGGCGGCGGCTCCCATTGCGAGCGTGGTGCCTTTGCCCATGTCGCCGAGGCTTTTGTTCGCCTGTCCGATTGCTTTGCGTAGTGGTGCCGCATTGCCTGAGATAACAACTGAGATTCCGCGAGCCATGAGATGATTCTAGTACTTGACTATCTTGCCGTCGAAGATTCCCGCGTAGATGTTTCCAGACTTATCTCGCAGGAGTGCATCTGGTACGCGCACGTCTGGCGTCTTGTTCTTAGATCTGCGAGGTGTTCGTTGACCGGCTGCCGATGTTACGGCTCGAGCTTGACGAAGTGGTTGCCCTGCTGACAGTCCGTAGTTGCGGATTAGTTCGTCGATGCGTTCTTCGTAGATCTCTCGGATGTCGTCTCGTCGCTCGTCTACTGCGTCGTAGATGAACGGGTTCGGAGCGATGCGACGAGCGGGCCATCCGAAGTGAATCGGTCCTGCATACGGGACAGAGGCGGAGCCTGCACGAACACGTCCAGAGGACTTCGTAGCGAGTGCGCGGATAGATGCGGCTAGTGCTCCGGTGCGATACGGGACTAGACGCTTGGCACCCATGACAACGACCTCGGCCGCTTCTTTGTGGGTGTCCTTCATCTCGTTCTTCGTGTCGTCGCCGAGTTTGTTGAGGTCTCGTTGTACTTCGCGCAAGCCAAGAATCTCAGTCTTGACGACTTGATCCGGTGCTAGTCGGAAGCCATATGTGCCAGAGCCTGCCATGCTTGATCTCCTGACATTTTTGCGGTCTTAGGCCATTGGGTTTCGATCATGACGCGAAGGATGGCGGGTGGTGTTTTAAGTAGGTCTAGTGGTGAGATGCCGGTCTTGACTGCTAGGACTCCGATGAGCCAAGTGGTGCTGCCGGGTCCGAGTCTTTTGGGCTATCACCATCGACGACCGCGACGGATGCGATTGTCTTGATCCATTCCTTGAAGTCGAGCGGTGTTTTGCCTGCTTCGTGGGTGGCGGTGTATGCGACGAAGTAGAGATATTTTTGAGGTACAAACTCTGCTGCGAAGACTTCGCCCCATATGACTCCGAACTCGTCTTCGAGTGCGACCTCTGTTGAGGGCCATACTGTGCTGAGTGTCTGCGTCCCGTCCCTGTGCTGAATGGTGACGTTGATGCTCATGTCTTGACTAATGTCCCGCCGACCAGGGTGATCTGCATTTTACTGAGGTCCCCTGTCGTGCCTGTCACCAAAGGAGCGGATGCAACGAAGGCACCCGATACCGTCAGGACCGGATTTGGGGTGCCTGTCGAAAGTGACTTGACGACGTAGGTGTTGCTTCCTGATCCGACTGCTGCGAACACTGTGTCGAACACCTTTGCGGCGGCGAGGTCGTTGTTCATCTCAACGGTGCAGGAGATTTGTTGGAGCCCTTTGATATTGGATTCCCCGGTGGCCCCCATCGCTGTAGTAGGAACGGCGGTGAACTCATAAACGAGCTCAATATTCGTAACGTACGAGGATAGGTCGACGGTGTTCAGGGTGAAGGTTGAGTCGGTTAGGACGAAGACGGCCATGATGTTATTCCTTTTGTGATTTGTTATTGGTGGTTAGTTCGACGATACCCGACGCGACCAGTTGGTCGATATCTGCGGGCGCGGCGATGATGTCATCGGCAGTCACGATCGAGCCTTGCGGTCCGAGTGTGGATGCGTCTGCGAGTACTTTGTAATTATCCATAGATACGGACCTCGAATCTGTAAGCGATCATATTCACTCCTGAGACTACTACTTCGCGCGGTCTTGTGGATGCAACCTGCAAAGTCGAGCAAGCTCCTCCGAGTGTGCGGTCTGCCTCCAGTTTTGCCTTGACTGATGATGCGCCGGTTGTGGTGAGGTAGGCGTCGAGTCGGTCTTGTGATGAGCGGTCTGACATTCGTCCGACGATGACAAGAATGAACGCGCGGTAGAACTCGCAACCTTGTTTCATTGCTTCGTCGTAGTCAATTTCTAGGGGTTCAACTACGGCGGCGGGTGGTGCCAGAGAGTCGGGAACATAGTCGAACGTGCGGAGTCCTGCGATGGTGTCTAGTGCGACGCCGAGAGCGGTGCGGACTCCGTTGGGGGTCATGCGAAGAACTCGCGGCGGTAGGCGCGAACGATGGCGGCAATGTCTCGGCCGAGTGGACTCATGCGTATCGCGCCTAGTTCAGAGATTCCGAGGACTCCACCGATGGAGTCGCGTCGCTTGTAGAGATCGGCGGAGAGGATGTAGGTGGCCTGCTCAATGTCGTCTGGTACTGCGGGCCATCCCCATTTGGCGGTGACTTGTACTTGTGGCCAGTAGTTGACCGGCAGTGAGAACGCGGTCCCGCCGACGATCGTGATTGTGGTGATCGGTCGACCGAGTGCGATGGCGTTCGTTGGTTCGACGATGAAGTCGGAGTTGATTGTGAACGTCGTCTGATAAGTGCCGGTGCCGTCCGGGTCGGTCTTGACGATGAGTCCGGTGGTGCTCGAGACGTCGTCGATCTGGACTCTCATGTTGCCGATGGCGCGATAGGTGCGAGCGGTTGCTGCGGCGTCTGCGTAGAAGCGACGGTTAGCGATGCGGTCAATAGAGCGCGATGCCGACTCGATGATTGACTCGAGAATGACGTCGTCTACTGAGTCGTCGATCTTGAGGTAGGTCTTGAGATTCGCGAGCGTGATGTATCCGTTCGTGATTGCCATGATCTATTTCTTCTTTGCGGGTTTTGATGCGATGGTGCGTGTTGACTTCTTGGCGGTCTCTAGAGCCGTCTGAGCGTCTCTGGTGGCATCCTTGAGGGTGTCGACCGTCTCGGCCTGCACAGTCTCGACGATTGTGGTCATCGAGTGACCGAGACGAGTCAACTCTTGGCGGACTTGGTTCGCTCGGTCTTTGAGTCCTCGCCGTTCATATCCTGCGAGTTCTTTCTCGAGGGCGGCGATGATGATGTTCTTGAGCATGGGAGATCCTGATTCTCTAGGGCTGTGCTCCCTAGAGACTAATCAGATTCGGTCTACCAGTTGGCAGTGATGAGTCCGGTGCCGGTGATGGCACTGAACGCGGTCGGGTACTTTCCGGCGGTGTAGGCCGAGAAGCCGAAGACGACTGTGCGGATCGCAATGTTGCCGTCTGGTTGCTCGAAGCGAACGTAGAGCGGTGTGCCTGAGTTGTCTTCCCAGATGTACGACTCGTTGAAGTCGCCGATGATGATCGCGGTCTGGTTAGTTCCCGCGCCGAGGTTTGTCGGTACGTTCGCGTCTTCAATTACTGGAATGCCAAGAAGTGAGAAGCGTGAGTCGTAGCCGGGACGATCGTACGAGCCGGGTGCGTTCATTGGTCCGCCAGATGCCGGAGTGATGACTGGACGGTTCGACGAGTCGACCGCTTTCATAAGAGCTCCTGCCATGTTCGGGTGCATGACGATGTAGTTCGCGCCTCCGTAGTAGTTCGAGGCCACTGCTTGAATCGCATCAACAATTTTTGGGAATGCTTCAGCATAAGTCGGACTGGCGTCTGTGTACGTAACTGAGTTAATTCCAGTGGTGTTCAAGATTCCGAGGTGTTCACCTGATGAGCCTGATCCGTTGATTGCAAGAGCGTCAAGTTTCGTTTGGTATGAACGAATCGCATCTCCGAGGAGTTGTGTCTCGATGCCAGTGCCTCGAAGGACTGCTTGCTTGGAGAGGTCAAACATTGAGGCAACTGTGTTCACGTTGACCGTAAGCAGTGTGTCGTCTGGAGATGACTCTGTTGGTGCGGTGTTCTCTGAACTCTGTACATAGGAGGTTATTCCCGTTGTGAGCCTTCCAACATTCATGGTCATTCCCGAGGCCGGTAACGAGCCATTGGTTGAGATGTCGAGAGTCTTACGACCTCCGCGACGAAGCGGAGCGAACTGATCAACGAGGTACTGAGGAACTACAAGACCGGCGAAGTTGGATGTGCCGGAGTCGCGGTTCTCGAGACGCACTTCGTTCTGATATCGCTGAATGCGTTCGCGGGCTTCGTATGAGCCGCCGAACTCTGCTGCGATTGCGTCTGCCAAGAAGTCGCGGTCACTGCGGGAGTGATAGGTCGCTTCTTCGCTGATGACTCGAGCGGGTGCTGCTGAACGTGTCTCGGTTGATGGGACTGAGGCTTGTAGTTCTGCTGCTTTTGCTTTGCGTGTTTCGAGTTCTGTCACTTGGACGATGCGCTCGTCAAGTTTGTCGATCTCAAGTTTGAGGGCTTGGATGTTGGCGAGTTCGATGTCTGTGATGTCGCGCTCGTTTTCGGCGGCCATGTTGAGTGTGGCGTCGATGATTCCCTGCTTGTTGCTGCGGGTTTCGTTGAGTTGGTTGAGGAATGAGTTCATGCGGTTCTCCGATGTTGTCTGTGTGTGGATACGGGGTGCCACTGCTCAACCGGCGAGGGTGCCGCTTTGTGCGGGGTGCTCGCGCTCGGTTCGGTGGGGTGCCGACTATGTGCGAGTCTAGCGAGTGGTTGTGGTCTGCGCCAGTATTTGCTCTGCGAGGAATCTGTTGCTGACCGGGTTGCGGGCGTCGATGCCGATGTCGGCGTAGGCGCGTCGTGTTGTTTCGTTGTTTTCGTAGGCGGCGAGGATGTTGAAGCGTTGAAGGAGCTCGTTGACTTTGTTGACTTTTGCGGTTGTGGCGTTAGATCCTCCGACTAGAAAGACCTCGTCGTAGTTGAGTCCTATTTCTGCTAGTCGGCTTTCTGTCTGTGAGCGTTGATCGGGTTCTCTTGCGCTGACGACGAGGATGGTGGCGTCTGAGTCGTTGAGTGTTTCGACTAGGTCTGTGTTGACGCCGTTGCCGATGAGTAGTGTCCCGTCGATGTCTGTGACTATTGCGGGCGGGTCTCCGGCGGCGCGTTGTTCTTCTCGCATGATTGCGTCGGCGAATGTTTTGCCCGGATCGCCTCCCCATAATGCCCACGCGATACGGCCGGCGGACGGATAGCCGTCTTCGTCGGGTGTGAATCCTTGGCCTTCTTTGTCGACTTCGTGACGCGCAAAGAATGACGCCATGCGTCCGACTGTTTCATGAGACAACGGTCGTCGGTTCGCAATGTCGCGAGCCCGAGCAACTCCGACTTCTGTGCCTCCACGATTGAACTCTTGTCTCCAGTCGAGACCGCGACGTGCTTCTTCTACCATTGCGTCCGTCGGTGTGTGGCTGACGGCTCGAGGATGCTCTGCTCCCGCCATGATTGTCCCATCTGGCATGACGTGAGTCGCTTCGGCGTCGTCTTCTACTGCGTACAATGCGGCGATCTGGCGAGTTGCTTGATCCTCGTTCCGGTGGCATCCCATGACTTCACCATCTGAATCCTTGACAACTGCGAAGCCATTGCATGACTCGTTATCGGACTCGATGTGGTAGGGCATGGCTTAGTCTCCGGGGACGAGGACGGAGACTGTTGGTGTTCCCGTTGCGGCGATTGCAAAGAGTGTCTCGTTGCTAGGCACTGTGACCGTAATTGGTCCGGCGGCGTTGTCAATTTTGAGGCCAGTGCTTGACGTCACTCCAGAGGGGCCGACATAGATTGTCGCTGAGGTGAGGACGTGGACGAGGCACTCTCTCACGAGAGGCTCGGCAGTGATGATGCTCGTGTCGGTTGTGGCGTTGAGTGCTACTTGTGTGCTTTTCATTTTTTTAAGTCCTTTAGTATTTCGGCGAGTGCGTCGAGGTTGGGTGTGGTTGATTCTTCTCGGACTCCTGCGATGGCGGCATTCTTGCCATATGCGCCAAAGGTCACGAGAGAGACTTCTGCTAGGTGAGCGGCGATGCGCTCGACAACTCCGTCGGCTCGGCGTCGGTCCTTTAACGCTTGGAATCCGATGCTGAAGTCGGTAAGTGCCGAATCTCGCACGAGTTCTAGGATGTCGTCCCCGCGTTGGCCTTTGCTCACTCGGAACTCGCCGTAAAGTCCTCGAGCGTCTTCGCGTAGAAGTGTGGCGCGGCCTATTGGGAGTTTCTGTGAGTCATGTCCGACGAGGAGCTTGACGCGGTGTGCTTCTCTGGCGACTGCTGCGAATGCGCCACGTCTGAAGACTTCAGTGAGGGATGGGTTAATGCGCTGCTCAATGTCGTATGGGACGACGATGCCGGTGATTGTTCGGCCGTCTGAGTCTTCTCGTAGTTCTAGTTCTGAGTCGTAGGAGCGTGATTCGATATCTTTCATTGACCGATTCCTTGTTGTGGGTCCATTGTTGGATCTTGATTGTCTAGTAGTGGGTCGACTGTCGGGTCATAGTTAGGCGACTGATCGTTGTTCATTGAGTCAAGGCTCGGGAGGTTCTCAATGTGGCGGACTTCGTCAACGGTGAGGAAGCCTGCACTGAGAGCGATCTGATGCGCTTGATAACGGGTGAGGGTGTCGGCGCGGAGCAAGGACTCGAAGGTGAACTTGGCGTACTGGCCTCGGGGGATGAGGTCTGTCATGGCTTGCTCGATCCGTGTAGTCAACGGACGGAGGCTCGTCTTGATGTACTCGATCGCTTGGAGTTCGGTGTTCGTGTAGGTCCGCGTCTGGTTCGGTGCTCCGACTGCTGCACCGGGTACGCCGACAATGTTCGCCGAGTCGAGGATTGACTGGTTGCGGGCTTCGACAAGTTGCGCGTCGTTAGCGTTCGCGGTGAGTTCTTGGATGTTGGTCGACGAGTTCAAGACTGCCGGGATGCGTGAGCGGCCTCCGTAATGCTCCATCCACTTTTGCTTGAGGAGATCCGCTTCTTCTTGTGTGAGGTCAGGGTTGTCGGACTTGATTGCGTACGAGGGCATCGCTCCGCCGTCGAAGTAGCGAGCGGCGTATTCCATGACGGCGATAGCCGCCCCGATTCCCTGTCGTTGTGCTGCGATAATGCCGACGCCAATATGATCCCCGGGCATTGAGAATCCTTTGATGTGGAGAACGTCTTCGCCGACGACGTAGACCTTCTGCTCGATCTCGCAATACTTGACTCCGTCACGGACATAGATGCGGGCGCGATTCGGGTCGACTGGCACGATGTAGTCCGGATAGCCGTTGAAGCCTCTCGGTCCGAGGAGTGCGATGTAGTTGCCGTGAAGGATAAGAGACGCGGCCATTGCCGAGTATGTTTCCATCGGTGTCTCGAGCGGGTTCGGCCGTTCAAGGATTCGTGGTGTTGGTTGAATCTTGACGTTGCCTCGATAGGCACAGAGAGGCAATGAGCCGACATCGTCTGAGATCATTGTTGTCGCTCTCCAGATTGCCGGGACTGAGAGAGTTGTCTCGGTGTCTACGGGGACGCCTGCGTAGGAGTCTTGAAGGATGCGAGAGATGCGGCCTGAATTGTCGACGTACGCGCCGCGCTTATTGAGGGACGGTTGAAAGAGGCGGTTGAGCATCTAGGTTCTTTCTGCTGCGATTCCGAACGCAAGGAGTGAGACACCGGCGAAGCCGATGCCGAGAGGGATTGCGATGAGTAGAAGGCTCATTACTACGAGAGTAGTCCCTACGGCTTGAACTATGAGAGGTTTGTTCATCTAGAAGATGGTACTCCTTCTGGACTCGGGTGCTCGGCGATTCGTTGCGTGATAGTAGGCGAGGGTCGCGGCGAATAGTGGACTGATGTCAACGTCGACATCTGTGCGGGACCATAACCATCCGCTCGCTACTTGTTTTTTCTTGGCGGTTCGTAGAGCTGCTTCGAGGTGTTGATCTGGACGGATCTGGATGTTGCCTTCAAGGATGGCGTCGTAGAACGATCCGACGGCGGCGGTCATGTCTCGAAGTGCGTACCGTACGACGGGAACTCCTCCGGCTTCTAGACGGTCAACGAGGGAGTTTGCCGGTGAGTATCCATCCACGACTAGCGGTGCTCGGTGCTTTCGATAGAGGTCAAGTGCTCGGTCGACTATCCATGTCACCCCGTCTCGAGCGTCAATGAGTTCAACACGTCCAGTCTCATCGGCGACACAGATAGCACCGGATGATCTGTCGAGGGCGACGTCTATGCCGAAGCAGATGCGGCCGCTCGGTGCCGTTGACGGGTCAAGACATGGCACGAGATAGCGGTCGGGGATCATGGCGTTCTCGATTGCCATCCACTGACAGAGATACTCCTGACGGAATGTGTTCTCTTTGCCGTCTGCCAGTGCGGTCTCGAAGCGTTGCTTAATTGCTTTCTCGGTCTGTGTGTAGCCGAGGCTAGGGATGGTCTTAGCCCATACGTCGGGGTCGGTCCAGTCTGAGTCGTCGGGTGCGCTCCAGTCAAAGAACGCTCGAGAGGATTCTGTCTTGTCGGAAACTAGGCGACGGCCATCTTCTACCTTTTTCCGAAAGTAGACGGAGGCTGCGTCACCGGCGACGGAAAGGATCCATAGTTGAGAATCCTTGCGGGTCACCATTGCCGGCGAATAGGCGGCCTCGCGTGAATCGTCGAAGTCGAAGCGAGCCTCGTCGATTATTGCTAGGTCAAGTGTTCGGCCGTGTGCTGCGGAGGCGGTCTTGGCGAATGTGTCAATGCGCGATGAGTTGCGAAAGACTATGGACTCGGCTCCGTTGCCGAGGTAAATACGGCGGAGAGCGGACTTGATCGGGGACGCCTCAATAACTGGCGCGTAGTCGACAAGCATCTTCGCGCGTGAAGACTTGAGGTCTTGAGCGTTGTAGGCGATGGACTGGCGACCTCCCCATAGGAGAGCACGATGCACCATCAGAGCCAAGACGAGCGAAGACTTCCCCGACTGACGGGGGACTTGGACGGTCACTTGTGAATAGATCGGAGTTCCTTCGGCATCCACCTCGAGAGCCGTATCGACGACGAGACGTTGCCACGGCATAAGCGGCATACCGAGAGCCTCGGCTATTTTGGCAACTTCATCTCCTCGAGTTCGGTTTTTTGGGTTCCGCTTCGTGGCGTACCTCGGCTTGCAAACTACGCAAGAGCTCGTCGAACGGGTCTGAGTTGGCATTGGTCTCCTCTCTGAGGGCTTTCTCGGCTGATCTGTATTCTCTCCACAGAATCGCCGAATCGGTCTCGATGTCTACGGTGTCGGCCAAGAGTCGAGCGATCTCAACTCGTGCGGCGTCCAGTGGGCCAAGTCTTCCGGTCTTCGTGAGTTCGTCAATAGTGACCTCAAGAGCGGTCCGGACGCGTCCGTAAATTGGGGCGGGTTTTTTTCTAGGAGCCATACATTGTCACCGATTCCAACAGATTCGGCCAGATACGACCGGACTCGACTCGGCCGTCCACGGTCTACGGTTCGTGGTTCGGGGAGAGAACCAC
>Ga0209190_1001239_pt1 | contig 17883 bp, 17 predicted proteins | sample M_140205_XF_Meta_FD_187315 | JGI IMG/M metagenome (GOLD analysis project Ga0209190, IMG submission 187315) | Freshwater microbial communities from Lake Montjoie, Canada to study carbon cycling - M_140205_XF_MetaG (SPAdes) (version 2) | ecosystem: Environmental > Aquatic > Freshwater > Lake... | reverse complement strand
ACCATTAACCACAGTAGAACCTGTTACTGTATTACCTGTGTTATCAACAATACTAGTTAAAGTTATGGCCAAATTACTTGAGTTGTCTGATGTCCAAGTTAAACCTGAACTTCCTGAAGATATGGTGCTCATTTTTTCTTTTACTCGTAGAGAATGTTTATTGAACCAGCATCAAAAGTATCAGTACCGTTTACTGTGGTAATTGTTACGGTAGTTACTACTCCTGAAAGAGTTACTGAACCACCAAAAAAAGTTGACCTATTAGTATCAGATTCACCCATTGTTCCACTTTGAACCCAAGTGTTTGTAGAAGAACTGAGTAAACAAATAGTCATCATTCCGTGACCAACATATCCTGTACCTTGGCCAAATTGAGCTATACCAAAACCAGTAGTAAATGCAGTTGAAGCAACACCACTACTAACAATACTAGAACTACCCAAATATCCAGTTGATACCACACCACCAGATGTCCCTAATCTTACTAAAAAATCAGATGAACCATTTGTAGAAAGCCCACTAAACATTACAGTAATTCTTTTTACCCACGATGGTATTCCAGTAAAAGTAATAGTTGTTCCTGAAGTAGATGCAACGGCCGTACCACTAGTAATTCTTGTTGCTAATGTACCTATAATATTCTCAGGTAAAGTTAATACACTAGTACCAGCAACGGCTGGTGCTTGAAGTGTTATACTACCTGAAGTATCACCTGCAAAAACTTGAGAACTCATAGAATTACCCACCTAGAATTGGCTGCCATATTAACTGTAACACCTGCTGCATAATATATTGGACCTACACTCATAGCACCTTTGTTGGCCGCAATGTTAGCATTAGCTGAAATTACGTTATTATTTATAAAGATAACTGTATTAGAATCTGCGTAAGCATTAGTAGAACCTCCGCCGCCACCAGTATTGGCTTGGTTGAAAGCCGCATTGGCTTTATCGTAGGCTGCTCTAGCAGTATTGTTTGCACTATCAATTCTGGTATTATTGGTACTAATTAAACTGTTTAAGTAAACGGTATTTGAGTTGGCACTTATTAAACCACCTTCCAATACAGTTATTCTGGTGTTTTGAGTAGTGTCTACACCTTGTAAATATGTGGTGTTTGCTTGTGCTGAATTGGCTGTATCTCTGGCATAAGAATCTATATTTACACTTCCGTTTGCTGAAACTGTTGGAGTGTTTATATCAATCCAATAATTACCTGTACCATCATAAGTGTATCTGTAAACTTTGTCGTTGGTTGTTTTATACCAAATATCACCGACTGTTGGATTTGCTGGGGCTGAAGAAGATGTTGTGTTTCTTACACCACCAGCAATAATATTACCAGTAAGAACTAGATTGTTGTTTGATGTGAAGAACTGTATCGAGTTAGTATTTGATAGGTAACCAGTTGTGTTGGCAAATATAACTGAGTTTGCTAGATAACCTGAAGAACTTCCTGAACCACCTGTATTAGCCTTATTGAAGGCCGCATTTGCTTTGGCATAGGCCGCATTTGCTGTGTTATCAACGCTAGAAATTCTGGTATTCTGTGTAGTATTAACACCTTGAAGTATGGTGATATTATTCGTTGCTGTATTAGAAGTAACTCTAGCATAATCATCTATAACTTCTGGTGTCTCAGCCGCAACTGAAGGAAAGGTAATTGATCCAGAAGATGTAAATTTATAAACATTATATGCACCATCATAGGTAATTGTTGGTGAACCAGTAGTTGAATCTGCGAGATTTATTGTGCGAAGTATAACTACACCTGAACCTCCTGCACCACCAGTAGAACCTGGAGCACCACCGCCACCACCGCCACCGGTATTAACAGTTGCTGCACTACCAACTCCTGCTTCTCCTCCTAAACCGCCACCACCTGTGCCGCCAACTCCTGCAGGAGCATAATACGGACTACCAGGCCATGCACCACCTCCACCACCACCAGCATAGTAAACAGCCGAACCTGTTATAGAATTACTTAACCCTACACCTCCGGCTCCTCCATATGGTGACCCTCCTCCATTACCAGATTGACCGGCAGCACCAGCTCCACCGCCTCCACCACCTACGTTGGCGCCACCACCTGAATAAGTTCCACCGGCACCCCCTACATTACCTTGGCCACTAGTTGCTGATCCGCCAGCACCACCAGAAACTCCTTGGCCAGCACCCCCACCTCCACCAGATCCACCACCAATTCCAGAGTTACCACTATAATAACCGCCGCCGCCACCACCAACTGATGTGATTGATGTGCTCGTACTGATAAGACTTGAACTTTGACCGGATCCACCAATAGTTGAAGTACCAGCAGTACCTCCACTACCTACTGTGACTGTAAAAGTAGATGATTCAGTTAAAGTTAATGAATTTGTTCTATAACCACCGGCACCTCCACCACCACCTGCACTAGAACCCCCACCGCCACCGCCAGCTACTACTAGATATTCAATTGAATAACTTCCACCACCAGATAATGTGTTGGCAGTAGTGTTTGCTTGATTGAAAGCGGCTTGTGCTAAAGCAATAACATAAGTGATATTGGTATTCTGTGTAGTATTAACACCTTCTAACACCGTTATTCTAGTGTTCTGTGTGGTGTCTACACCTTGAAGTATAACTATATTATTTGTTGCTGTATTCGAAGTTGCTCTGGCGTAATCATCAGTAGATGTGGATACACCAGTATTTGCTTTGTCAAAAGCGGCATTTGCTTTAGCGTAAGCTGCCGTTGCAGTATTATCTACACTAGAAATCCTAGTATTTTGAGTAGTGTTTACATTTTGTATAGTAATAAAATCAGAATTTGAGGCTAAAGGAAAGCCTCCAGGAGTAACACCATCATGTATAACAATAGTGTTCTTAGTTGTATCTATGGTAACTTCAGCAGAAGCGCCAGTAAAGGCCGCTGTTTGTGATGTATTACCTCGTCTTAGTTGTAATTGAGTAGCCATATGTTATTTATATCGATCCGTAATCAACCGTGTAGTCTAGAGTTTGATAAACAAACCCGTAATCAACTGTTAAACCTTGAACTCCTGGACTGCCGGCAAAAGTAACCGTGTTAGTAATTGCATTTGCAAATACAGATACACCGGCAACACCAATAAAATTAACCTGTGCATTTGCTGTTAATGAGTTAGCATATTGATTATTATTTGCTGTATATATTACACCAAAAGAATTACCGGTAGGTCCAGTAGTTCCTGTATTTGCTTTATTAAAAGCGGCCTGTGCCAAATTAGTGGCATATGTGATGTTGGTATTTTGAGTTAGATTAACACCTATAATTACATTTGCCGTATCTCTAACCCATGGATCAATACTTATAGTTCCATTTGATGCAAAGATTGGAGTGTTGATGTCTATCCAATAACTATTTGATCCATCATAAGTGTATCGGTAAATTTTATCATTGGTTGTTTTGTACCAAATATCACCTGGAGTAGGACTGGCTGGTGCTGAGGCTGATGATGTTGTTCTGACGCCACCACCGATAACATTACCTGTTACAACAAAATTATTATTTGAAGTAAAGAATTGAAGGTTGTTTGTATTTGAAAGATAGCCAGAAGCATTTGCAAATATAATTGAGTTAGCCAAATAACCAGATGAACTACCAGAACCACCTGTGTTTGCTTTATCAAAGGCCGATTGTGCTAAACTGGCGGCACCATTTGCTGTATTTCTGGCATAAGTATCAATACCTACTGTGCCTGTAGTTCCAATCGTAATTACTTTTGATGATGTGCAGGCAGTAACAGTAATGCCATTGGCACCTGCAATTGTAAGTATATCTGTTGGAGATGTAGCGAGAACTAACGATGAGTTTACATTGATAGTGGAGAAAGAATAACTAGAACTTCCGCCACCTGAAATACTTGCAATAGAACCGTTTGCGTTTAAATAGTAAATTCTACCATCAGCATAGTTAATCGCTATCTCACCATTGGCCAAGTTAGTTGGTTGATTTCCTGGTGTTGCTGATTTTCTTAAACGGATTGTTGTATTGGCTATTGGCATTTACTTTTAGAAACTTCCACCATCTTTTGTTATTGTTACCAATTCAATTGCCGGTTCGAATACTTCCGGTTCTGGTTCTGGTAATTTAATTGTTTTTGCTTCTATTTTACTACGTTTGGCAGGAGTTAATTGTAAAAATTCAATACGGTCTTTGAGTCCTTTAATTGTTTCTTCATAATTACTTTTAGTTTTTTCGTGTTCGACACGTTCTCTAATCAATTCGTTTCTAAAGGTATCTAAGTGGTCAAGCTGTTGCCTTAAACTACTAATCTCATTATTTAGTTGGCTGATTTGACCTACATTTTCATTTTTTAATTGCTCAATTTGGCCTACAGTTCCATTTCGTAATTGCTCAAGTTCACTCTGATGGTTGTTTAAAACCTCTTCATTAATCTTTGCCGTTGCTTGTAACGAAACATTCCGAATAATAGCATCAGTCATTGTACCTGTTAAAATATCGATATAATGATTCACATAATTTTGATTACTCATTTCAAACTCCCTAATTATAAAAAAATATTATTTAGAACGTACCACCATCCATAGTTGATGACCAGATTGGAACACCAGAATTATTAACAGTTAAAATTTGATTTGACCAAGTTTGGTCTGATGCACCAGCTAAAGCGGTAACTCCTAATCCACTCGCACCACTACCATAAATGATTCCACTCTGTGTGAATGATGTTTGTCCTGTACCACCATTAGGAACTGTTAGAGCATTGGTTAAACTTAATGTACCAATAGTTGCTGTACCTAATGTTGCACCGCCAGTAATTGATAAACTTCCAGATGAAACTGTTGTAGCAATTAAATTGCCTTTGAAGAAATTGGAATTGACGTTTGCAGTTGAAAAAGTGGCGTCATTAATATTTACGTTATTATTGGCATCAATGTCAGGTGTATATCCTCTGAAGAAATAATATTCTTTTGTTACAGAGTCTCTGATTAAACCGGTGTGAGCATTTGAACCATCATTATAGTGTGCTGCAAAACCAATGTCTTTGGTGTCGGAAACATAATTACCAATTCCTAAGACAATTAATGGATCGTTTACTGCTAATTGTTGTACGTTTTGTGTTGATACGTTACCTGTAATAACTAAATTACCAGAAACAATTAAATCATTATTAACAGTTAAACTTGTATTGATTACCTGAGAACCAACTGCTGTTGTGTTTGACCTTAGAACTGTGTTATCTGTGCCAAAAGTTACTGTGTTTGCAGTTACAGCGGTTGTGATACCTTTTGTAGCAAGCTGAAAGAGTGTTGCTGAACCATTAATTGTGTTACTTGCTGAACCATCAGAAATATTAAACGATGTTGAGATTGTGTTTGTTCCGATGGCCAAAACACGACCGTTGGCACCAACAGTAACAACAGGAATGGCTGTTGTAGAACCGTATGAACCTGCCGAGAGGCCTGGAACAGCATTTAAAGAGGCATTTAATACTACATCAGCACCACCATTAAAAGCCTGAGTGGTAGCAGTAATATCTGTACCTGAAATCGAGAAATTTCTGGAATTATCTAAGGTGACGGCAGTATTTGCCACTCCATATAGACGACCAACAAATTCCCCATTACCACCACGCCTTACAAGTTGGCTGGCAACGTTGGCGGCAGTAGAACTATCAATCGTACTTGTATAGAACTGTCCACCTATGTTCATAACACCACCAGACGCAGTTCCGAAGAACAAAACGTTGGATTGATATGAGTATGCTAACTCACCAGCGGATAGTGCTGTGGGTCTTCCTGTAGTCGAGGAACGCTTGATTAAAATACTGGTATTTGTAATGGCCATTTTAAATTCCTTATTATTATTCTATATTTATTAAAAATTACCGCCATCAATTGTTATTGAGTTTGCTACAAAATTATTTGAATATACCACATTAATAAAAGCATTTACTAAGTTCGTATTGCCAGTTACCTGTAATATATTGTTTACTCTTAATATGGTATTGACATTTTGACTTGTGCCAATACCGTAGGTTAGGTTTGACCTAAGAATTGTATCATCTACACTAATAACAACTAAATTTTCACCAATTTCTGTTTTGATACCAGAGTTACCACCACCAAAAAAAGAAACAGTATCACCACCATATACAGTATGAATACCACCTGTATTACCTAGATAATTAAATGTAGCTCTGGCAGCTCCAATTTCCGTAATGGACATAATTCGACCATTGGCGGCCACAGTTAATACTGGACTTGTAGCAGCCGAACCATATGAACCAGCTGCTAAACCAGGAACTGGATTCAATGACGCAATTAGATTTATATCTTGTGTGCCATTAAACGAATTTGGTGCTGCCGACATATCTCCACCAGAGATGGAGAAATTTCTAAAGTTTGTTAAATTTACTGCTGAATTGGCTATACCAAAAAATCTACCTTGAAAAGCACCATTTCTATCTCTAATAACAATGGTATTTGCTACGTTTTGTGATGTTCCTGTAGATAATAGTGCTAAATCGCCACCAGCAACTGTTAATACTCCATCACCATTTGCAGTACCAATGAATAATGTGTTTGAAGGATAGGAATATGCTAACTCACCAGCTTGTAAAGTATTTGGTCTATTAGTTGTAGTAGACCTTTTGATGGTTACATTTGAATATAATGGCATTTTTAGAATCTACCACCATCTATTGAAGCTGAGATATATGAACTCGAATCTCGGAATACAAGCGTTGATGGAGTATTGGCTGTAGTGGCCGCATTGACAATTCCAGTAATATTATTACCACCAATTTGATATATTACATTGTTAGCATCACCAATAAACAATGAATCGCTAACATAGGAATAGGCTAATTGCCCGTCAATTAAACTATCGGGAACATTGGCCGTGTACGACCGTAGTATCTGTACTACACCGGTAGCCACTTTTAGAAGTTACCTTGGTCTAATGTTGAAACCACGGCAAAACTATCCGTTGCAGAAATATATGAAATAAATCCATCAGCCTGTGCTTGAGACATATCTAAGTCAATCGCATCCCTTATTTTTCTTGAGCCATAAGAAATGGCATCAACTCTTTGACCTTGATTTGCAACTTTTACGTTAATAATACCTGGTTGTGAAACAGTAACATTGATTGCCATTATTATTCTCCTTAGTAGGTTACGCCTGGGGAAACATCAACAATGCCTTCTAAAATTCTAATGTCTGTCAAATAAATTCTGTCTCTAAGGACAGTATCATACACATAACGACCTGGGGCTATGTTTGAGGTTGTGTTTGAATCTAATTTTAAAGTGAGTGTACTACTGGTTGTATCGATAGTTATTAAAAACCTAGCGGTTACATTGGAAGATGTATAACTTTTACGAATGAAACTATTGGCACTATATGATAGTAAGTTATAATTTTGGCCATATACATCATCTAGCGTGATAGTAGTGGAGTATGTGGTTCCTTGTTCTATGTATAGATTTGTGTAAGCGGCTGGCATGGTATCCTCTGTGAATTCATTGTTCTACTTGGATATTTATGCTGGAGTAAAATCGCTTTTTTAAACTTTGGGAAGCGTCCGGAGAAATTCTAGGCCGGAACGCAAAATTTCGAAATTTTAGGATTTTAAATTATTTAAGCTGTTCTTCTGTAGGACGTGGTAAAGTCGGATGTTCCCATTTAGCGATATAGTCTCCACGGCCGTCTGAATCGTTTTGTAAACGGATATCAGCAAAAATAAAATCGTAGCTTGATAATTCAGGATAAATTTCTATAATTTTTTCGTGTAAAGTCATTATGCGCTCCTTACCATATAACCACTAAAATTTGTTAAAGTTGGATTTGTGTTAAGTGCTGTGTCGCTACCTTGTTCATGTAAAGCATAAATTTCAACATAATCAGTTGTACCATTCATATAAACAACTGCTTGACCAGAATAATTAATTCCATTACCTGAAGCGGAACCTAATGATACAGTTTGTGCCACATCAACACCATTTTTATAAACAGAAACTATACCACGTCCACCATTTGCAACAGAAAAGAATACTCTACCCATTACGAAATAATACCCCGCAACAGAAGGACGAAATCTTCGATTTGCTGTATCGTAATTTGAGTTGGTGTCATAGTCAATACCAAAAGCTGGATTTGTGTTAAATATTGAAAAAGGCACTTTTGTAAAAATTGAAGTTGCAACTGTTAAGCCAGCAGAAGAAATACTAAAAGCTGGTGCAGATCCACTTGGCAGGACTATTCCAGTAGTACCGTCTAGCGTCATTGCCATATTAAGCCTCTACTTTCATCCCACGGAGTTGTGCAGTAGTCGTTGCTGAATCGACTTGGTCAGTAATATCTCTCAATCGGTTTTTTTCAGCCACAATTGCAGTTGTATCAGCAGAAGTTTCTAGAGCTCTTTGAAATAAAACATCCTGAGCGGCCAATAAAGGTGTTCTTTGTACCCTTAGTCTCTCTTTAGTAATTTCTTTAGCTTTAGATAGATTAACGGTTACAGTAGAACCATTTAATTCCCAAGCATCAAAGAAATCATTATCATTATTTGGTAATGTAGATGAATCTACAATAATTGAATTGAATGGAGTATCTTTTGCTTTAACTGCTTCAATAGATAACTCACCTGTAGGTGTTGTTACTGATACGCCACCATTTTCGTTTGTATGAATAATTACTTGCATTTTAAAATTTCCTATGTTATAAATGAAAAACTGCGACACTAATAAAAACAGAATCTTGGGGACCCGTACCATCTCGAATTGTATCTAAAACTAATGTTCCTGCCATGATTTATCCTTTATGAAAAAATTACCACAGACATAACTCTGACACCAAAAGCTGTTCTGGCTTGGCCATTACCTCCATAATATGATATTATACCAAAGGATGAAGTTGAATTACCAAAATCTGCAGTTTCATTTGCGAGTGCCAAGTTTGTACCTGCTGCTATATCTGACACAGATACCACCACTAAGTATCGATTATTTTGCATTGGTGTTGTAAAATTAAAAACAAAAGAACCCGTAACATTATTTGTCATAGAACTAATATTAAATGATTCTATTATTCCAGCCTCAGAGAACCTACACCATGCTTTTGCACTACCTCTAATAGCGTTTATAGCGGCCGTACTATTACCTGAACCATCTTGAATTGTGTCTAAAACTAATGTTCCTGCCATGATTTATCCTTTATTAATTTCCATGTAGAACGAAAAAAAGGCTAACTGGATTACTCTGTACTCCGCCTTCATAAACTCGAACATCAATTTGACTAGCTGTTCCTCCAACAATATTATAAGCTAAATCAAGTATACTTTGACTTTGCCAACTATTAAAATTAGCTACCCAAGAAGATGACGCCATTGGTGTTATTAAATTAAAAGAAAACCATCCAGTTTGAGTTCTTACAACAGAACTAATATTAAATGATGACAAAACATTTAAATTACCCAAATTGGTATCAACAATAGCCCAAGCTTTTGCAATACCACTCATACCGTTCTGAGTAGCCAATACTCCAGTATCGTTATTTAGTGTGCTTATTACTAATGAACCTGCCATAATGTTTTCCTTATACGATTACCCAACGACTACCTGTTGGAATAGTTACAGTTACACTTGTATTTATAGTTATTGGACCAGCCGACATTCCGTTTTTTCCGGAAGACATTGTGTAATTACTTGTGATAGTCTGTGAATTTTCATGCACGACACCCCCAGCTTTAACACCACTCGAAGCCGTAGTTACACGACCATAAACATCAACTGTAATATCAGCACCAATATAAGATCCAGCAGTAACACCAGAACTATTCATAGTAATATTAGGTTGCAAACCAGCAGAAGCACTAAGAGCGCCAGAAGCTGTAACTGAAGTAACTGGAGAAGAACCTGATGCTATGCTAGTTACACGACCATAAACATCAACTGTAACTGTAGCATTACTATAATTACCTATGGTAACTCCAGATGCTGGTAATCTACCTGCATTTAATGTTCCAGATCCAATATTTGAAGCACTTGTTGTATCGGTGGTTGCTGATGCCGCTAAACCAGTAATCTGTCCAGTAGTAATAGCTATTGGAGTAAAAGTTGCTGCGGTTGTTCGACCATAAGCATCAACAGTTAATGATGTAACTGTTGCTGAAGCAGCCGCAGTACCTGTAGCAGTATATGTTGATGTTGCTAAATCGATAGTTGGTGTTGCACCACCAGAAGATGTTATTCTTCCTGAAGTTCCTGTAACAGATGTAACTGGAAAAGTACTTGAAATTAAAGTTACTCTACCATAAGCATCAATAGTAAATGATGGTGTGGTATATGCACCAGCAGTAATTGTACCAACTGTTGGTAATCTAGTAAAAGATAATGTTCCTGATGTAATATTGGTTGCACTTGTTGTATCGGTTGTTGCTGATGCTGCAAGACCGCTTACTTGTGCAGTTGTAATTGCAATTGTTTGATTTGTTGCAGATGTTAATCTACCTTGTGCATCAACAACAATTTGTGGATGTGCTGTGGCTGTACCGTAAGATCCGGCAGTAACAGCGGTATTTGATAATGTATTTGCTGATACTTTGGTTGTCATTTAATCTTTCCTTTTAAAACATCCACTTCTGATTTGAGTTCTTTGATTGCCTCGATTAGTAATGGCACCAATTTTTCATATTGTACTGTTAAATATTCAGCATCAACTGGAGCTGGTTTAACTGCTTCTGGCATAACTTTTTGAACTTCTTGAGCAGAAACACCAACCTCACGGGTACTTTCATATCCAAGTTCTTGAGCAACATCATTTGCTTCATAATAGAAACCAGATAATTGTTGTACTTTATCTAAGGCACTTTCAATATTACCAAGTTTAGTTTTAAGTCTTTCATCGGAGTAACCTGCGGTGACATTACCTACTGCATTAACACCACCTTGAAAATACGATTGAGCGGCAAATACATTAAACTGACCAAGGTTTTGGTTAGTGGTTGATAGATTGCCTATTCCACGAATAACCAGGCTGTAATTTTGACCATTATTTCCTGACGAATCTGATAGGTTTATGAATGCTGTGTTTTGGTCAGTTGGAATCCAAGCTATTTCGGAAACACCTATGTTTACATTACGCTGTGCATAAGTAACACCTCCACCAAGTGTGGTAGTACTAGCTGTTGTTAATCCACCTGATGCAGTAATACGGCCAGAAGAACTAATCGTACTACTAGAAGTAATTGCACCGGTAGCACTAATTGAACTTGCAGTTACCGTTCCACCATTTACATTTGTAGCATTTGTAGCATTTGTAGCTTGACCCGCAGTGCTTGCGTAACTAGCTACACCAACCGTCAAACTTGCGGCTGTTCCAGTAAGTCCTGTACCAGGACCCGTAAACTGTGATCCAGCAGTTATTGTTCCTGAAGCAGATATATTGCCACCAGATGATAAAGAGCTACTAAAACTTCCTGTACCTGATGCTGTTAAATTCCTTAAGGAATAATCACTATTTGAATCTAATGCTGTAGCGGTTGCGGCAGTTGTTGCTGAAGTAGCATTTGTTGCATTTACAGCATTTGTAGCGTTTGAAATAGTTCCTGAAATTGTTGATGTGAATGTTTTAATTCCATTTATTGTTTGGTCAGTCGTAGTGTATACACCGTTTGTAACACGAGCAGCATTACCAGTAATAGAAGCTATAATTGGTAACGTAAATGTTTTATTACCACCAATTTCTTGGTCACCAACTGTATAAACTCCATTCGTTACTGAACCGGCATTACCACTTATACTGCCTGAAATAGTATTAGAAACAGTCAAACTTGTTAATGTGCCAACAGAAGTTAAACTAGACGCTGTAACACCAGAAGCAAGAGTTGCACCAGTTAATGTTCCTGCGGCTGCCGTAACAGTACCCCCACCACCTAATGAAATTGCTGTTCCATTAATATTCAAAGTTGAATTTGTTAATGATGAGTTAGGAATACTTGTCACTTTAGAACCAGCAAGACCTGTTATCCAAGTTGGATTATCATAAGAACCTGTAGTAACTACACCATTTGTTACTGTACCAGCGTTACCTGTAATACTATGTGCATATGTAGTACCAGTACCATTATTTAAAGTATTATTTACAAATGCAGTTGTTGCAATTTGTGTTGTTGATGTACCTACTGCTGCGGTTGTCGATAAAGGAGTTCCAGTTAAAGATGGACTTGCTTTTGGTGCAAATACACTCACTATACCATCGAGAGCTAATTGAATTGTGTTAGCAGAACCACTAATACCAGCATTAACTGTATAAGCAATATTGTTTGCATAGTATGGATTTACATAATAACCATCAACTTCAATTAAAACAGAATCACCAGAAGCTGGTGCAACTGACATTGTGACCACTACTGTGCTTGTTTCAACATATTCTGAAGCAAACTGACGAACACCGTTGATGTATACTCTTAACTGACCAGAACCAGTAATATATGTTGGAGTTGTAAATGTTGTGGTTGAACCATCACCAACATATGACAATCTTGTTGTGCTAATTGCAGTTCCTGGAGTGGCACCGCCTCCGCCGCCTCCACCTGGACCCCAATAGAATGAACCAGGACCACCTGTTGTTAAGACATATCCAGAAGTAGTGCCGGTCGGTAATAGTGCATTTAAAGCACCAGCGGATGATGTTTGTCCTGTACCACCTTGGGATAATGCTAAAGGATTAGTTAATGTTAATGAATTAAATGTTGGAGATGCTGAAGTTCTTACGTCTTGTGGAGTATTAACAGTTAGTGTGTTTGAAGTACCAGTAACAGTTACACCATTCGTAGAAGTTAAAGATATCACACCACTAGAGGATACTGCTGTACCTGATGTACCAACAAAAGTATTTGAAGATGTGTTCGCTCTAGCATAAGAAGCAGTTACAGCAGCAAATAATGTGGTCGAATTCTGTGTAATCTGACTTTGTAAAGATGTTACATTTGAACTAATCTGAGATTGTAAAGATGCTGTATTAGATGTAATTTGATTCTGCAAATTGGTAGTCGATGAACTTAAAGCGGTAGCAGAAGCAGCAGTATTTGCCGCTGTAGAACCATATGAGTCAGTCAGATTTTGACCAGTTAATATCTTATAATAAGTGTTCGAAGAAACATCTTTGATTGTCCAATATCCTAAAATCTCATTCCAATAAATTGCAGCATTTGATGATGGACTACTAATAGAAGAAGGACCACGATAAACTTCATAAGCAGAATTAATACCTGAGGCACTACCTGCATTTATAACAAACTTATCTGAATTATAAATTGTTTGTCCGGTTATTACAAAAGGTCCACGAACAATTAATTGATTTAGTATATCTAAGTTATTGAAAAATCCGGTAGAATTAATACCATTTAATACTGTACCAACATTTATGTATGGTGCTGTAATAGTTCCTAATGAACTTGTAGCAGTAATACTATTTGCTGTAAATGTGGCCGTATTAACACTTGTATTTGCTTGTACGACAGGTAAATAACTAGTACCTCTAACATAAACATTACCACTTGAATTAATTACATTGGCTTGGACATTGTTTAAGAAGGCTCTATCAATTACATACATTATTGCTGTATTGACGGAAGTATTTGCCTGTAAATTGTTTGAAATTGTGTTACCTGTTACAGTCAATGTTGCTGTATTAACTGAAGTGTTGGCTTGTAATACGTTTACATAAGCATTGTCTGTAACGGTTAAAGTTCTAGTATTTACTGATGTGTTGGCCTGTAAAACATTAACATAAGCATTATCGGTAACTGTTAGTGTTCTAGTATTAACCGAATTGTTGGCTTGTAATACGTTTACATAAGCATTATCTGTGACGGTTAGAGTTCTAGTATTAACTGATGTGTTGGCTTGTAATACATTAACATAAGCACTTCCAGTAGCATTAAATGTTGCAGTATTGACAGAAGTATTGGCTTGTAATATGTTTACATAAGCACTTCCAGTAGCATTAAATGTGGCTGTATTGATAGAAGTGTTGGCTTGTAATATGTTTACATAAGCACTACCTGTTACGGTTAATGTCCTAGTATTAACCGAAGAATTTGCCTGAAGTACATTCGCATAAGCAGGACCAGTTACAGTCAATGTTGCTGTATTAACTGAAGAATTTGCTTGTAATATATCGGTGTATGTTGAACCAACAACATTCAAATAATTACCAATTAAAGCATTTGTGTTAGACCTTAAATCTTGGACTCTAGCATTTCTATTGACGGTCAAATCACTAGTGATATAAGTGTTACCGACTATACTAACAGTATTACGGAACGCAGCATTACCTGTTACAGTAATAAATCCGCCAACAACAGAATTACTAACCACATTAGAACTACCAAAAACTAAAATATTGTTTGAAGCAATAATACCATTACCAGAGCTTAAAGCATATAAAGGACCACCAATGTTTGCTTGACCACTATTAGTTAAACCTAATGTGGTATTTGTAAAATAGACCTGACGACCTACAGTTAAATTTCTTTGTATTGTTACATAAGAACCAACACCAGTTACTTCTAATGAATTAAAATATGTTGCAGGACCATCAACCCGTAAAGAACTATTTGGATCTTGTAAAATTAATGTTCCTGCATCTTTAAAATAATTGCCTTTAGCTAATGTGTTATTTTCTAACGCAAGTGCATTGATTGCAACCATTTGGTCGCCAAAGGTATTAGCATAACTTAAATAATTTACGGTATTAGCCATATGGACCTTTATCTAGCATTTTTAGAAGCAATTGCTTTATTTCTTTTATATCTTCTTTGACATCAACGATATCATTCTTCATGTTATTTATTTCTTCTTTTTGAGTAGCCATTAAATTTCTTTTTTTAAGATAATCTTCAAGTCCGTTTTTATCTCGATTGATGACACCCATAGTGTCGGTGTCACGGACAAAAGTTGTTCCTGTTATTTGTACTAGAGCCATGATTAGAATGTTGTGTTAAGGTTTGAAGGAAGAGCGATTACACGCAAATCATTTACATATGGAACAAAGGTACTATCGTTAGAAACTAACACAATTTTAATGGCAAATTGACTAAACGTACTATAAGTCTGTCCATTTAAACTTGTGTAAGAAACGTAACCTTGTTCAATTCCTAAAGTTCCTGGAGCAAATGTATATTCATACACATCACCTCTGGTTTTAGAAAATGCTCCAGCACTACCGTTTGTAGGTGTCATTAATTGCCAATCACCATCTTCAAATCTTTGTGTGTCGGTTCGGCTTAATAATTTATAATAAACTAAAATATCTGTACGAGCAGGACGATAAGCAGTCAGATAAACATTCAAGTCACCTGAATCAAAACCAGAACTTAAAACAACTTTCTTGGTTAAGTATTTAACAGCAGCAGGACCGCCATTTGGTGAAGTTTCACCAGCAATAATAATGGCGGCATTTGAATTACCACCTCTGCGTGAATCATTGATAGTAATGGTTGGTGTTGTGATATAACCAGAACCATTACCAGAAATCCAAACCCTATCAATTACACCCATGATAACATTAGCGGACAAATACGCTTGACTACTATTTAATCCTGTTGGTGTAGATATGGTTGTGTTTGATAATGCTGATGTTGATGTAATAACACCGTTACCACCATTTAAATAACCAGTACCACCACTTGATAATGTAATTATACTATTTGACAACTCACAGTTATTGATATTATATTTAATGGTGTATACAGATAGACCAGCATCAGATACTACCGGACTAATAGCAGCATCATTTGAATATAATTGTGCATATACTGAGAATGACGTATTAGAATTAGCTAATAGAGCACGTTTACCTTTACCATCACTCAAATAAAGATTATCATACATGGTTGTACCATATTTACCAGGATTGATATTTACTGTGCCAGCAGAAGTACCATTTACCAAGGTTGCATTGTATGTATAGTTAATCTGAGAACTTGTTGGTGTAAAATCGGTAGAACTTATGTTAAAGGCATCAACTAAAACATCTGTGGACGATACTGTGGTTGAAACCGAAGATGATGTCGTTGGTGAAGTAATGTTATTTGCGTTTTGGAAATAATTAATACTGTTATCAATTAATGCTCTCTTTGGTAGTTTATTAGGAACAACAAACTGTATCGAAGGATTAGCAGTAATATCAAATACACACCTATCAACTGTAAACATTAAACTTTGATTTTGGTCAGCAGTCCATGTTTGTGAGTTTTGTGAGATAAACAACCCACCAACATATGGTGCTGAAGTAATTTTTGATATTGTTGTTGGTGCTATATCACCTGGAGCAGAAGTCCATGAATTAACAACAGAAGATGATAATGCTTGGTCACCATTTGATGCTGTCCATAGAGTATATTCATTCGACCTAGATTTTAGAATAAACGAATATAATACTCCTGCTTGAATGTAAACTGGAACATCAAAATTAAATGTTGTTTTAGATGGTGCATAATTTGCGTTAGGCGTACTAGAAACATTAATTTCACTTGGTGTTAATACAACAACACCATGGTCTAATGTTTCTCCATTTGGATATCCATTTTGTGTGCCAACAATGGTTAATTGCACACTTGCTGTATCCGAAACTGGTTTAGAAGCAAAGAAGAATGATGCGGATGATAAAAATAAACCGTTAGGAAAATTGGCTTCATCAACAATAAATGTTTGTGCTACAGGATCCCAAGGACTGAATGTGGTTAAAGCTGTAGAATTTTCAGATTGTTGATAACTAATTACTGTCTGCAAATTGGACTGTGAAAATATTCCTTTTGCACCAGCTGGAGAAGCACCAAAATCAAGTTGTTGGCGTTGTGTGCTTAATCCAGAAGCATAAAAAGTTCCTTCTGCTGACGTGGTTGATGATGTTTCATTTCCAGCCGTACTATTGTCTACACGGAATATTCTTTCTCCTGTGTGGAAAGTGTTTTCGGGTAAATTGAATATACCAAAAATATTTCCATTTTCATTTGTGGTTAAAGTTCCTATAGAATATAAATCACCAGTTGCAATTGTTATTGAAGAACCTACTGTTGCTGTTCTAGTTGAACCTGTATATACTGTAATAGTTGCAAATTGACCTTTTCCTGTTCCAGACACAATTCGAATTACTTGGCCAACATATGTATCATCAACACTTGAAGCAGTTGGTGATAATTGAACAGTTGATGATGATTGACTTCTTACAACTCCAGCAGAATGTGTTGTGCTTGAGTATGTTGCTGAAGCTGAGTTTGAAGTATATGCACCAGTAGAATTGAAGTACGCATTTTGTATAATACCATTAGTGGTATAGGTAGATGAATAACCATCAGCGGCAACATAGAGTCTTCCGTTAGTCGTGCCTTGGTAGTAATATATTCCTAAAATACGAGCAGTTGGAGTAAATGCACCACTAGCATAATAACCAATTGTATCACCTTCACTAAAAGTGCCTGTAAGTCCAGTCACTTCAATAATATTTGCTTTACGGAAATAATTATCAACATCCAACTTATCAAAATATGTGTGTACTGTTGTGTTAATTAAAAGTCCTTTTACACGAACAACAACTTGTTGTGGTCGAATCCAAGGTAAAACACTAATATCGGTAATATATCCATTATTAACAGAATATGTGTTACCAATACTACTATATGGTCCCAATAAGTTGTTCTGTTGTTGTAATGTGGAAATCTGGTTAAGTGTGGTTGTTGTTAAATTTGAGTTAGTTTCTGTGAATCCTTGAAATCCAAAAGGACTTGGATTAATATTGTGACCTTCAACATTTCTTGAATTTACGGAAGTAATTGCTGAAGTTGTCTGTGAACCTGTAACTGTTGATGAAAGACTCTGCCAATCACCTA
>Ga0209190_1001237_pt1 | contig 17884 bp, 14 predicted proteins | sample M_140205_XF_Meta_FD_187315 | JGI IMG/M metagenome (GOLD analysis project Ga0209190, IMG submission 187315) | Freshwater microbial communities from Lake Montjoie, Canada to study carbon cycling - M_140205_XF_MetaG (SPAdes) (version 2) | ecosystem: Environmental > Aquatic > Freshwater > Lake... | reverse complement strand
AAATTTATTCTGGAATCTCTTGCCAAAATTAATATTTTAGATAAACAAAATATTGAGGAGCATAAACATTACTGGAATAAAGAGGACATATTGAACGTTGCACAAAAAACAGGTTTTAAAATTGAGGAGTATAAAAAATTTCAATTAGGCTTTAACCAGTATGCCATATTGAAACATACAACAACCTTATAACTTTTAAGCAGGCAGTTCTACATAAACTCCATCCTGCCTCACCTCTACTCGATATCGCTTTAGAAAATACCCCTCACCTGTTACATTCCGTCCATTTATTAGGCTAAAACGATAATGATGTAAAGGACATACAACATTCCCTAAACGATCAACAAAACCATTAGAAAGATCTGCACCTGCATGAGGGCATTTTTGCGGTAAGGCAAATATCTGTTCTTCAAAGCGACCAATACAAATAGTTTTACCTTCTACCTCAACACTAGCAATATTATTATCGCCAAATGTAAGTTCGGAAATATTATCAACGATCTTAATCCAATTAATTTCAGTCATGGTAAATCAGAAAAAGAATTCTGCTCGATAAGGATAACGTATCCTGTAAAGATCACGTACTTTGTTAAGAATAGTCTGACGCAATACATCAATATTACTTCGCATAGTTGCAGAGATAAATACACAATTTCCCTGGGTCTCTCTCTGCCATCTTTCCTTTAGTTCTCTCAATATATCCTGCCTTACATCGTCTTCCAGCCAAGCATCAAAAGTAATGCGCTCGTATTCATCCATCTTGTTGAAAATAGTAATAGTAGGCTTTTCGCCTGCTTTAAGATCTGAAAGTGTTTTATTAACTACATCCAACTGCTCTTCATACCTTGTATGACTAATATCTACTACATGCAGCAATATATCAGCTTCCCTAACCTCATCAAGAGTACTCTTAAAACTTTCTACAAGATGATGTGGAAGTTTACGGATGAACCCCACTGTATCACTTAATAAAAAAGGGGTTTGCTCAAAAACTACTTTACGGGTAGTAGTATCAAGGGTGGCAAATAATTTATTCTCAGCAAAAACTTCACTCTTGCTTAGCAAATTCATAATGGTAGATTTGCCTACATTGGTATAACCCACTAGGGCAACACGAATAAATTCCCCGCGATCTTTACGCTGAGTAAAGGATTGTTTATCTATTTCGAGTAATTTTTTTCGAAGGAGACTGATTTTGTCTTTTACAATACGACGATCAGTTTCAATTTCTGTTTCACCTGGACCTCTAGTACCCACACCACCACCCTGACGTTCAAGATGCTTCCACATACCTTTCAATCGCGGTAGTAAATACTGATATTGAGCCAACTCCACCTGGGCCTTAGCTTGAGCTGTTTTTGCACGAGCAGCAAAAATATCTAGGATAAGATCGCTTCGATCAATTGTTTTTACTCCTAATGCTTTTTCAATGTTGATAATCTGCGACCCCGTTAGTTCATCATCAAATATCACAAGATTAATATTATCCTTAAAATCAATATAGTTTTTAACCTCTTCAATTTTACCCTTTCCTAAAAATGTTTTGCTATCTGGATGCTGCATTTTTTGAGTAAACCTCTTGACAGTAATAGCACCTGCCGTTTCTGCGAGAAACTGTAATTCGTCGAGATACTCATTAACCTGCCTTTCATTTTCGTCCTTTTTTATAAGTCCGATTAGAATGGCATTTTCTTCTTTATTTACTATTGCTTTTTTTTCAATCATTTGGAAAAAGGCGGGCCTTGTAGAAAAAATATTGAAATGGGTTACTTAGCATTCATCCATTTTTGCATTGTTTCACAGGATTTATATTCTTCGTCTATAAAAATATGGTAGGTATGAATTTTAGAATTGAACCATTTCTCTACTTCTAATTCTTTCTTTTCTTCTATAGCACGCTGCGCTATTTTATTATAATCATCTTGTAGATTTTCGCGATGAGGGGCTGTCCTTGTTTTAAGATAAATAATGCGAACTCCTTTTTTCCCGCGCTCATCAGCAAACTCAATAGACTTTGAATATTCACCTACCTTCAAATCTTTAAGCATAGGTACAATATCCTTATCAAGTTGATCAATAGTAAGGAAAGACCCTTCACGACCCTGAATCATGCCTGCTGTATACTTACTAGCTTCATCTTCGCTGTAGCGTTGTACCGCAGCACCAAATTCAATAGTATTGGCTAATAATTGATTTCTTATGGTATCTAACTTATCCTTGCCTTCAGCAATTTCATATTGTGTTACCTGGGGTATTTTCAACAAATGTCTAACCGAAGCATCATCCCCCATCCTGCTCACAAGCTGCATAATATGATATCCAAATCTAGTTTTAAAAGGATTAGATATCTGGCCTTCTTTTAGTGAAAAAGCCTTAGCAATCCAGGTAGGATCAAAATCTTTCTGGTTGCGATTAATATCATATAGGCCTCCTTTGTCTTTACTTCCGGGATCATCTGAATATAACGAAGCAAGTGTTCTAAAATCCTTACCTGATTCAATTTGTTCTTTATACTCATTAAGTTGCTCTAAGCAATATTGTTCAGATTCACGACTCGCTTTTGGAAATAACACAATCTGACCTACCTCTACTTCACTTTCATAAAAAGCCAGGCTGTCTTCAATAATTCGATTGAAATATTCCTTTACTTCAATAGGAGTGATTTTTACATTCTCCACAATTTTATTACGCATAGCTTGAGCAAGCTTTCTGTCGCGAAAGCCATCCTTAAAATCTTCCTTTAGCTGATAAATAGATTTACCCGCTACTTTTTCAAGTTCTTCCTTTGAACCATAGGAATTAATAAAATATCTTATCTGATTATCAATGTCGGCCTCTACTTCCTCCTCTGTAATAGGAAGAGAATCTTTTTCAGCCTGTAATACAAGTGCTTTTACACCCATAGCTTGTTCAAGTGTAGCACAACGTGCATCGGCTGGAGGCTCTATACCCTGACGCTGCATATCAAGCAAGCTATTATCAATATCACTTTTGAGAATTATCTTATCGCCCACTACAGCGATGATCTTGTCTGCTACTATTTTTTTAGGTTGAGCGTAGGATGAAATACTAACAACCAGAAGCAAGAAAAAAAATAATTTTTTGATCATAGAATAAAGATGACTCTTTTTCAGATGTAACTATTTAGGGTTAAATCAATTATTAATCCATAAGACGATTATAATGTTCTCTTAACTTCCACCTCTTCGAATGCTTCAACAACATCGCCCACTTTGATATCATTGTAATTGCGTATCACGAGTCCACACTCCATACTAGAAGTAACCTCCTTAACATCGTCTTTAAAACGCTTGAGGCTGCCAAGCTCTCCTGTATAAATTACAATGCCATTACGTATCAAACGAATACTATTATTTCGAGCAACCTTGCCATCAAGTACAAAACAACCTGCCACTGTAGCTTTATCGAATTTATAAGTCTCGCGAATTTCTACGTTACCCAAAATCTTTTCTTCAACACCAGGCTCAAGCATACCTTCCATCGCACTCTTAATCTCTTCAATGGCATTATAGATAATGGAATAAAGTTTTATCTGAATAGATTCATTTTCGGCTAGCTTAGCAGCTTGCAAAGTAGGACGAACATTAAAGCCTATGATAATGGCATCAGAAGCATTAGCAAGTGTAACATCACTTTCAGTGATAGCTCCCACAGCCTTATGAATTACCTTCACAACAATTTCTTCAGTGCTTAGTTTCTGTAAAGAATCACTCAATGCTTCTACAGATCCATCCACATCACCTTTGATGATTACATTCAATTCCTTGAAGTTACCCAGCGCAAGACGACGCCCAATTTCATCGAGTGTAATATGCTTCTTGGTACGAATACCCTGTTCACGTAAAATCTGTCCACGCTTATAGGCAGTTTCTCTTGCTTCAGATTCATCTTCAAAAACACGGAATGTTTCTCCAGCCTGTGGTGCTCCATTCAAACCCAAAAGAAGAACAGGTGTAGCAGGAGGGGCTTTTTCAATACGCTGGTTCCGCTCATTGTACATGGCTTTTACCTTTCCAAAATGCTGACCAGAAACTATCATATCACCCACACTTAATGTTCCATTCTGCACTAATATAGTTGCTACATATCCACGACCCTTATCTAAAGAAGCTTCAATAATAGTTCCATTAGCTACTCTATCAGGATTGGCTTTAAGTTCAAGAATATCCGTTTCTAATAATATTTTTTCAAGAAGCAGCTCTATATTCAATCCTTTTCTTGCACTAATCTCTTGGCTCTGGTATTTACCTCCCCAGCTTTCCACAAGAATATTCATTGCAGATAATTGTTCTTTAATCTTTTCTGGATTCGCTCCGTCCTTATCAATCTTATTAATTGCAAAGATCATAGGCACATTGGCTGCCTGTGCATGAGAAATCGCTTCTTTTGTTTGAGGCATCACTGCATCATCAGCTGCTACAACAATAACTGCTATATCAGTTACTTTAGCACCACGAGCACGCATAGCTGTAAACGCTTCGTGGCCAGGTGTATCTAGGAAGGTAATATTTCTGCCTTCTTTGGTAGTAACCTCGTAAGCACCGATATGCTGGGTAATTCCTCCAGCCTCTCCTGCAATTACATTGGTATTACGAATATAATCTAGCAAAGATGTTTTACCATGATCAACGTGACCCATTATAGTTACAATAGGTGCACGCGGCTTAAGATCTTCAGGAGCATCTTCTTCTTCCTCCTCTTCTAGTTCTGCAGCATCATCAACTCCTATAAACTCAACTTCTAAATTAAATTCACTAGCTACAAGTTCAATAACATCTGCTTCCAAACGCTGATTGATAGATACCATGATGCCTAGAGACATACATTTGCTGATAACATCGGCAAAGCTTACATCCATCAGATTGGCTAGCTCAGCAACAGAAATAAATTCTGTAACCTGAAGCTTATTATTTTCAACACCTTCAGCAGATGCTGCCATTTCCTCACGTTTCGCTTTCCGTAATTTTGCTTTTACATTCTTCCCTCTTCCACCAACACCAGCTAATTTAGCTTGTGTTTGTTTTAATTTTTCTTGTATCTCTTTTCCATCAATGATACGATCTTCACGACGTACAGGTCCACTTGCAGGACGTGCAGCAGGTTTGCCTCCACCAGTTCCGCCACGCTGACCAGATCCATGTCCATCAGGAATAGCACGTGTACCTCTTACGGGTGCACCTCCGCTTGGGGCTGACCCTGGTTTCTTCTGAATTGGAATACGCTTACGCTTGTGTTTGTCCTCAGCATCTTTCTTTGGCCTTGTATCACTGTCGACAGGCAGATCAATCTTGCCAAGTATTTTTGGTCCGGTTAGTTTCTGTGCTTGGATATTTTCAATTACAGGCGGTAGATCTTTTTCGGGAGCAATGGGAGTAATCTCGATTTTTACTTCGAGATTACTTTTTACTTCTATCTCTGCTTCTTCTTTAGCCTTCTTCCCTATTTTTTTCGGACGAGTAGATGAATCGATTGAATCAAGATCAATTTTAGCTATCACCTTAGGCTGTTCAAGATCAGGTGCGTCAATTTTTGAAATAACAGGTTCAACTACGGGTGCATCTTCTTTTACTTCAGCAACAGTTTCAGGGGTTTTTGCTTTCCCTTTTTCTTCTTTCTTTTTAAAAGAAAGATCTTGTTCATCTTTTTTCTTTTTAGCATCAGCCATTGCACCTTTAGGTAAATCAATTTGCTCAGCTTTTTGCTTTGCTGCCTTATCCCCCTGAAACTCTGCTTGAAGTACATAGTACATCTGCTCTGTTAGTTTCGAGGAAGGCTTCAGGTCATCTACGCTGAAGTTTTTAGAGACAAGGAAATCCAATAAGGTTTTCTGACCTATATTGAATTCCTTGGCGGCAACCATCAACCTTGGTGTATTTAATTCTGACATTATTTGTTTTTAACGCTTTGTATCTTGATGAGCAACGCTTATCTTTTTTATAATTATTATTAACTAACCCTACTCTTTCTCAAATTCTTCCTGTAATACTCTGCGCACCTCGGTGATAGTCTCTTTTTCAAGATCTGTTCTGCGCTCAAGTTCTTCAGCAGTAAGATTAAGAACCGAGCGTCCTGTATCACAACCTATTCTTTTCAGTTCATCAATCACCCAACTTTCAATTTCATCTGTGAATTCTTCAAGATCAATATCGAACTCTTCATCTTCTTCTCCTTCATTATCACGGAATACATCAATTTCAAAACCTGTTAGTTCACAGGCAAGTTTGATATTAACTCCACGACGACCAATAGCAAGAGAAATCTGATCTGGTTTTAAAAACACATTAGCATGTAGCTTTTCTGTATCAAGTTCAATGCTCGTAATTTTTGCTGGAGTTAAAGAGCGTTGAATCAATAACTGTGTATTAGCTGTCCAATTAATTACATCTATATTCTCGTTCTTTAATTCTCTTACAATTCCATGAATACGACTGCCCTTCATACCAACGCAAGCGCCAACGGGATCGATTCTGTCGTCATAGCTTTCAACAGCCACTTTTGCTCTTTCTCCGGGATCGCGAACAATCTTTTTAACCACAATTAATCCGTCGAAAATTTCAGGCACTTCTATTTCAAGTAGTTTCTCTAGGAATGATGGGCTGGTTCGAGAAAGTATAATCACAGCTTGGCTGTTCTTTAACTCAACTTTCTTTACTACAGCGCGGATAGTTTCTCCTTTTTTAAAGTAGTCAGAAGGAATCTGCTCTGATTTAGGCAGCAACATTTCATTGCCATCTTGGTCAAGAATGAGTACTTCTTTTTTCCATACCTGATATACTTCACCACTCACGATTTCACCTACACGATCTTCATACTTTTTAATCAGAATATTTTTCTTCAAATCATTAATACGAGCTGCAAGCGTCTGCTTACCTGCAAGTATCGCACGACGTCCAAATTCTTTCTGGATATCTATCTCTTCGTACAATTCTTCCCCTACTTGATAATCGGGCTCAATTTTGATTGCATCCTTATACTCAATTTCTGTAAGTGTATTGTAGAGATCGTCATTATCTACAATAGTACGACGACGGAAAATCTCAAGGTCACCCTTTTGGTCATTGATAATGACATCAAAATTTTCATCATTTCCGTATTTCTTACGAATGAGCGTTTTAAAAACATCTTCCATCACCTTCATCAACGTAGGACGATCGATATTTTCTGCATCTTTAAATTCCTGAAACGATTCAACTAGATTAATACTTGCCATATTATTGCCGATAAATTAACCCCGACGGCAGGGGCTTTTGATTGTAATTAAAATTTTATTAGAACTTTTACTTGTTTGATTTCTTTATAAGGAACTACTTCTTCAATTGTTACCGCTTTCTTTCCCTTCCCTTCTGTTCTAACAATTGTAAATGTTTCATCATCTACAGTAATAAGCTTCCCTGTTTTTGAGCTTTCATCTGGCATGGTAACTAAGAAATCCCTTCCAATATTTTTTTTAAACTGGCGAAGCAGTTTCAGTGGTTCATCTACCCCAGGGCTAGAAACTTCCAGTGAAAAGTCTCCTCCGGGATACATCCCTGCTTCCTCAATTTTTCTATATAGCGCCCTGTTCACCTTGATACATCTTTCAAGAGGAAGCCCATTATCAGCATCCAGATATATCTTAATGTTATTTGTAGGCTTAATCTTTAGATCTACAAGAAACATATCCTCCTCAAGAAGGGGAACAAGAAAATCGTTGATCGTATTTAAAGTCAAATCTGCGCTCATACTGCTGATAAAAGCAGAAGGGAACCGACCCGGTCCCCTTCTCATTTCTTTTCATTTCAAGCACAAAAGTACGGAATTATAGAATTGCAGCAAAAACAAAGGGCTAAAGAGTACTGTAAAAAGTATTTATAGTAGATATGGATGAATTGTCTACTTTCGTATTTTTTATACAATTAACTGATTTTTAACGCTTTATATAAATTGTAGATATTAACTAGCATGGTATATTTGCAATATGATTCGGCTAATTATTGAGCTAGTAGTACTTTATTTACTTTATAAATTTGTATTTCACTTAATTATTCCTGTTTATAGGGCTACCAAACAAATGAAGGATAAGATAGAAGAGGCTGGTAGAAACAGAATGGAATCCTCAGCCCCTGAAAAAAACGAATCCCCAAAACCATCGACTAAAGATTACATAGATTACGAAGAAATAAATTAAATAATACAGTATTCAATTATTCTAGCAATACTAAATAGTATTATAACAGATTTGTCTTGCTAAGAAAATATTGTATCTCTAGTTATATTTTTTGTATTTTCAGTACCACTTAAACAATGGTAGTATTAAAAAAATATCACTCAAGTATTTTTGTTCTGATGATTTTATTTGGAGCAATTAGTATAGATGCATCCGGCCAAAACTATGTATTTGCTCAGCTCAGTGGCACCCCTATCAATACAAGTGGATGGATATTAACAGGGAGTGCAATAGCAGGTAATCTAACTGGCACAGGTAACAGTGAAATTATTCTGGTGCCTGCTACTACACAGGCCACGGGTGCCATTTATTATTCTACACCAATCAATGCAGTACTTTGCAATAAATGGACCGCAGAATTCGATTTCCGAATTTTTGATGGCAATGCGGCTGATGGAATTTCGTTTTGGTATCTGGATGTTCCTCCAACAGGATTTGTCAATGGTCAAGGGCTTGGAATACCAGGGACAGCAAACGGACTCAAAATTGGATTTGATACTTATAATAATTGTGGCGGAAATCCTCCATCAACAGATATGCCCAAAATAGAAATTCGCTGGGGGATTGGATACAGTGAGTGTTGGGCTCAACCAACCACACAAAATGCATTTGGCCTCCTTTCTTTTATTCGTTCCACTAGTTACAATCGTGCAAAGGTTACTTATGATAATGGTAGTATTAAAGTATATGTGAATAATACGCTTTATGTTTCAGGAACTCAATCACTCACATTCCCTGGATATTTTGGTTTTTCTGCATCAGTAGGTGATCAATATGACAACCATTCCATAAAAAATGTTGTTATCTATGTTGACAAACCTCCTTCCGCAGCAGGAAACGATACTACTATTTGCAGTAATGGAATTGCCCAGATTGGTGCCGGCTCTGATCCTACATTTACCTATTCATGGACTCCCTCTAGTGGATTAAGTAATTCAATCATAGGTAATCCAACTGTTAATATTCCCAATAACCTAACAGTTCCTATAAATCATCAATACATTGTAGCAACTTCCAAAATTGGATCACCATCTTGTGCTTCTACAGATACTGTAATTATTACTGTTTTGCCTCAAATAGTAACATCAATCAATAAAACTATTTGTCAGGGTCAAAGTTTTGAAGGATATAATGCTACCGGAATTTTTATTGATACACTTGTAAATGTAAATGGATGCGATAGTATTCGAACGCTCAATTTAATAGTAACCGCTCCAGTGCAAACTAGTATCAATGAAATTATTTGCGAAGGAAATTCTTATTTAGGTTATACGGTAACAGGGAATTACGTGGATACATTTTTAAATGTCAATGGATGCGATAGTATCCGAACACTTAATTTGATAGTAAATAGTATCACCTATTCTACCATCAACAAAAGTATTTGTCAAGGGCAATCTTTTCTTGGATATAATAATACAGGAACATATATTGACACATTAATTAATGTAAATGGTTGTGATAGTATAAGAACGCTTAATCTTTCGATAGTATCAACACTTTTTACCAACATTGATTCTACTATTTGCCAAGGACAAACTGTATTAGGGTATAATACAACTGGAACTTATGTTGACTCATTGAGCTCGACGGCAGGATGCGATAGTATCAGAACACTTAATCTTATTGTTATTCCTAATCCTAATCCCACATTCACCATTTCTCCCTCTTCGGGATGTCCCCCACTAAGTGTTCAATTTAACAATACAAGCACCCAGCAAACAAATGTAAACTACGTGTGGAATTTTGGCGAAGCTGGAACAGGGGGACAACCTAATACCTCGCATACTTATTTAACAACTGGAAGCTATACCGTATCCCTCACTGGTACAAATAACAATGGATGCATAGGTACCGCAACCAATAATCAAACCGTAACTGTTTTTTCTATGCCAAGCGCATCATTCAATACATCACCCGATCCTAATATTTTTGGAAATTCAAGTATTCAGTTTAATAATACGAGTATCGGAGCCTCTAGTTGGATGTGGAATTTTGGTGATGGAATCGGTGTTTCCAATAATCAAAACCCTAATTACAGTTATCCTAATGCAGGCAACTATTCGATAGTATTAATTGTAAAGACAGATAATAATTGCTTAGATACAACCTATGGCAACATAACTATTTATCCACTGGATGGTATATTTATTCCAAATGCATTTTCACCAAACGAAGATGGACTCAATGAAAATTTCGGTGTATCTGGATTAGGGATACGAAATGTAGAAATATATATTTATAACCGATATGGGTCAATTATTTATAAAGGCGCCGGACCCAATGCGAAATGGAATGGAAAGATGAATGGAACAGGAAGAAAATGTAATCAAGGAAATTATATTTATCTAATAAAGCTTATTGACCCATCTGGTAATTCTAAACTATATAAAGGTAATTTGATATTAATCAGATAGAAAAGGATATAACTTATTATTAGTTATTTATAAAACTACGATTCATAAAATATTTTATTTTCAGCTGCTTTTTATACTTTAGGAGTGCTTCTTAAACCTAGGATATGTAGAATTCATTTTTGGGCTTAACAGTAAGTATAGAATAAATAATTACGCTAGTACATTTATTAGGTAATTCCCGCCCTGAACTAAAGCAGATGTGTATTATGAAAGCTGTTTCTTTTACTGGAAGAGTAAGTCCCCTATTCATTATGGGCTATAAACAAATATTTTTATAAGACTTTCTCAGCTATTTTATTTTGATTAGTTTTGCAGCCTGCAAGTAATTGCGGGGCCTATAGCTCAGTTGGTTAGAGCATCTGACTCATAATCAGAGGGTCCCAGGTTCAAGTCCTGGTGGGCCCACATCAGAATCAACCACTTACATGAAATTGTAGGTGGTTTTTTTATTTCTGTGCCAGATTTTGACATTAACCAGTATTAATCTTGTCTATTATTATGATGGCTCTTACTTGTTAAATGGCCGCACTATTCAATATGGAGATTTTACTTATTTAATAAAGTGGATTTTAAGAAATATTATGAGGTGTTATATGCTGATTGATTTTTGTTTATTAGTCAATCAACAATGAAAAAAAATTTGGCTCCCATCGGTAAAATGGGGTAGGCGCCATCCTGATTCATGTTCAGATTATTCCTCTGATTCTCTGCGGCAATCGTTTCCATATCGAGCTCCGGACTGAATTTGGTGTATTTGAATGACTTGACCCTTGCACCTATTCCAAAGAAAAACTCCATGCCCATATTATTATTTTCGTTCTTGAAATACCAGCGAGTGTTGAACAGGATAGAAAAGTCGAAATTATTCTGACGGCGGGTGTAGCCAAGTAATTTCTCATATAGATTGCCTTGGCCATCCAATAAGCCAAACCAGCTTTCCACATCATTGTAATACCTGGCATATCCGGCCTTGAACTCAAATGAATTCATGAATTGTTTCGCATACGGCCTTTTTTGTTGATACTTTTTTCCTAAATAGTATTTAAAAGACGGTTGAATTTGAAAGCCATACAAGGCGTCTTTTTCTCCGGCACTTAGGGTGAGGAAAGCTGATCTGGCTTGAATAAATCTGAAGCAAAAATCCGTATGAAATGCTAGTTTTTCAGAAAAGGCATACTCTGCCCCGGCTTTAATACCGCCAACGCGCGGCTCCAGTAGCACCAATGGTTGTGCATCAATGGTCAACAGGCCGATGTAATTGCTGTCAGATTGCGCCCATGCACGTTGATAGCTGCAGTGGAGTATTGCTAATATAAATGACAGCTCGAGTAGTCGTTGCTTAAATGAAATCATTGTATCTTATTCAAATATACCGGCTGATTAGGTTGGCTGATATTATAATTGAGTAATGCTCCCTTGGTGTAGCAGAATAATTGTCCGTTCGCTGCAATGGCATCATAATAATTATTATTACCCATTTCTCCATTGGTGAGGTTATTGTTTTCATCAATGATAGACTCCAGTGCCGGATGGAGGGGGTCTGTTATGGAATAAATCCTTAAACCATAAATTCCATTGCACAAATAAAGATAATTGCCGGACACATCCATGCCTCTGGGTGTTTGCAGCCAATTCTCCTCAACCAGAACGGGGTTGCTGAGATCCCTACTGTCAAATACCCTGAAAACTCCCGACCCGCCTGAACTCGTACTGGTTGAATAAATGACACTGTCCAAGGCAAAAATAGGATCTCTTGGTTCAATGAGTACCGGATAAGTATAGGAGCTGGTCAGGCTTGGTGCAGCAGGATTGCTCTGAATATTATAGATATACATTTTGGTAGCTGAACCGATGAATAAGCTGCCGTTATGATGATAGATGGTTTGAATGTTGGCACCCAGATTGAAGTCATTAGCTATGGATAAATTGGTAGGATCGCCGGCATTGATAGTAATCAAATGGTTGTCATCAACTGCATAAATGAAATCTCCAACTGAAATCACCCTGGAGAGTGATCCATTCTTTGTGCTGCCACTACTGATGGCATTATCTTCCTTGCTGCATGAAACAGATTGAAAGATTAGAAATAATGCCAGAATGTAGATTGTCGATTTTTTCATGATTTTATTATTGAGGTTACTGATTAAGGCAATTTGCATTTGGGTGCGTCTGTAAGTTTTTGCATCCATCTGCTAATAATGCCTTTGGATACGTCAGGGCATTCAAAATAGTCACCGGAGGCCGCGTCTGGAGGTATGTTATTCGCTTCCTGTAATGTTTTAAAAACATTAGGGAGGCGATATGCTACCACCACAGTATCCTGGTCACTGATGTCCAATGAAACCAGGTCCGGTCCATTATTTGCAATCAGGTAGCCATTTTTCATGGACACCTCATAACAACCGGGTACCTTGATAAATCTTTCTTTGACAGGCTGTGCAGGAATGGCATAATTGACTACATGAATTCCCTGGCCCTGCTCCACCATGAACAATTTGTTGTTGACGAAAGCGATTTTACCCCCGTCGGTTATGGCAATGGGTGGCTGTGAGCTTACTTTATCGTATTCTGATGCCGCTATATATTCGGGCACCCAAGTAATGATCTGTTTATTCTCCACTTTGGAACAACTAGTCAATAATATGACAGATAGAAAAAAAAGGTTTATCTTATACATAAAGTCAAATTTAATCAAAAATGGTTTTCAATATTAGAGAAGATTAAAGCCAAATTTGCTGCCCGCGACCCACTTATTTATTCACATAGGACTTTTAGGGTTTAAGATTTTAGCCAATTACGATGAGTACTCAAGCATTTATTGCCGAATTCCTACAAAATAAACACGTTATTAAAGCGATATCTCTATCAAAAAACTAAAAAGGAATTTAAATAAATACTGAAATTTATTTGAATAATCACAACCCATCTATTAGAGAATCGATTCCATCATTGAATACAATTCTATCATCCGATCTTTTTTTAGATAATTGTTTCAAGTCTACTAAAGCCCAAAGAACAAATTCCATAAAAAATGAAAGATCTTTTACTGAAACATTTGGTTGATATTTTGAAATCAAATCTTTTAAAGGTTGAATAGAATTCAAATCTCTAGCATGTGCCTTATCGTTAGAATCATCAAAAAGTTCAATGGTATTGCCTTCTAAAAACCAACTTATTATATCAGCATAAGGCGTGTCTTCTTCTTTCTTTTTGAGCTTTTGTATTTTAGGAAAATAGGCTGTAAATAATGTTTTAGTTGCTTGGCTTATTAGATGATTGGCAACAAAAGAAGAACCCTCTTGCTCACCTTCGTATACAAGCTCTACTTTTCCTGTTATAGAAGGAATCATACCCATTAAATCACTAAATCGAATAGTAGTTTTTGTTTCTCCATTTAATAAAGCTCTGCGCTCTGCTGTACTTACCAGATTCTCATAGGCTGTAATACTCATCCTAGCGCTTACGCCACTTTTATAATCTACATATTCACTTTTTCGGGCTTCAAAAGCTATTTGCTCAATTATGTCTTTGGCCAACTCGGGTACATATACATTAAAAAGTCGAAGCTCTAATTTTGATGCTTCTTGATTAGTAATTTTCTTAGCGGTATTAATATCAACAGAGTAATGTGTTAATATTTGAGAACCTATTCGATCTTTCAAGGGAGTAACAATACTTCCTCTATTGGTATAGTCTTCAGGATTTGCTGTAAAAACAAATTGAAGATCTAGCGGTATTCTTAATTTAAAGCCCCGAATCTGAATATCTCCTTCTTCTAAAATATTAAATAGGGCAACTTGAATCCTAGCTTGTAAATCTGGCAGTTCGTTGATTACAAAAATGCAACGATTAGCACGGGGAATCATTCCAAAATGCAATACTCTTTCATCTGCATAATTTAATTTTAAGTTAGCAGCTTTAATAGGATCGATATCTCCAATCAAATCAGCAATAGTAACATCGGGTGTTGCTAACTTTTCAAAAAAACGCTCTTCTCTATGCAACCACTGAATAGGCGTGTTATCTCCTTCTTTATTAATTAAATCTATTGCAAAGCGACTAATAGGCATTAAGGGATCGTCATTCAACTCACTACCTGCCACCACAGGAATATATTCATCTAATAATTGAACCATCAGTCGAGCAATTCGAGTTTTACCTTGACCACGCAATCCTAATAAATTAATATTATGTTTAGAAAGAATAGCTCGCTCTAATTGAGGAATAACAGTTAACTCATATCCATGAATTCCAGGAAAAGTAGCAATTCCGGATTTTAATGAATTTATTAAATTTTCTCTTAGCTCAGTTTTAATACTTTTATACTTGTATCCAGAAGCTTTTAATTCTCCAAGTGTTTTTATTGTTGTATTCATTATACTATTTGATTCTTTTTTTTCTATTTGTTTCATAATCGTGAAAAATCATTTCCCCCAAACCCTTTAACCCTGTATAAAAAGCTTTTCCTTTATTTGATTTTGTAAATTCATCCACAAATGCTTGTAAATAGGGGTCTTGTGCTATCATGAATGTAGTAATGGGTATATGAATTTTGCGAGCTTGCGCTGCCATGTTGTAACATTTTTCTACTATTATTTCATCTAATCCATTACTATTTTTATAATATTGACCATCAGGCATTCTCAAACAACTTGGCTTACCATCTGTGATCATGAATATTTGTTTATTAGTATTTCTTTTTCTACGAAGAATATCCATAGCTAATTCAAGCCCTGAAACCGTATTAGTATGATAAGGTCCAACCTGTAGATAAGGCAAATCTTTTATTTTAATGGGCCAGGCATCATTTCCAAAAACAATTACATCTAAAGTATCTTTAGGATACGAAGTTGTAATCAATTCAGCTAGTGCCATGGCTACTTTCTTTGCCGGAGTAATTCGATCCTCACCATACAAAATCATACTATGACTAATATCAATCATTAGTACAGTACTCATTTGTGATTTATGATGCGTATCCTGAATAACGAGATCTTGTTCAGTTAACCGAAAGTCGGCTATCCCATTATTTATTTGAGCTTTTTTAAAACTCTCTGTAAAAGAAATATTTTCAATAGTATCTCCAAATTCAAAATCCCGGAATTCACCAGTCAATTCATCTCCCTGACCGCTTTTTTTAGATTTATGATTTCCAAGTCCGCTTTTTCTTATTTTTCCAAATATTTGATCTAAAGCGCTTTTTCTTAAAGCTCTTTCCGTTTTAGCAGTAATAGTATTTTTATTTTGTTTATTGGGTGTAATTTCCTCCCTTAAATAACCCTTCTTTTTTAATTCTTCTATGAAATCATCTAAGGTGTATTCATCATTTGTTAGCGAATATTCCTTATCAAGCATCTTGAGCCAATCAATTACTTCATCTACATCTCCTGAAGTATGAGTGATAAGTTCAAGAAAAACTTCTAAAAGCTTGTCGAAAATAGATTTTTCGGGTGCATTAAAAGGTGTAAATATATATCCAGAGCTTAGCATGAAATGAAGGTTGTAAAGAATATATGAAATTAGACAAATTTTGCCGACAAGATGAGTTATTTATAGTTAAAATATAAAATATTTGAAAAGCTATGGAGTAAAAAAAATAAATAAAAACTACATAGATCAATAATTAATAATGGTCTTTAGTCTTGCCCATAACTCATTATCGAATCCTGATAAAGCAAATTGAACATCTCCTGATGAATTTCCCATTCTAATTACAACAAGTTTTTGTGAGGGTACTACATAAATTTTCTGATCATTTTTCCCAAGAGCAGCATACATATCATTAGGTGCATTAGCAATTATAGAAGCAGGAAAAACAGTTTGAAAGCCTGGTGCCATAAAACTAGGCTTGCCATTAAGCCAGGTAAGATAGCCATAACTTAAATTAAGTGATTGTGAAGTATTTATTTGATTATTAAAATAATTTGTATCGCTTAATATTTTTGTAGTATCCCATTTTCCCTTATTAAGAAGCAACAAGCCAAAGCGTGCCATACTCCTAGCATTACTATAAAATACATTATTTGAGTTAGGTGTTTTTATCCATAGACCATTCATGCCAATTCTATCTCTAATCTTTTGCTGAAAATATCCATTGTATGAGTTACCACTGGCAGTTTCAATTACCTTATCTAACATAGTATAGGCGGCATTATGATAAGCCCACCTTGTTCCTGCATCTGCTTTGTATATTAAACACGAAGGTAATGTGCAATCTGAATCAGCTGTACTATCATCAAGCCCTGTTGTCATGGTGAGCTGATTTTTAATACTGATTAAATTTTCATTATCAAGCTGAGCTGAAGTCCAACCGGTGCCAAGATATTGTGAACTTATATCATTAATATCAAGTAAGCCCTCTTGCTGAGCGATTCCCACTAAAAAAGCAGTCATAGTTTTACCTGCCGAAGCCCAATACCAGTTACTATCAGCAGTAAAAGTCCCAAAGTATTTTTCGGCTACTATTTTTCCATTTTTTAGAATGATAAAAGCCTTGGTATTCTTACTTTCCAAATAAGGATACAAATCATTAAGTGCTGACACATTCCAGCCTAAAAAACTAGCAGAAGTATCTTTCCATTCTATAGTACCAATTGGAGGAAAATATACAACAGAGGATCCAACATCAGAAATATCGTCTGTAGTTTTTTTACAGGAAATAAAAAGGGATAAAATAAAAAATGAAACAATTGACAGATAAATCGAACGCATAATCATTTCTATTTTAAAAAATTGATTGTATTTTAAAGATACTATCAAAATTAAAAAAGAACTAATAAGGATTGATTCATGATTTAAATATTATAGAGCGACATAAAATTGCTCCTGATTAAATGTACATTCTACATGACAAATTTCTATTTATCAAGATTCTCAATAAGTAGATACTGTCGCTAAATTAAGAGATAAAGTTACATCTTGAAATTATAACTACTTAATAGTCAATAAAGTAATTTGTATAACTACTTGTTTTACACATTATTAACAAATAAGACACTAGTTAGTAAGGTGAATTCTTTGAAAATCAATAATATGTTATTCAACAGGCTAGCCTTATTTTTGCCACCTAATTATAATTATGAAAAAAATAAGTCTCCTTATCCTGATTCTTTTTATTTGTCTGTTTTCTCAGGCTCAAGATAAAAAGACTAATAATATTGATTTGTCAAACAGAGCCAATGACCATATTATGTTGCAATTATCTAATGATAGTTGGATTGGTGCTCCCGACAGCATTAAT
>Ga0209190_1001236_pt1 | contig 17888 bp, 21 predicted proteins | sample M_140205_XF_Meta_FD_187315 | JGI IMG/M metagenome (GOLD analysis project Ga0209190, IMG submission 187315) | Freshwater microbial communities from Lake Montjoie, Canada to study carbon cycling - M_140205_XF_MetaG (SPAdes) (version 2) | ecosystem: Environmental > Aquatic > Freshwater > Lake... | reverse complement strand
GCGCGGAGGAGGCAATTATGCAAGTCGGGCAGCACGTGGCCAGTCAGGTGGAAATCTGTATCTGCCATATGAACGCTCGCTCCGCACTGTAGAGGACGTTCCATTACACAAATCACGCGAACCACGCATCGTATTTAAAATTGGGTAGGAGTTGTCATGAATACTAAAAATAGCCCATTTCCTTTTTCAATGTATCCGCATAATGCGGGAAATCTTGAAAAAGGCAAGGAAAAGTGGGAGCGCCGGATGGATAAGTACACCAAGAAGGAATTGAACGCAATTAACGAGCATGAAGATGAACTTGCCGATCAAATTCATGAGGATCACACTGGGCCCGGTGTTCCGCCGCAAGTTGCGAAGATCACTCATGGTGTCAATCAGCACAAGCGACGTATTACCAAGGACATCAAGAAACTTCGTGACAGGGAAAAGAACGAAGTATGGGATGACATCCATAACGATTGAATTTGGCAAGGGCATTCAGATAGCACGCGCGTATCCTCTATATAGGGATCACGAGCGATTGTGGGCACATTTGGGGCTGAAATGCCCCAAAAGCATTGAAGAAAGCCAGAACTTGCGTTATGGCAAATGCGCCAATCCAAGATGCGTAATACGAGGCACGAGGGATCGTCCACTTGATCTCCATCATATCGTGCCTCGTTCGCACTCAGTGCTGTTGCGCGATGATATCCGTAATCATCTTTATGTATGCGGCGATTTTTCGGGGCCAAATCATCACAAGGCGTTGCATGGAGAAGCGACTCCGGGACGCAAGGATTGGCTTGCCTTGTCCGTGTTTGAAATGCATGCTCCTGAGAAAAAACCTGTGGACAATGCATTGCTTGTCGAGCGTCTGCTATCCTTGGCAAGTCGAGATCACATAGCGAGCGTCCTGCTCAAGCGTGATCCGCTATTACTACTGGGCTACGCCTCATCACAAGGTGTTGTGGATGCGAACAGCGTCCTGTCGGAGTCCGAGTTGGGAGAGTTACACGCGTGGAGTCGCAATCAATAGATCCAGTGACAAGATGGCAGCAGCAGCAGATCGCGCCAGCCGTTGAGGAAGCCAGCACACTGTTGTATGAATACAGTAGACTGGAAGTGCGAGATGTCGAAAGTTCGCGGGAATTACTCTGGAAATTGACCCTACTGAATCATCGGCTTGGCCTGCTCTTTGCCGATGCTATCGAACTCAAGAGTGAGTTTCAGACGCAATGCGACGAGATATACTCGCAAGTATTGCTAATGGTCAATTCAAAGCAACTTGGCCATAAGGTCACCGTAGAAATGGCGAAAGCAGCAGCGGAACTCGGCACGTCAAGTGTCGATGCGCTGGCCAGCATCTACCCGAGCGTGGTAGGCTCACTCGGACTTGTGGCCGGGAACGAGCCGAAACGCAAAGTCAACCAGTTGTCATCAACCGTCGAGAAGCTCAGGGTGTTGCAGCGCGACATGCAGGAGTCAATCAACGGAATCAAGCATCTGGGGAATCGAGACATGCAACATGCTATACATGGCGTTTGACACAAAGCCGAATTTTCCGATCATCTTGCGCAAAATCGCTGTCAAGGCGTAGTACGCCTCTTCATGACCATGCTCACAATGGAGCGTGGTCATTTTGTTTCGGCACGAAAAAAGGAGAAGATGATGGACAAGCGAAATGTCTATGAACCTATTGCCCGTGATGCTGCACGCACGTATAACGTGAATGAATGCATCATTGTGGAGATGGTTACGCAAGAAAGTTCATGGAACCCGACGGCTGTTAATGGCCCTCATGTTGGATTGGCGCAGATCGATCCCTCATTCCATGATGTGAACCCGAATGATCCGATTGCATCCCTGTGGTATCTGGCGAAATTGATGCGGTCGTATCTGGATAAGTACAATGATAGATATGACCTGTCATTGGCAGCGTATAACTGGGGTGGATCAAGCCTTGATTCCAACAACTGGATCGTTCCTTCCTCGATACGCTATTCGTATGTCAATCCGATCATGACAAAAGCCTCGATGTGTGTCATAAGCACGCCTACTGCAACCATGACTGCGACAGAGACAGTTATCCCGACATCTACCTCGACACCTCCCATCTCGTTGATGGCAACTCCAACTCCCTATCCATATGAAGGACTGGGATCAAGCACTCCGACTGATTACGCAACGCCGATGTTCATGTTGCTGCCATTGCTATGGGCAGTGATTCGACGGCAATAATCAATTCGGGGCAATTTTGGGAATTGCCCCGAATCCCCTTGACAAACGGTACCGCTACCGTTCATGCTTGTCTTGTCGCTTCGAAAACACATCGGAGACGCATTGAAAGGAGAGGCAAATGCCTTGTCACGACATTCTTGTTGCAACCAAGATCAAGGAAGCAACTTTGGAGCGCATCTTTGCTACTGAGTCCATGTGGAAATATTGGCAGCAATCTACAGGGCTGATTGTTCCACAAGCATTTTCTGCATCAGTAGGGGCCAACAACGCATTGATGTTGACGGGTTTCTATTCTGTTGGTCAGTCCGTGCAGGATGCCGTCTCTGAGCGGTATCAGCAAACCTACGTTGCACAGCAGATTTTCGCTGGTTTGGCTGCTGATGGTTACGAGATGCATGCCGATGTCTCTCCTGAGCATGAGAACACATGGGTGATTACCGCCCGTGATGTTGCGAGGAATGCAACCATTGGTGTGACCGTGTTCAAGGATTTGTCATTTGAGATTGATTTCCTTGATGCATTGCACGATGATTCGGTGTGGCTCGCTGGCGGCGAATTTGGCAGGGTTCTGGAATACCTGAAGATCATGGGTCTGTCAGTCGAGATCATCAAGCAGGATATCGATGATGAGGCGCGTCGTCAGATCATGGAGAGCGCAGGTGTGTTGTCATGATCTTCTGCGAATCTGACGATCCAGAGTACGCACGATACAGCGTTACTGTGTCCATGACTGGGTGCCTCGCAGATTCCATGTCAGGGGCACTCACCCTCAAGGATGCCGTGGCAATTGCCAAGGAATACAAGGCTTCGTATCGGGATGCATGGGAATACCACTACGATGACGAAAAGAAGAAGGATGTTCGTAATCCATACTTCAAGGTATCAGGCAATCCACGTACTGGGTACGCTATCCAGTATGCCCAATATGGAATGGTCCATGTTTCCATCAATGACATTCGCAGCGAGCGCATTCGCATGGATGATTTTTGGGACTAGATCGTAACGCTGTCGTAACGGTGCTGTCCCTTGACATGGGCGGCACCGTCTGCGACGATATGGCCACAAGTGATTGATGGCTAACCGATCACTCAACGATCAACAGGGAGATGAAAATGGCAATGCAATTGTCCAGCAACAAACCAGTCTCACCAGAATGGCTGACAAATGTCTTGATCAAGTACCAGACCGGCGAGGGGCATGCGTTTCTTCTTTCAGGTGCTGGCAATCACGACATTGACGCTCTTACCTACACGGTTCACGCCAACCTCTGGCATGTCTTTGGAAGCCATAGCCTTCCCACGGGAGAAACGAAGCGCCCCAAACTGGATTTTGACATTGTTGTGCGCTATGACCGGTTCGAAGGCTTTCGTTTCATCGGAACCAATCGTGAGAATGAGCGCAAGATTTTCAAGCAGATTGTGGAACGCGCTGGCAGTCCAGCATCAAGCGGTGGTGGTATCGGTGGTATCAGGGGTGGAATATCCAGTCCGAACGCAACGGAAGGCGCAGATATTCTTGATCGCTCCAAGAACCCTGCGTCAGCAATTGGACTGATCAAGACCGCTCTTGCTCAAACCGATTACCGTATTTGCTTGATCATTGATGAATTTCAATCTATTTGTCCACGTGGCGACTGGGACAAGTTTGGCGAAAACCAGATGAATGCGATCATTGCATTCCGCACATGGGGACTCGACTACGAGAACATTGGTGGACATGGTTCTGCATGGCGCAACAAGGGCAACAAGATCGGGCATCTGATCTTTGGCATTGCCGATGACCGCTCAGAAGTGCATTCCATCTTTTCACGCGGACGTTCCCAATCGGGATGGATTCCCGTCAACATCGGCTTTCCGACGTATCCGGAGCGCCTGTACTTCATCCAGAACAAGTTCCTTACTCCTGAGTATCTGGAGCGTGTTGACATTGATTTTGGCGAATCCGTGCCGGAAGCGGAATACTCGTTCTGGCTTGCCAAGGCTACTGGTGGCTTGAGTATCAGGTCAATTGAAGACATGATGCTTGTTGGCGAATTGCGTCGTGTCCTTACTCGCGATGACATTCAGACACGAATCAACAACACCATTTCGGAGCAATTCTCAGGTTCCGGCGGATCGGATTACTTGCAAGTGATCAATCCTTCAAGGGGTCTTGATGGTTATGGAGTGCCAAAGTATTTGGCTTCAGAGTTGCAATTTTTCCTGCGCCGTTTTCAGCAGGGAAAACTTCGCAACAGCAACATGCTCATGGCCGGACCTCCCGGCACTGGCAAATCGGTCATTGCGAATGCATTGGCTTTTGAGCTGGGCTACAAGTGCGTCCAGTGGAGCCCTGCGCTTACTCAATCCAAGTGGGTAGGCGAAACAGAGCAGCAACTGCAGAAGGTGTTGAACTGGGTTGAGGCAAATCTTCCCTGTGCCCTCTTTGTTGACGAAATCGACGTGGCAATGACTTCACGCGACGGTGGAGCAGTTGACACCAGTGGTGTTGGCTCCAAGATGCTGTCGATCCTGATGCCATGGTTGGAGCAGGATCACATCAAGGGACAGTTGCTGTTCATTGCTGCCACGAATCGTCCAGACAACATTGATGCGGCATTGAAGCGTCGCCTTCAGACTGTCATTCCGGTTCTCCCTCCTTCCAGTGCAGAGGAACGTTCCGAAGTCATTCGCAACATCTTGCTTCGTGAGCAGAATGTCGCTTCCGTCAATGACTCTGACATTCCGGCGGAGGTTTGCGATGATGCCGTGAGTGGCTGGTACACACAGGCAAACTTGTCCATCCTCGTTGACCGTGCTGCCACAATTGCCGCCCGTGATGGCGCAGACATTGATGCCGATATTGCTGGCTACCTGCGTCGTGCAGCGGCAACCTATCGGGTTGATACGACCCGTACTGAGGCCATGTCGTATCTAGCTGCTGCTCAGGCGAGCAATACCGAATTGCTTCCGCCCGGTTTTGTGGTCAAGTCCGAGCGTGACGCCAAGCGTGTCCTGAAGGAAGCCGAATCTCCCGCGGATGAGGATTATTCGGTAGGACCAAGTGGGCGAGGTGGCCGGTAAATCCGGCCACACTATTGACAAAAGACGGAACCGTCTGATACAAATTGCGTGGAGGAAAATATCGTGACTGTTATCACCCCGGATGATGTTGCTGGCAGCGAGATTGTTCAAAAGATTAGTACTCAGGTGTCTCCTCGGGAACTCAAGATGGATATGGCGCAGATTTTCCAAAGGGGCGTCATGGCCAAGGTGCGAATTGGAGCCGAGCGATTCAATTGGTCATTGAAGTTGGCTGATCTTGGCATTGTTCCTACTCGCGACAAGAATCGGAACGAGGTTCGTAGCGCATTCGATGCAGTCTTGCCCAACAAGCAGCGTTGCTCGTTGTTGCCAAAAGACCAGATGTATTACTTCGACGAGACAGGCACTCGCAAGGACATTCCCTATCCTGAACAAACTGAGCGAGAAATCAGGGTGCTGTTTCCTACACGCTACATCGACGTTGATGGATACTCGCGCAAGCCCGACATGCCACGAGGAGCAACATGGCTGGCTATTCCGTTGAACGGAATGACCTTTATTCCCATTCAAGCGTGGAGCAAGTGGCACGATCAGGTCAAGGAAGCAGAACGCAATCACTTTGCTGCCGCTCAGATCATTGTCGACAATTATGATCGACTGAAGGCCGCATCGATTAGGCATTACATGCGAATTTCGCTTGATGTCTACAATCGCCTCAAGCAGACCGCTCCTGAGATGTTGCAGACGACGGTTACGGTCACCGCCACGAATGCGGCGTTTTACAATGCCGAACCCGGATCAAGTGTTGCTACACTTGTCTCTCCTCTGGTTTGGATGCGTCGCTGGAAACGTGCAATCTTGGCAGCATGGCCAAGCAAGGAAGAGATCATGCGCAAGTACCGAGTCGAACCCAGTTACTACTGGGCACCCAAGATGGATTCCGAAGTCAATGATTGGGTCGACAATGAGGAAAAGGAATGGGAAAACGACCTCATTGCTGAGGCGCAAGACATCATGCTGTATCGATCCATCCGGCAGGAAGTCATGGCCACCAAGTCTTCACAGGCGCATGAACTTGCTTCCAACTACATCAGGACCATTCTTGAGCGTGTGGAAATGGTTTTCATTGGTTTCATGAAAACCATTGAGTCTGATGGACGAGGTGCGACAGCGAGGCAGATTGGCCACATTGTCGAAGTCCTTAACATGGTGAAAGTTTTGGGCACCAATGTTAATGGACTTGACAACATCATGCGCCATGTTGAGCGCATTGAGGCATATTTGGACGATTCGTCTGATGCAATTATGGGAAATGCGGGAAACAAGGCCAAGAAGAGCGCATTGCTCGACATGGGCACCAATCTTCCTGAAATCCTGACACGCACGCTTGAGATCATGCGACATGAGGCAGAGTCGCTTATCGGGCAGGATGCACGACGCACGGCGTTTTCGGATGATGATCCGTATGAACTGCTTGCATTGATCCGCTCGAACGGATCGCCGGAGAGCGAGCAGCGTCGCATTTCTTCCAGTCCGGACGAGGACGCAGAGATCGAAGAGACAATTGCTCCGGTCATGGTGCCGATTGTCGAGTATACTGTAGCCGAGAGCGATAGCCTCGGGTCTGGGCGACGCCACATCTAGTCGAGAATTCGCACAGATTGCGTGTAGACGAGCGGTTTGCTGATCAATACCCAAACACTCATTGATCACTGACCGTCTCGTCTACGTTTATTTTTAGGGGATATTTATGGCAGACGATAAACTTGCGATTCTGTATGAGTATATTGACCGAGGATGGAACATCATTCCTATTCTTACGAACGATAAGCGCCCTGCCATCAAATGGCAGCAATACGAAAAAGAGTCGCGAGTTACCAAGGATCACGTGGAGACGTGGTTCAATCATTTCCCCGGATGCAATTGGGCAGTTGTCTGTGGCGAATTGAGCAATGTCGTTTGCTTGGACATCGATGGTCCTGAAGAGGGCGCAGAAAATCTTTGGAAATATCATCCCGAGATACAGTCTGTTCAGACATTGATGGCATATAGCCCAAAAGGCTGTCACATGTTTTTCTTGCATCCCGGTGCTGGCATGACTGTCAAGTCATTTCCGATCATGCCCAAAGTTGATGTGAAAGGTGATGGCGGATATGTCCTTATTGCGCCATCAGTGATCAATGACACCAAGTACAGTTGGATCACGGAATATCCCCTGTCTTCTTGTCCGGGTTGGATTACGCGAGGCGAGCGTCCACATATACGTACAGACAGCGATGACGAGAATGAGCAGCCTGCCAATGGGCAGCAACGTCCAGAATGGGTCACTGACCTGCTTCAGAATGGCTCGCCATCTGGACGACGTAATGATGATGCCGCCAGACTAGTAGGGTATTTCCATAGCAAGCAGATCACCCGAGACATCATCGAGAAAATTGTTGCGCCATGGGCGGAATTGTGTAATCCGCCATTTTCCTTGCGCGAACTGAAGACGGTCATCCGAAGTGTCACGTCCTACCGGCAGACCGCCGCCAATCATGGGATTGTTGATCCACCTGACATGGTTTCCAGTCCGAGCGGATTCAAGTTCTCTTGGCATCAGTTTAGGATTGAAGTGCTGATTTCAAAGATTACTGATCATGAACGCTATGGGATTATCGGAGAACTTGAAATTCGCACGAACGGAATTCCGACCCTGCCAAAACATTTGTTTGGCCCAATTGATATTTCCCTGAAAAATGCCCAGTCCTTGGCTACGTTAATCAACGAGTGCGAGAAGCGGATGTTTGGTCCGCCATGGAAGCAGATGATTGCGGACATGGCGCGATTGACACTGTCCCAGTTCTCACAAGGAGAGCCGTGGTCATTGCTCAGGGAAGCGCCCCGCGCTCAGTCGCTTGGATTTGCCCACAAGCCACTATTGCTGGCACGAGAGCCGACCCTGTGGTTTTCCGCCGGTGGAGGCATGAAGTCGTACTTGGCACTGGCGCTAGCGATTACCATGGAGACTGGCATGGATATAGGGCTTGGTGCGCCATTGGTGCGCAATCATGTCGCGTACCTCGACTGGGAATGGAACATCAATCAGCATGCAAGCCGGTTGGACAGAATTATTTCCCCAGAGGATCAGGAACGCTATAACGTCAATATTGTCTACCGGAAATGCGTTGGACGCACATTGCGGAAACAGACCGATCAATTAAAGCGGATGATTGCGGAAGAGGGCATCACCTACGTCATCATCGACTCCGCTGCGCCTGCCAGCGGGAAAGCATCCGATAATGATGATGTTGTGGCCTTTTTCCAAGCGGTGGGCGAACTCAGTGTTGGATCGCTCATTCTTGCCCATGTCAACAAGAATGATCGCATGCAAGGGGCTCAAGGTGACGATGTCACAATGGCATTTGGTGGCGTGCAATGGGAGAACCAGAGCCGTAGCACTTGGAACCTTCGCAAAATCGAGGGCGAAGATGCCAGTTACACCGATGTCATTCTTACGCATCAGAAGGTAAATGCCGGTAGCAAGCAGCCGCCATACCCTGTCCGGTTCCATTTCCCGCCGGAACATGATCGGGAAGGGCTTATTCGGATCGAGGCATTGCAACCGTCTTCCTTTGCTGCAATGTCCTATGGAGATACCGGCATTTCCATGAGAGACAGGATCATGTCTTTGGTTGGCCCACACAAGTTGACCATCGAAGAATTGGGCGAAGGGCTGGATCATCCCGTGAATCAGCGGCTACTCAATGTCATCGAGAATATGCTCCCTCGGGAGCTGACCAAGGTCATGGAAACAGATGATCATGGCCAACCGGCGACATATTATTATGCGACACGTCGCAGGGCATAAACATGACGTTTAATGCATTCGATATAATCAGACGGAAATCTGCAACTGCAGATATTCCAGTGATGAAAGAATTATCTGGAGAGGAGGCCATAAATGCTCTCGACAGATTTGTTTGCTTGGTGCTTGCTTCGAATGCCCAGCACCAAGCAGGTGAGCGCAACACATACTTTTCTGATCCTTCGAACAAGGAGGTGTTTCCGAAGGCTCAACGTGCGGCTGAAACACTACGACGCATGGAAAGGGCCGGACAGCAAGCGAGACGAGTATTCTCGGATGAATGCTGGATGGAGTGGATCGTGGTCAGGTCATACGCAGAAGTATTGGCTTTCAGCGAGTGCGATTCTATGCGCCCCGAATTATTGTGGAAAATCATTCTTATGTGATAGGAAGTATTTGTGAGAAAATCCAGTACACCTGATATTGCTTTGCCGGGATTAAAAAACAAGAATTGGAAAGATATTGCAAGAATTATCGCGATAGACGAAAGTCTGAATGATAGCGGAGCCGCACTATTTGTAGAAGGAAAATATCAATCATTTGTTGGCCCTCATGGACATGATATTGGGATTGCGCTCAAGTTAAGTGCCCATGCTGCTACCCCTGAGAAGGCGGTCAAATACAAGCAATGGGTGGATGCAATGATTGAGCAGCATCGTCCAGATGTACTTATTGCGGAAAGTCATCCTTTTGCCCGTGGTAGTCGTACCACAAGCATCGCCACAATAGAGGTTTTGTCTGGAATACGATTTATCACCATGTTGGCGTGTGCCGAGCGAAAAATTCCGTATCTTGAATTTTCTACAAACTCTGTAAAATTAATCATGTGCGGCGCTGTAAATGCATCAAAAGAAATGGTACAGTTGGTATTAAAGAATATCGGGTATGATTTGCCTAGATATGAGTTGAAGGAGCAAGAAATAAACGGGAACGTTTGTGACGCAATTGCATTAGGTGAAGTTATTTGCAGAATGCAGAAAGCAGAGATTGTGCGTCAAAAATATGTGCCTGTTGTGGGAGAGGGCAGATCGCAAACACAAAAAAGAAGGAAACAATCTAATGAGTAACAATATTGATTTTGACCAAAATTTCAGAGAGCCCGAAACCATTGCAGATTGTCAAGATCGGCTTTTTGAATTAAGAAATGATTTGTATAAGATCAATCATCAATTATCTGATGAAAATCGACAGGAAAAGATGAGTTGGGACGAACATCAATATACCGAATGGAAGCATCGCGCGACACATGCGAAGAACTCCAAGATTATTCAGCAGCAGAAATTGAAGCGCTGGCTGGAAAGTGAGCGAGTTCGTCGTGCGATTGATATACTCAGGGGAGACAACCCAGTCGCGGTCCTTGGGCAACTCTTGGATATCGTCAACGATATTCGTCAACGGCACAATGTGCCTCTGACTGCGGACCAGCAGAATATTGTTTCGCTTGCCGACAACATTGTCAGCAATGCCCCAGTAGGGAGATAGCGTGAAGACTCAATTCCATTCAATGAACCAGAGACGCGGACTATGCCTTAACATTCGGCTTCCTATCGGAGTTGCTCGTCGTCTTAATGGACAACAGTTGGATGCGGACACTTTGTTGCGCAAGGCTATTGACCTTGGATATTGCATCCGGAAAAACATGGTTGAATATCAGTTCCGATATGTGCCAACACCATGCGAGGTATCCAATGAAGTTTACCAACAGATGATGCCGGTATTTATCGAGCAATCAAGTGATATTGTGGGCCGTTTTGCTGGCGTATTGATTGCAAAGGTCATGGAGGTGGCAGTATTGCCCGTCTCTGGAACTTTGCCTACTGAAATTGAATTGCGTGCCCTGAAGGAGCGGTAATGTCCAAAAGTCGCATTAGCGATGTAAACCCAGTTGGTGGGATGCCTGAGCATCCCACCATCAAGAATTTTCCTGTAATGTGGGCCGATATTGGGGACACGTGGCTTTTCAGGCGCGTCACAAATGCCTTGATCCCCAAGGTGATTGATCAACCTAGCATTGATGATCCAATTGTTAGGTACGCAATCTGCGCCATCAAGCGGAGCAAGGCAAACGGCGACGGCATTGATTTTGTCATGTGGCAGGAAATCGAACAGATTCAGCCAGATCGAGAAACATCCATTGTAACGCCTGTCTTGTGCTTTGGGCCGTCCAAAATGATTGATAAGAAGCATTTGGACGCCACTGTTGATTTGACCATGAAGTCATTTCAAGAGGTTTATCATCATCCGCGATGGATTACCGTGTTTGGTGAAAATGCTCATCCTGTTCCTGTTCCTGAGGTTGAAGAACAAGATCAATGAAATTTTCCTTGGCGGTCATTGATCCTCCATGGCGATGGGAAGCATACAGCGAAAAGGGAAATGACAGAAGACCCCCATACGAAACTATGGGGGAACTTTTGCATGACATTGATATCAATTCTATTCTTGAAAAAGACGCGATTGTGTTTTTATGGGTCATTGATTCAATGTTGCCAGAAGCCATGCGCTTGGTCAGCGAATGGAATTTGACGTTTCGGACGGTGGGGTTTTATTGGACCAAGCACCGCATTAGTGGCGCGGAACATATGGGTACTGGGTATTACACCAGAGCCAATCCAGAACAATGCTGGATTTTGCGCAAAGGCAAGGGTATCAAGCGAGTATCTGCAAGTGTGCGTCGATGGCTGCATGCCCCAGTAGGGGCTCACAGTGCTAAGCCGCAAGAATTTTACGACCGTGTTGTTGCACTGTTTGGCGACGTACCTCGATTGGATGTATTTGCCAGAGACACAAGACCGGGATGGACTTGTGTTGGGAATGAGATTGATGGCCTTGATATTGTCGAGGCATTGAACAGGCTGAAGGAAATTGAAGATGTCTAATTTTAGTATTCGTGCTTTTGATGAGGCGCAACGTAGGAAGATGTATCCTGATCGCAAGGGAATTGTCGGGATTGCATGCATGCAGCGTGATATCATCACTGCCCAGAAACATCTATCCATATTAGCGACAATCCTTTGGCGTACAAGTGTTGATCAATCATATCGGCAAGAGACAGAACAAGTGCCAAATCTAGCAATTAAACCAAATGCCGTTCAAGAGCAACTTGGACAAATAGGGGTTCAGTTGCTACAATTATCTGGTGCATTAGGAATTGATTTTGTTTCAGTTTTAAAGCATGAAATTGAAAGACTGGAAATTACCGTAATATAATGGCAAAATGGAATAATCTTAAGAAAAAGAAGCAGTATCAATGTGTTGAGTGTTACTCAAAAATTGATTATGCTCCACACAAAAAGGAAGATGCATTTACGTATCGGTGCAAAAGTTGTCGCAAAGATTGCTTGTTTGTCCCAGTGGAGGACGAAGAATGAGTCCAAAAAGACCAACGTGGATTGTAAAGGCAAATAAAAATTCTGAGACCCAAGCATGGTGGAACAACGTTGCAAATATTTTTTTAAATTATCCAGATTCAATTCCAGATGCGATTGATCCGCTTATTGATCCACAATGGAGTGAAACTGCCATCATGGCAACCAATGAGGATGTGCGTCATATTCAAGCATGGGCAACAGGCATCGACGGGTGGAGTACACGTAATTCTCCCTTGAGTTTTGAAAAAACATAATGCCTTGTTTTTTTCGTTTCCTGTAGCCACCGATTAGCCACCCGGTGGCTTTTTGTATAATAAGACCATGAGCAAACCTGAAATACTTCCAGATAATCCTCTTGAAAATATTGCACAATTAGTCAGAAAACAATTTCGCGAGCAATCAATGCGCGATATAGCGGCCACTGCGTCGAAGGGAAAGAGAAAAATCCCTTTGGAGGCGGAAATTCCAGATCGCCCCACAATTGATCGCATGCAGCAACGTCGCCGTGCGGCAGACATGACTGCACCTGTCCCGGTTGACGATAATGATCCATCTACATGGAACAATGAGGACCGTGACACCAATAACGCGGAACCTTTGGCAAATGCATCGATCTATGACGACATCGATGACATGACGCCGGGTGAAACGCCCATGTCGCCGGAAGAAGCTGCATTGCAGTTGGCACTTGCAGTTCGGAAGGGACATGAAAAGGGAAAACCAGATATCGATTGGTATCTGGTCAAATTATTATATGTCTATGGAGGATGGACTTATGAGCGTATTGCTAAAGAATGTAATGTTTCTTTTACGCTTGTCAGGCTCAACGGACGCAAAGGACGTTGGCCGGAATCAAGAGAATCTTATCGAGAGGAACAGGCGCAAAAAATTCAAGAGAGACTTGCGCTTGAGGAAGATCGGTTACGCGATTGGCAAATTCTTAAGAGGCGTCAAGCTGGGATTGACGGCCTTAACTGGTTCACCAAAGCGATAGCCAATTTACGAGACGATGCCAGTCCAGAGTCAATTGCAAAATTGGGTGGATTGATGGACAGGATGCTGTCATCAGTCACCGGGCTGGCCCCCGTGGAAGGCGCTCCGGGTGGTGTGAACGTATCAGTTCAAAACAATAACGTCTCCTTGAGCGCATTTCCCGCCAACTCACCACAGGCCAAGTTGGCAGCGGTCTGGGATCGCAAGGTTGGAGAGACGGATTCCGAGCATACACGACGCCTTTCGCTGACAATCAGGGATTTGTACTATGAGTGTGAACGAGCGGGACTGTATGAAGATTTGAAATTGGATTCGGAAAGTCAGCGTCAGTTGAAACTTCGTAATCGTCTAGGACTCAGAGAGTCCGACATTCCTATTGTTGTGACGAGTCAATAATGGTTGCTGTAAAGAATGAACCGGCTTCTTCAGTCGTAGGCTCCATTCCGGCACCAGTTGCCATACAGGATGGACTACGAAAATTCAGAATTTCCAGAACTATTGATGATCCGTTTGAATTTGGTCGTATTTATTTCCCAAAATATTGGTTTCAGAAATCTCCTGATTTTCATCAGGAAATAATGGACCTTGCTACGCACAAGGACGAGAAAGAATGGGAAGGCAAGAATCAACTGAACACACTTGTTCTTGCCGCGCCAAGAAATCATAGCAAGTCAACATTAATTACGTTTTTATATGTCATTTGGTCTCTTGTCACTCAACGCAAGTTTTTTACGGTAATTATTTCTGATATTTCAAGAATTTCTGTCGGTCACACGAGAAACATTAAAGAAGAATTTGAATCAAATGAGAGGTTGTGCAATGATTGGGGCATTATTCTTGGTCGTGATTGGGAGTCTCTTGTGGGTGCGGCGAAGGGGGAAAAGGAAAAGTGGACAGACGAAGAGTTTGTAATTGGGTTCAAGAAGTGGGATTTGCAAAATAATTGTTGGAGCAATGAACTTGAAGATAGGGCAAAAGTACTGGCACGTATGGCTAATAATCCTTTGCGGGGGTTACGGTTTGGATTTCGTCGTCCTGATCTGGTTATTGCTGACGACTTGGAAAATGACGAATTAGTTGACACGTCAGTACAGAGGGAAAAATTGGCGCTATGGTGGGATAGCGCCGTCGAGCCTATGATTGAGCCTCCACCAGTCGGTCAAATCATTCTTGTAGGAACTGTGCTGCATTATGGTTCATTGTTAAATAAAATGCTCAATAGAACTGATTTATATGTTACAAGAAGATATCAAGCAATAATTTCGCGAGATAATGAATACGGGGTGAAAACACAAACGCCATTATGGCCAGAGCGTTTTTCCTTGGAAAGATTATCGCAATTAAAAGCAAAAAATGTGCTTGCTTTTCAAAAAGAATACATGAATGATCCACGAGATGACACAAACCGGACGTTTCGAAGTGGATGGATTCAATGGTATGATGCGCATGATCTTGGCTATAAACCGCAAACAAATAAATGGTATTTTAGGGGTAAACTTCTGACCTTTTACACAGGCGTTGACTGGTCTGTTGGAAAAGATGATCAGGCAGATTTCTTTTGTATTCTCATGATAGGTCGCACAAGTGATAACGACATCATTGTTTTTGATATGGCAAATGAAAGATTAGATGTTGCAAATCAAGTAAATAGAGTAATTCAACAAAATAAGTCATACGCTATACAAATGAATGGAATTGAAGGAAATGGATTTCAACATATTCTTATAAAACAAATATTACAAAGAGCATTAATTCCAATACGAGAAATTCATCATGTATCAAGAAAGAAAAAACAAATACGCATTGAAGGCATGGCTCCATTATTTGAACAAGGCAAAATATATCTGCGAAGATGCACTGAATCGGAAATCAATCGAGATGAATTGACAAAAGACCCTAATGTTGAAAAGGGTTTCAATTATGACGAGACGAGAATGGCTGTCGTATATCCCGAATTTTGGCCACTGTACGAACAACTGATGACCTACCCTCGATCTCAATTTGATGATATCCTCGATGCAATGGAAATGGCCATTGAGACATCTCGTTCTGGAAGAAGATTATTTGACGAAATTCTTGTGATCTAGGCAAACATGAAGAATAGAAGAGGTAAGAAATGTTAGTAGATATGTATGGCAATGCAATAAGTCCTAGCACAAAAGAATTGTCTCCTAAGGAATTCATGAGCAAATCCAATATGGAGAAACAGGGCGAGGAAGAGGCACGCCGCCGTGGACAATGGTTCAGCAACTATGGACCAACAGTTACAAATATTGGCTCGATTTCAGGAACACTGAAAAAGCCTCTTGATACGCCCCCATTCATGATGTTGCGACAGGTCGCAAAGGAAAGCCTCATCGACAGGGCAATCATTTCTCGTCGAGTTGAAGACATCAAGGGGTTGTCTCGCAAGGTGATTGTGCCCGGTAAACAACGGGGTTGGCGAGTAGTTCACAAGCGATTTGACGATCCCAATTTTGATTCGAATGACGATCATATTCAGCGTAGATGTCGTCAAATGGAAGAGATGATTTCCAAGCCAATGGCTGTATACCATAAGACATTCAGGGATTTCTTGGCAGTTGCCGTTCAAGAAGAATTGATCTTGGATCGCAGGGCAATGGTCATCAGTCGAGACAACAGAGGCAGGCCAAAGGACTACTACCTGCTTCCGGGCGACACTATCTTCCCCATCCTTTATGTGCTTATGCCTTGGATGGCAAAGAAGGGGATTACCAACGAGCGCATTGCACGCATGATTTTGTCTGAGGAGTATTCCTCAAAGGCTGGAGTTCCCATTGACATCACTGAAGCCACTTATGTGCAAGAGGTCGATGGGCAGGTTGTGGGCGCATGGAAACAAGGCGAGATTGATGTGGAATGGACTAATCCATCAGGAGAATTAAATCGTTGGGGATTTGGATCAAGCGTGCTGGAGCAGTCGCTTCAAGCAACGTCACTTTTGCTCAATATGTTTAATTTTAACAAAGACATGTTCCGTCCGGGGTTTCCATCAAGAATGCTCATTTTATCCGGCGACTATTCGGCTGAAGGTCTCAGTACATTTGAGCGGCAAATTCTTGGACAAGGTGGGCCAACTACTCAAAAATCAAAAATGCCAATTTTGCCGGGACCGGAAAACATGCGTGCCCAAGTTCTCGATCTTACAGCAACACCGAATGACATGCAGTTTGAGCAATTTTTCAGGCTAATGTCCGCGCTAAAATGCTCATTCTTCGGGATGCATCCTTCACGCCTCAATTTGGGTGATAGAGGGCCGGAAGGTTTTGTGATGGGATCGGGTAGCGCCACTCAAGAAGTTGCAGAGACTGTCAATGAAGAAGGTTTGTACTCCATACTGGAGAGCAATGCCGATTGGCTTACTCGAACACTGATCGAGCCATACTTTAACGACTTGGTGTTGATTTTTGACGGACTGCATGAAGAAAGTGAGGCTGCAGTTTTGCAGAGCTTGCAAATCGAGTCCATGTGGTCTACAAAAAATGAAATTCGCGCTCGACGCAACTTGCCAAAATTGTCCGATGAGGAAGGTGGCGATGTCATCATGGATGGCATCTGGTTGCAGTGGGTCAATCTCAAGAAGCAAGAGAAACAGCAAGAAGATGCTCAGAAAATGTATGAGCAGGGAAATTTTGGACAACAAGGCGGTCAACCGGGTGGCGATCCACAAGCAGCCATGGCAGCCATGATGCAAGGCGGTGATCAGGGTGGGCCTCCCGGTGCTGGTGGGCCTCCCGGTGCTGGTGGGCCTCCCGGTGCTGGTGGGCCTCCCGGTGCAGGTGGGCCTCCGGGTGCAGGTGGGCCTCCGGGTGCAGGTGGCGACGATCAACAAGCGGCAATGGCGGCAATGATGCAGCAGGCTGCTGCACAAGGTGGACCTCCCGGTGCAGGTGGATCACCACAAGGAAAAGGGCAGCCAAGTCCGGAAGACATGCAGCAAATCATGGCCATGTTGGCACAACAGCAGCAAGGTCAGCAAGGACAGCAACAGGGAAATCCTCAGCAGAGCGTATCCCCGCTTGATGACGCACAGCAGCAACCTGAACAAGATGATCAATCTCAATCAGGATCAACGCCTCAATCAATTCAAGAGGCACTGGCAATGATTGGACGATCCAAGCGTCGGCAATAAAAGAGAACAATGAACAAAAAGAAAACAAACGAAGAATACTGGATGCAAAGAGCAATACTTGCAGAGCAACGGGTGAGAGAACTGCAAGAAGAACTAAAAAGTTTGCTGTCAGTTTATAAAAAAATGGATTAATCCATGTCTGTGGTCTGAGAAACTATTTAGGCCTTACGATCATCCATTTTTGTCCCCTAATAGGGCAGTCGCTACATCTGTAAGTCTCTCCAGTGGTATCGCACCGTTTGCAACGAAAACGGTGCTTCCACTGCACTCGCTTGTCTCTT
>Ga0209190_1001235_pt1 | contig 17908 bp, 16 predicted proteins | sample M_140205_XF_Meta_FD_187315 | JGI IMG/M metagenome (GOLD analysis project Ga0209190, IMG submission 187315) | Freshwater microbial communities from Lake Montjoie, Canada to study carbon cycling - M_140205_XF_MetaG (SPAdes) (version 2) | ecosystem: Environmental > Aquatic > Freshwater > Lake... | reverse complement strand
GGTCACTGTTGTGGATGCGCTTGCCGCCGCGCCCGCGGTCGCGCCAATAGACACGGTTCGCTTTGACGGTGATGTTGTGGTGCGCGTCTTGATTCGAAGCGCGCAAGATTTAATGTTGGTCAATCAACTGAGCGATGACATGTGGAGCCACCACATCGGCGTTGGCGGCGAAGCGGACTTCCGCATGTCGCAAGCTGGTTTGGACACGCTCAAAAAAGTTGGCATTCCATTTCGCGTGATGATTCCAGATTTGCAAAATAGAATCGACGCGGAGCAAACACGTTTGGCGCAACCCATGGAAGGTCTCGCCTGGTTCTCTGATTTTAAAAATCTCACGGCCGTGAACGCACGACTTGATGAAATGGTGGCGGCGTTTCCAAATCTAGTCAGCATTGTCAACGCTGGAACTTCCATTCAAGGACGCACCATCCGTGGCATTCGCATTTCGCGCTATCCGGCGGGCACGGCATTGCCAGCTTTTATCTTCACCGGCACAATGCATGCGCGCGAGTGGGCCAGCACCATGACCACAATGTGGATCGCCGATCAATTTGTTGAAAGCAACACAATCGATCCGCGCATCGCCGCGGTTCTAGATTCAGCCGAGGTGTTTGTGTTTCCAGTGCAAAATCCCGATGGCTACGAATACACGTGGGCCACTGGCGGCAATCGTTTGTGGCGCAAGAATCGCCGACTGATCAGTGGCACCACGTACGGCGTTGACTTGAACCGCAACTGGAGCGTGGGTTGGGGCGGTTCTGGTTCAAGTGGCACAACAAGCAGCGACACATATCGCGGCACTGCGGCATTTAGCGAACCTGAAAGCGTGGGCATGCGCGACTTTGTGATTGCGCACCCCAACTTGGTTGGTCACATTGACTTTCACAGTTACAGCCAATTATGGCTGTGGCCGTGGTCATACACCACCACATTGTCGCCCGACCAAACCGCTTTGGCGGCGGTTGGTATTCCAATGCAAACCGCGATCGCTTCGATCAATGGAAAAAATTACACGGCTGGCCCAAGCGGTACCACCTACGGATTAACCGCTGGCTGCATTGATGATTGGACCTACGGCAATCAAGGCCTGATGGCCGGCACCATTGAAGTGCGCGACACGGGCACCTACGGATTTGTGATGCCAACCAGCGAAATTCTTCCCAACGCCAAAGAAAATTTCGCCGCCGCCATGACCATGATGGAGAAATTGTTGGCGTCGAGTCCAATCACAATCACGCTTGCGCCTGGCAGCGTGGTTGCCGACAACACCGCTTCCATAGTCGAGGTGCAAACTGTTCCAGTGGTCAGCACGCTGATCACAAATGGCGTGCGCTTGAAGTGGAGCCTGAATGGCGGCGCAATTCAAAGCGCAGTCATGACAAGCATTGGTAGCAACAAATATCGCGCCTCGCTTCCCGCGATCACTTGCGCTTCACAACTTTCTTGGTTTGTGGAGGCCGAGACTAAATTCATCATCACTCACGCGCCGCTGAACAAGCCGACGTCGTTCAATCTCACTTCAACAAATCCATGCTTTAACCCGGCGGATTTAAACTTTGACGGAGTTGTGAACAGCGCCGATTTGGGATTCATGTTGTCAAGTTTCGGCGTGTGCTCCGTGCCGACAAATTGTCCAGCGGATCTGGATCACAACGGCGAGGTGAACTCGGCGGATGTTGGAGCGTTGCTCGTCGAATATTGAACCACTCCGAAGCACACCCCGCGATGAAAGTTTGGCTACTTAGGCCCGACTTTGATACGAGCCATCTTCGGTAGAAATGCGCAGCTTCTCGCCAATTCCAATAAACGGCGGCACGCGGGTCTTCAAGCCAGTTTCCATTTCGGCTTCCTTCAACTGATTCGTTGCCGTGGCGCCCTTGATGCCAGGGGCGGTGTCCTTCACCACAAGTTCAACCATGTTTGGCAATTCAATCGCGATCGGATTGCCGTCGCACCAATTCACCACAACATTGGTGTTGGGAAGCATGTACAGCGGCAAATCGCCCACAAATTCCTGGGTCATTTCGGCTTGCTCAAAATTTTCATTGTCCATAAACACAAATTTCGGTCCATCTTTGTAAAGGTATTCCATTGGGCGGCGATCAAGTTCCACTTGCTCAACCTCCTCGCCGCTGCGAAGGCGCTTGTCAATAATGGAGCCAGCTTTCAGGTCGCGCATCTTCACTTGCACAAATGCCCGCAAGTTGCCAGGAGTGACGTGCGCGTAGTGCATGATCAGGTACAGACGGCCATCCATTTTAATTGCGATGCCAGGGCGTAATTCAGTGCTCTTCATGGTTGGATCCAGTCTGGCCAGAAATTGGCGAATTGAGAAGAAAAGAAAGGCGAGTTTAGCGACTGACGCCATGAAGGCGGCCCGATTGGCGGCAAATCCAAACAAATATGACGATTTGCGGCGTGGTTTAAAAATAAACGCCAAAAAAAATACCCCCGGATACTAGATCCGGGGGCGGAGGGAGGGAAAAGGGCAATTTGAGTTGGTCACTTGCGTGACCGAAACACACGAAAGATCTGGCTTTCCAGCGTCTTTCGTCAGTTTATCTTTGAGATCCGTTTTCCAAACCTCTCAGATGCATTCAAACTAACCCAAGTTTTTTAAGATGCAAATGAAGATATTAAAAAAATCCAAAAAACTTATTTTTGTTTCAAACAGGCAAATTTGAAACACGAAATTGATGCGCCTTCTGTCACGGGATTTCGTATGATTGCTTGAGGAATATGACCCAACTTTGCAAACAAATTAGTATGTATTGCGGCATTTTATTGGTTTTTTGCGCCCTGAATGTGGGCCTGAATAGCCATGCTCTAGCTACCGCAATGAACCCGCCAGTTGAGGCTGGACCAGTTCCGGCAAGGGGAGTAATTATAGGACCGCCACCTCTCGTAATTGAACCACCAGCGTTGGATTTTGGATTCATTGCGCCAGGTGAATCCAAGACAGGCATATTCACCTTAAAGAACCCAAATAATTTCCCTTTGACCATTGTCGCGCTGCAACCCACTTGTACTTGCACTTCCACCACGGACCTGTCGGGGCGCGTGATTGCCCCGGGTGAATCAATTCAGTTCGACGCCAGTTTGGCCGCGGCCGTTGCGACCGGTCCGCGCAAGTCAACCGTGAAGGTGATTGTGGAGGGGTTTAGCAAGCCCGTGGAGGTGGACGTGCGCGCCGAAGTGGTGGTTGAACTTCGCGTGGTTCCGCCGGCGATCAATGTGCTGCCCAATGTTCCAGTCGCTGGGCGGGTTGTGATTGAGAGCGTTGATAAAAAACCATTTCAAATTCTTTCAGCGGATAATAAAGCGCCAGCCTTCATTGGATTTGATCCCGCAAATGACGCCGCACGAAGCACCTATTTGGTGCGCTACGACTTCACTCGAATTTCCAGCGACGCGCTGCCCGCGTGGTGGTTGATTGAAACAGATCGAATTAATTCGCCGGTGTTGGCCGTGAAATTTAGAAATGACGCCAGCCACATTGTTCCAGTGGTTCGCATGAAGGAATACAACTTGAATTTGGGTTTGATTCCAACCAATGGCGCCAAGGAGTTCACGTTTGATCTTGTGGATTGGGCCGATCCAGTGACCAGCATCACCAGCATGTCTGATTCATTCACGGCGCAACTTGTGGCGCAAGATCGTCAGGGCAAGGATGTGCAAGTTCGCGCTCGAGTGACTCCAACATCGAGCGTGCGTGGTTTGTTTCAATGCAAGTTGCAAATGAACACCGGCGACAAAGTTCAACTGTTGTGGGCCTATGGAATGGTGAAAGATTCGGCGCCAATCACCGCGCCACCCGCGAAATGAATTTGCGTGGCTTGGCGCAATCAAGCGCCGAAAATGAATGCGCCGCAATATTCACGCGCTTGGCCAGGGCGATTCGGTCACATCTTCATGCGCGCATGTGTACTCTTTCAATCTCTCGATTAATTCAAACGCAAAGGAATCGCAATGGGAATACTTGAAGGCAAACGCGGACTCATTGTTGGAATCGCAAACGATCGATCAATCGCATCCGGCATCACCGAAAGTGTTTTAGCCCAAGGTGGTGAATGTATTTTCACCCACTTGCCGGGCGAAAAAATGGAGCGGCGCATTCGCATGTCCTTGGAGGAATTGGGCGTGAAAAATCCGTGGGTCATGCCCATGGACGCCGGCAGCGACGAGCAACTGGATCAGGTGTTCGCCAAAATTCAAAGTGATTTTGGTAAGTTGGATTTCTTGGTGCACTGCATTGCATATGCGGAGAAAGATTGGTTGAAAATTGGCGCCTTCACCGCCACGCCGCGTAAAGTGTTCACGCAGGCCATGGATTTGTCGGCGTACACGTATCAAGCCATGGCGCATCGAGCGGCGCCAATGATGACCGACGGCGGATCCATGATTGCCTTGAGCTATTACGGCGCGGAAAAAGCCGTGCCCGCCTACAACGTCATGGGCGTTGCCAAAGCCGCCCTTGAAGCCACCAATCGCTATTTGGCCATGGAACTTGGCGAGAAAAATATTCGCTGCAACGTGATTTCGGCTGGTCCAGTGAAGACCCTCAGCGCCATGGCGGTGGGTGGGTTTGGTCAAATTCTTGAATGGGTGGAGAAGAAGGCGCCGCTGAAGCGAAACATCACAACCAAAGATGTTGGCGACACGGCGGCGTGGTTGCTTTCCGGCATGTCAAGCGGCGTGACTGGCCAAACCATTTATGTGGATTGTGGCTACTCAATGATGGGTTTGTAATAAGCGCGCTGCGTGGTTGAAAAACAACCGCCGATCGATAGATGCATGTCCCTCAAGTCGCGCGCGGCATTTATTTTTTTACCAGAAATTTGGTCTTGCCTTTATGGCAATGTCAATATTCCGCTGGACTTCAGTTGAGGAAAGCACGCGGCTCCAAAGTTCTGTTGCACCCGCATCGTCACCGCCAAGTGCTTTTACTAGAGCAAGGTTTGCAACATATTCCGCATCGGCAGGATCCGTTGTGTAGGCCGCCGTAAAATCGGATGTGGCGGCTGGAAGATCGGCCGCGAGCAAGTGACACATGCCGCGGTTGTTCATAAGAATGGGTTGGTTCGGAAATTTCTCAAGTCCGCGATTCAGCCACTTGATCGCTTCCGCATTGCGCCCGTCGATCAACAACACCTCGGCGCCTTCGGTGTAGGTGCCTAGATAATCTGGAAATTGCTGAAACATTCGATCCAAGATATATCCAGCCTTGGCGGTTTCACCTTTGGCGGCCAGCACTCGCGCCGTAAGTTGCAGCGTTTCCGCGGAAGCAGGCTTCATGGCGCCGCCCTCAAACCAATCAGGGGGGGAAACTACCGGCGTTGATTCACAACTCATCGGAGCAAGCAAAAGCATTGCGGCCGCGATTGCCGTTGCGCCGCGTGCAAGCAACATTCGAAACTTGATCATGGGTTGCCTCCACCAGAAGGCTTGCCATCACCTGTGTTATTTAAAGTCTTTCCACCAGATTCTTTCATTGGTGATTTGCGTATGTCCGCTTGGATAAGCAGTGCTTCATGGGTACTGCTTCCAATGCCGCCCTCGTCCTCATCGCTAATCTTCACGTGCGCCATGTCAATACCCGCCTCCACCAAAGCCAGGCGAACCTGCTCAATTCTTGCGGCATGCAAAGTGTCGCTGGCGATTCCTTTGGGCACTGAAATGCGACCGCCTTCGCTGCGCAATGCCTCGGCCAGAATTGCCACATCGCGTTGACCAAGATTGGACAACTTCGCAGAATCTTGTTTGAAGTGAACTTCGTACAGAGATCGCTGACGAATCACGCCCAAGCGAGTTTGGTCATTGAATGGCTCGCGCACCAATTCTTTGTCCACGGCATATTGCACTTCGTCTTTTATCACAACACTATCCGTGTGTTTCTTGGGTGGAGTGCTGCATGCAGCAACCGAAAGAGTGGCAGCAATGAGCGTTGCAAATGCAAGTGGCATGCGCAGATTGCGGGCCACGCCAGGTATAAAATTGGAATTGATTGGGACCTGCATTTGGTTGCGAAGTTGGGTTTGCATCACGAACGCTTTCATGGTCTCTTTCATCGGCATCTTTGTGCTCTTGCGGATGAATTTCTTCATTTTTTTGGGTGATTCAGCCCACGTTTGCGTCTTGAAGTGCTTCAAAGAGCATCAACAACAGCGGTCCAACAATCAGCAAAAGTGTGGCTGGCATCATCATGGCCGCAAGCGGAAAGAGCATTTTCACCGACGCTTGATGGGCGCGCTCCTCTAGAACTTGAAGTTCCTCATGGCGCAGGGAATCTGAAAGCACCTGGATCATGTGCGAAAGTCCAGTGCCAAATCGATCGGTTTGTTCAAGCAGCGCGCCCAAGGATCGGAATTCAGTCACGCCAGTTCGTTCGGTGGTGGCTTCTAGGGTTGTTCTCCATCCAGCGCCAAAGCCCACTTCTAGCTCAACCAACCTCATTTCTTGGGCTAGCGCGTCGCCACTGCCTCGCAAGGTTTTAGCCACGCCAAGCCACGCGGCAGAAAGTCCTAGGCCGCCTTGGACAGAGATCTGCAGCAAATCAAGCATGATTGGAAATTCCGAAACAATATCTATGCGCCTCTTTGCAAGGCGCACTTCAAGCCATGAGTTTGGCAGCCACCAACCAATGGCGCCACCAATACAACCAACAAGAATCGTGGGCGTTAGGGAAGGCTCTTGGTCAAACGCCATCCAGCCCAATATCACCGCCCCCGATATCGTGAGCAGCACGTGAATGGCAACAAATTTCATTTGCTGCGTTGGTGACGCAAGGCCGGCGGTGGTGAGTCTGCGGCGCAGAGAAATTGGCAGCAATGAAGTTAGACCAAGCGGTTGTTCATCAAGCATCCAACTTTCGGTTCCTGCGTGAGCAGTGATGTTGGTACTGAATTGCGCGGCGGATCGACTTTTCAAGCCAAGCACCACCACGGCAACCAGGGTTGCGAAGCCTGCGATCAGCGGCAGCATGATCATGTTGGCTTCCATTTTTTCTGCAATTCAATACGGCCGAATCGCTGTATAGAGGTGAGCCCAATCACAACGAGAACCACCGCGACGCCCAAAATAGTGTTGCCTTCGGTTCGATCAAACAAGAATTCGCTATAGCCTTCCACCATCACGCACATCAAAGCAATCACTATGGGTGGAAGCACCGCAAGCACAATGGCCGCCGCGCGTGCGTAGGCAACAATCGCCTTGGAACGGCGCAGCACTCTTGTGCGATCAACTAAAGAGCGGGCAAGCCGATCAGTGGTGTCGGCCAAATTTCCACCGGCGGATATTTGAATGATCAACGCCAGGCCAAACGCACGCAGCGTGGACAGTGGCGATTGCAGCAACACACGCCGAATTGCGATCGCCAACTCTTCGCCCATGGCTTCGCGCTGAATGATTTGTCGAAACGCCATTTGCGTTTGGCCACGAGTTTCCACGGAAAGAATCTGCAGCATTCCCGATAAAGGGATTCCGGCTCTCAATGAGCGGCTTGCGCCACCAACCGCTTCAATTGCGTATTGCTCTTCGAGCACCAGTTGTATTTTTTGTTTGCGAATTCGCAGCATCTCGGTCACGCCATAGCACAGCACGAAAGCGGCAATAGCCAATGTTGGACGTTCGGCAATGACCCAAATAAATCCACCCAACACCAGCCCAATGACCAGAGGAAACGGAGAGCGCGTGTTCTTGTCTTTGATTTTTTCCGGGGTCTCTACCGTGGCTTGAGCGTTGGCGCGGTTGCCCATTCGCCGCATAAAAAATATCCACGCCGTCATTGCAATGGCCGCCGAAAGTATTGGCAGCAGCAGGGTCTGCAAGGTCATTGCTATTGGTTCTCCGCTTGGAGCGCTCCGGCTGCAAATAGTGCAGGACTAAGCATAATTCCGCGAGATTGTAGGCGCTCTAGAAACTGTGGCTGAATTCCGGTGGCCACAAATTTTCCAATTGCTTTGCCATCACGCACGCCTTCAAGTTGAAATTTCTGCAGCACCGCAATTTTAATTCCATTTTCGTCGCTGCCGCACAACTCCACAATTTCGTTCACCACACGCCGGCCATCAGGTAGGCGCGCCAAATGCACCACAACGTCGATCGCTGATGCGATGTATTCGCGAAGCACTCGAATGGGCATTTCAAAGCCCCCCATGGAAAGCATGGACTCAAGTCTGGTGAGCGTGTCTTTGGCGCTGTTGGCGTGCAAAGTGGTCATGGAGCCTTCATGGCCCGTATTCATTGCCTGCATCATGTCAAAAGTTTCTGCGCCGCGACATTCACCCACAATGATTCTGTCGGGCCGCATGCGAAGCGCGTTGCGAAGAAGTTCTCTCGTTTCGATGGCGCCAACGCCCTCAACATTTGCAGCTCGCGACTCTAAACGAACAATGTGGCCGCCCTCAAGTCGTAGTTCCGCGGCATCTTCAATGGTGATAACGCGTTCAGTGGTGGGAATGGCAACCGAAGCGGCATTGAGCATTGTTGTTTTTCCAACGCCCGTACCACCCGAGAAGATCACATTCAGTCGACCCGCCACCATGGCTCGAAGCAGATCCGCGGTGGCATTGGTGAGCGTTCCTATTTTGACAAGTCCATGTAATCCAAGCGCGATCTTTGGAAAGCGTCGGATGCTCAGTTGGGCGCCATCCACGGCAAGCGGGGGAATAATCGCATTGATGCGTGAACCATCGGATAGACGCGTGTCCACCATTGGACTGAGTTCGTCAATGCGTCGGCCCGTGTTGCGAACCAAGCGCTGAATCACATGCATCAAATGTGCCTCGTCGCGAAATTGCGCATCGCATTTTTCTAAACGACCTTGACGCTCAACGAAGACTCGATCTGGACTCACAACAAGAATGTCGGTGATCGATTCGTTGCTGAGCAGTGGCTCAAGTGGCCCAAGTCCAAACATGTCATCCAACACGCCTTGCACAAGCCACGCTTGTTCTTCGTTGGAAATAGGCGTTCCCTGCTCCAGCATTTTTCCAACGCGCTTGCTGCACTCGGCGACAAGTTGATCGCGGTTCATTTGGTCCGCGGCGGCAAAATCAAATGTGCTTAGCAGGCGCGTGTGCAATTCGCGTCGCAGTGTGGCAAGCGCCGCGGCGTTCATTGGGCTGACGATCTTCGCGTCACTCACGGGGTCTTGGTCTCGTTGGGAACCGTGGCTTGAGGCAAAGTTTCCAGCGTGGCGGGAATTTGATTTTCAGTCGGCGTGGTTGTGGATGGCTGGGGCTCCAGCGTGGCGGGAATTTCATTCACAATCGGCGTGGTTGTAGATGGCTGCGGTTCAAACGTGGCGGGGATTTCATTGACAACTGGAGTAGTTGCAGATGGTTCGGGCTCAAGCGTGGCGGGAATTACATTGACAACCGGCGTGGTTGTTGACGGTTCAGGTTGCACTTTTTGTTCAACCTCAGCGCTTTGAGTTGCCGGAAATACATCGGCGGCTGAAACTCTCGCGTCGTCAGGTCTGCGCAAAGCGCCGGGACCACGCAGACCCGCCAAGCCAAGAGCTTTCAATCGCTCTAGCGGCTTGCCAGCTTTTGTTGCCCCAGCGAGCGAACCTTCCATAAACAACTCCCAATCATTCGGAGCTTCATGCAGATCGCCAGGTAGCGGACGCACGGTTCCATTGTCAAGTGGTTCCACCAATTCAGCCGTGACCATCACCACCAATTCGGTCTGATCCTCTTCATATCGAACGCTTCGAAATAGCACGCCAAGCACGGGAATATCTCCAAGAATTGGAACCTTTGAAACGCGCCCCTGTTCCTTGGTGCGAAGCAAGCCAGCCATGGCGAAAGATTGACCGCTTCCAAGTTCCACGGTGGTGCTAGATCTTCGCGTAATCACGCTTGGAACGGTGAATCCGTTTTGTCGCAGCGAACCAATCTCGCTTAACTCACTGACTTCTGGAGCCACTTCCAAACGGATGCGTCCTTGACCAAGCACTTCGGGACGGAAGTTCAATCGCACACCAAACTCTTTGTACTCAATCGTCACCGAACTACTTGCGCCAGAGTTTTGCACAACTGGAATTGGAAACGCGCCTCCAACTAAAAACGTGGCGCGCTCTCCGCTTATGGCAACCAAGTTGGGTTCGGCAAGCAAACGAACATATCGATTCTCAGAAAGAGCTTGAATATAAAATTCCAAATCAGAGCCTGGCACGCCTCCAAATAAAGTTACGGCGCTTGTGACTGCGTTCTTATCGAATCCAAAGTTTGGACTGGTGACGCCGCTTGCTTCAGTGGCGACGTTGCCACCGACGGTGGCTGTTTGTTGCGCGCCAGCGCCCGGCGAAATTGAGACTGGTTGGAATGGGGTTCCGCCCGGAGCTTGGTAGCCACCGAAAAACGAATTACCGCCGGCCACCGCGCCAAATGCCAACTCGCGCAATGCATATCGGCTTGCCTCGGCAATGCGCACGCGCAACTGAACTTGTTGCACGCCTGCTATGTGAGTGAGATCAACCCACTTTAATCCTGAGGCATTCATAAAGGCTTGGATTAAGTTTGCCGTTGCAATGTCTGGCATGGTGCCACGCAGCGCCACGGTTCCTTGAATTTCCTCAACCTGAAGATTCACATTAAAGATGCGGCAAATCTTGGATTCCAACATTTTTGTTTGCTTTAAAACAGAAGCCTCATACGTTGGCGCAGCGACTGGCGCAGAGACTGGCGCAGCGATTGGCGCGGTTTCAGTGGATTTTTTTGTGTCCTTTGCCACAGGGTCTGCTGCGACTGGCGCGGCTTCATCTGACACAATACCCATGAGCGACTTTGTTGTAGCCGTGGCAAATTGACCCAAGTCTGGATTGGCGTCGTCATCGGATCGCAAAGTAATTCCAATTGTGCCGCGTGCGCTTGCGAGTTCGATTTGCGCAGCTTGCTCGGGAGTCACGGCCAGTGTTACAGAAAGTTTGCGTTGGCTTGTATTGCGGCGATCAGTTATTTCGTTTGGTTTGCCTCCAACGGTTTCGTCATTCACCGCAAGCACACGCATGCGTTCCTGCACTGTTCGCGTGATTTTTTCTCGCTGCGCATTTCCTGTCCCCGGCGCTTCCATAGTGGCAAGAATGTCCACAAGCGCACCTGGGTAAAGAACAACGCCTGGAGCGGGATCGCGTAGCGACACAACGATTGCGCGGTATCCAGGTGGAATTTGGCTGGCGATCAAGGATCCAGATCCTTGCACAACAAGATCCTCGGCCGTGATCGCCTGCCCTTTTTTCATGGGCATCACCAAAGTGCGACCCACAAGAGATTGCATTGATGTAATCCCTTTTTTGCCATTGGCCATTGCTTTGGCTGGCGCGGCAACAAGATCGTTTGCAATAAGCTTGTGCCCCGCGGGGAATTCCTGGGCAGTAACAACCATTTGAGCAGAGCTCTGCCGTTCAGAACCGCCGCCAGCGACAAAGACAAATTGCACAAATACAGCCAGCAGGGCGGCAACCACCGCCATGACAAGGCCGATCATGATCAAACGAGTTGTGGACATGGTTCCATTTCTGCGATTTGCTGGAGTTACGTAAGCTCAGTCTTGGTTTAATAGTCATGTGACTATCGACACAAATCATGCAGAAACTGAGTTGAAATGAAATATTTTGCCCCCGAATTGACAAGCGGTTCTTGCCCAAACTGTGATTTACGGCTCGGGTTCCTTCACCATGCTGGCTCGCCCTTTCAGAACGGCTGGCAGTGGCATCATGCGGCTAAGTCCAAGCAATTGCACATTTGAATAATTGGTCTCAATTAGAACCGTGATTGGGGTGCCAAGTGGTGCCGTAGATGGATCTTGCGGATTAATGGTAAGGGTTGCCCCCACAATTCCAGAATTTAAAAGGGCTGTATTTACCTTATTTTCCACGTCCGCAGATGTGGAACCAGACAGCGCCGCAACCCGAGCACCAACGCGCGCGGCATGATCCATTTGGATTGATTTAAGGGCGGCCCAGCCATATTCAAACCCCGCAAAAATCACTAAAAGCACCACTGGAAGGGCTATAATCATCTCGGCACTTTCAGAGCCGCGGCGAGAGTGATTGAATCGGTTCAATTTCATAAAACTCCTCCAAATTGTTCCCAATACCACCATGCGCCAATAGTTCCAAGCAAGATGGACGGAGCATATGGAAACCATAACTTAGGGCGCGGCTGAGATTCTGCTTGGTAGATGATATTCTCTTCTTGATTTAACTTGTGGCCCTTTAGAAATCGTAAAAAGCCCATTCTGGTCATCATGATTTGATGAAAAATAGCGTTTGGAATTTGGGTGATGCCGCAGCGTTTCACAATAAGCCCCATTGCCGCCAAAAAACCTACTATCGCCACGCTTAATAACAGCACCGCCGAACATTGAAACCCAACCCATGATCCAAATGCCATCATTAATTTGGCATCGCCAGCGCCACCGCGGGCGAAAGCATATGCAGCTAGAAATACACCTCCAGCCACCCCGGCTCCCTCTAACGAATCTATAACTCCAGGCGTTCCGGCAACAATACCGCTGTAAGTGAGGCCTGCCACTAGTAGTGGCAAAGTCAGCCAATTTCGAATAAGCATAGTGCGTAGATCGGTAATGGTTGCCACGATTCCGGCTGCGATGAGCAAGATCCAGACCCATAATGAGGGTCCGTGCCCTGATTGCGCCACATTTCCTACAAAAGGCACGTCAAAGCATAATAAATTTAGAAATATCGAAGACATTAATATTATTATCCTTGTGGGTATCTCACTCTGTGAAATATCCTAACTAGTGTAGCAAAATCAACGTGGAACTTGAAATTTATGCGCAATTCAACTGATCTTATTTGGTCCAATAGACGGGGCGCGTCCACGGCTACCGTTGTCATTTTTCTGCCGGTTGTCTTAATGATGGCGTGGTTTGGCGTGGAAATTGGTTTGGCGGTTCGTTCAGTAACCAGCGCCAAGTTTGCCGCGGATGCCGTTGCTTTGGCCGCTGCGGCCCGATACAGGGACAGTGGCGATGATGTCCGAGATGATGCCCAAGCAGCAGCTGCGGGCAATAGGGGACCAAATGGTCCGATCGTGGTCACTATTGGAAACGGTCCAGGTGGAGGAGGCGATGTTGAATTTGGTCAATGGGACGATGACCTTCGAGTTTTTACCGTTGACCCAGATGGTGGGCCAGCTGTTCGAGCGCGCGTGCGGTTTGCGCCGGATCATCCCAATGGTTCACCTGGTTTGGTGCTTGGCGGATTCTTTGGCACATCGCCAATGGCATTTGAACGCGTGAGCATTGCCGTTTACAACCCTCCGCGCAATACCACTTCACTGCTTTTGAATGCGGAAACATCTAGCGGGATTGCTTTAGATAATGAGGCCCGGCTGGTTTCCAAAGGCGGTGTTTCGGTGCGATCAATCAACGCGAATGCGTGTCAGATTTTGCCTAATGCATCAATGCAACTTACTGTGTTGCGGCTGCCAGGAACAATAGATTCACAGAGCAAGTTGGCTGTGGACGGCGTTGTGGAGGAGTCTGAAGTGATTCCTGCTGATCCCATGAATGCAATTGATTTGCCTGCTTTTGTAGTGCCTACAGAGGAACTTCCAGAAATCAGTCATGACAATATCGGCGTGATTCATGTTGATCCAGGCGTGCATGGGTTTCTGCAAGCCAGTGGTGGAACCGTCATTCTTGACCCGGGCCTGCATCAATTTGTGAAAGGGATATTTATTCGTGGAACTTGCAACTTGCAACTCGATCACGCAACAATTCAATTTGCAAATTCAGCAGTGTTGAGAGTGGGTCAAAGCAGTGTGATGGAAGGAACGCCCGCGGACGGAATTGGCGATTGGTCTGGGTACTGGTTTATACAACGGGGCGCAACAGTACCTTGGAGAATAACTGGCTCAGCGATAGTTTCTTTTGAGTCGCGTTGCTATGCACCCGACACGGCGCTTCAGATGGAACTGAATGCCCAAGCACGTTTGGGAACAGCGATTCTTGGATCTGTAGAGGAGCATGGTTCGGCTCTTCTAGAATTCACCGACGTGATCGATGAACTCACTACTCAAGCGATGCCCGGGCGGGCGCGTTTGGTGCGTTAAATGTGATGGTGAAGTGGTTTGAAGTGGCTGGCTATGCCGCATTTTTGTAGTTCTTTTAATTTGGCTTTGTAAAAACACAAACAGCCCCGCCGAAGCGGGGCTGTTTGGAAATTACAAATTACTAAGAATTAAGGGCCAGTTGTGCCAGTTGTGTCGAACTCGTCGATCATATCGGCATTCTTCTCTTGGATCTTGTTTCGAAGAGTCTTAGCTGAAGCAATCGCACCACCGGCGACCACTAGAACAGAAACAGCCAACTCGGTGCTCTCAGCGCCGCGCTCGTCATTAATGAAGTTTTTAATCCAGTTTTTCATGTAAGTATCCTTTCTAAGGTTTTTGCAATTCTCCGCCAAACACCTTGTTTGACGGTTATTGACTAGAAATAAGATACAATTCATAAATCTAATTGCAAATGCAAAATCAAATTTTCTAAGTGGCCTATAACTTTTCTAGCTGGCTATGCGGCACTGTTGTGGCGCTTTGGGTTTGTTAAGGGTAAAAACACAAACAGCCCCGCCGAAGCGGGGCTGTTTGGAAATTACAAATTACTAAGAATTAAGGGCCAGTTGTGCCAGTTGTGTCGAACTCGTCGATCATATCGGCATTCTTCTCTTGGATCTTGTTTCGAAGAGTCTTAGCTGAAGCAATCGCACCACCGGCGACCACTAGAACAGAAACAGCCAACTCGGTGCTCTCGGCGCCGCGCTCGTCGTTAATGAAGTTTTTAATCCAGTTTGTCATGGGAGTATCTTTCTGTAAGGTTTTCAATCTAATGCAACTTGACTATTTGTCTACTTGCTACAGAAACAGGTTACGATTTAATTTTAGTAAATGCAAATTAATCTTGGTAAAAACGTAAAAGTTCATAAAATACACACAATAAGGCTAATTTAATGTGCATTTTTTATGGTTATCGCACCTTAAACAAAGGTAATTCGTAAGAGAACTGAATTCTTGATGAGGTTTATGACTTCCGCGTAGTGTTTTGGTTTGCAGATCATTATGGCAATTCTGGCAATTACCAAAATTGCCAGGGCCTATCGTTGGCAATGTCCGAAGCGGGCACGAGTTTTTCTCGCACCGCCTGAGCAAACTCAATTAGGCCAGTACCGGCGAGAGCGCTTGTGCGCAATTCTATTTTCAATTTAGAGTCGTTCGATTTCAAAATATCAGACATGGATTGAACTCGGATAATTTTCGCATGTTCAATAGCGGGCCACTCTTGATTGGGCGCGGCCAGGGCAACTACAAGATCGGCGTTGAGAATTTCTTGTTGTGCGCGGGCGATTGCAGCTTGGTCAATCGAGTCGGGTGATGGAGTTGAATGAGTCGCGCCAAAAACTTCTTCAGGAAGATTTTTTTGAGTAAAGCCAGGCGCATCAACCACACGGCAGGCCAGACCCGCAAGCACAATGTTGGCGCTTACAAAGTCGCGCGTGGTGCCGGCAATGGGTGACGTGACCGCGGCGGTTCGGCCAAGCAACGCATTGAGAAGAGTGCTTTTGCCGGCGTTTGGGGCGCCAGCAATCACCACTGTGGGCGGATCAATCAATCGGCAAAGTCGCTTGCTGCGTGGAGCGTCGTCGGGCGTGGGCGCGCCATATTTTTTCCAGCGCTGTGGCTGCGCAAGCAACAGCGCAATGGCGTCCGGACTTGCCGCGCGCGCAAGCGTGTTCAGCATGCGCGATTCAATATCGTTTGCTGTCTCTATGAAAATGTCCGCGGGAGAGAGTTGATTGGGGGATACAAAAGAAATTCCAGCGTCGCTTATGGCGCGCACCAAACGTTGCCGCAGGCGTGGACCGCCATGTGGCGTGACAATCAGCGTGTTGTCGCTGGCGCGAAGCACAAGCGCCTCGTCAAGATTGCAAATGCGCCGCAAACTTGCGCTGCCAATTTCTGGAAGCGTGGTTGAAAGAGTTTTTGCAAGGCGATCTGGTTGCGCGCGCATGTGCAATACGCCCACGGCGCCAGAGGCCGCGGTTGTGAGCCAGCATGCAAACTCACGAATCAAATTATTCCTCGTGCGCGTCAATGGACGCGTTGGTGTCGTGCGAATCTTCTTCGATGGATTTTTCAGCGGCCACGCGAATACCAATCAACACAAGGTCGGCAACATGTCGGTCCACCAAATCATCGCCGGTAAATAGCACGTCGGCGTCGCCACCCGTGACCACCACCATTGGAAACGCCTTGTAATGCTCGGCATAACGCTCCACAAGTCGGTGCATGGCGCCGCGCAAGCCTTCGTAAACGCCAAGCAACATGGCGGCCGCGGTGTTGCGCCCGAAGGGTTCCTTGGGGTCTGGTTGAGCGAATGCCACGCGCGGAAGAGCGGCGGTATTTTCATGCAGTGATTTTAATTGCAGCGACGCGCCTGGAATAATTGCGCCGCCGTGGAACACGCCTTCGCCATCCACAAAGTCCACGGTCATGGCGGTGCCCGCGTCAACCACAACAACTGCTTGCTTGAGCGAGTCGTAGGCCGCCGCAGCCGCGAGCAAGCGATCTTGCCCAGGATTGGCGCCGGCATCCAAACACACGCCAATTGGAATGGGCAACTCTTTTCCAATTCGCAACACTTCTGTCTTCAAGCCCATCTCAATTTTTATTTTTAGTGGATTTGCAAATGTGTCATTCACGCTGGCCAAAACCACAATGGCGTCGCTGTCGGACAATTCCGCCCACGCGGTGGCGATTCCATCAACTATTTTATTTTCGTTGGTGTTCTCAATATGTTCCGACGCAATCAATTTGCGATCCACAAAGCGCGCGAACGAGGTGCGGGTATTTCCAACTGAAATGGCGAGTAGAGCGGACATGGGAGTTTGATTCTAGGGAGTCTTGACCAGGAGATTTTCCACCGCAAGGCGCATGCAATTGATCACGGCGCAAGCCATTTTTGCGGGCTTTCCGGTGCTAAACACTTTTCCATTGAGGGACACGCAACTCGCAAGGACGCGGCCGCTGCTGCTGACCCAAATTTCATCCGCCGTGGCGAGTTCTGATTCTTCAATGGGGCGAATGGACACATCAAAACCAAGTTGCTTGGCCGCGTCGATGGCCAGAGTGCGCATGGTGCCGTGCAGGATGGATGGATCCGTGTTGATGGGAGCCGTGGCGACTTTATTTCCGCGCACAACAAAAATATTCGAGCTTGAACCTTCGCTCACAAAACCATCGCGAATTAAAATCGCCTCGTCGGCGTGGTGGGCGCGTCCATCAAGCATTGGTAAAATGCTTCCCATTAAACTGGTTGACTTGATATCGCATCTATGCCAGCGAAGGTCTGGTTGAATTGAAAGCGAAATGGGCGCGGCGGTGGTGAGTGTGTCAAGCGCGCCGTACGCATGGGCCATGGCGAACACGGTTGGTCGAATGTTGTCGGGCGGAAGATGCGCGCGCATGGCGGCGGCGCCGCGTGTGATTTGTAGATACACGCACGCGTCGCGCAAATTTTCGGCTTGAAGAAGTTGCTCGCACAGCGCGGGCAATTCGCGCGCGTTGAATCCTTTAATTTGCGTCAGTTGCAAACTGCGTTCAAGGCGCTGCATGTGAGCATCCATGGCCATTCCTGTGCGATCAAAGAAACGGACAACTTCATAGATGCCGTCGCCAAACAAAAACCCACGATCAAGCGGGCTAATGTGGGCTTTTTCAAGCGGGAGTATGTGGCCATTCAGCCATACGTTCATGCATTGATCCTAGCCGTAATCCAAGGCGTAATCCGAGTTCAAGTTGCTTCGCGAAATGGATCGGTTGTCGTGCTTGTATTTATTTCTTGCGCGCGGCTTTGATAAAGGCCTTGGCGCGGGCGGGATCGA
>Ga0209190_1001234_pt1 | contig 17926 bp, 14 predicted proteins | sample M_140205_XF_Meta_FD_187315 | JGI IMG/M metagenome (GOLD analysis project Ga0209190, IMG submission 187315) | Freshwater microbial communities from Lake Montjoie, Canada to study carbon cycling - M_140205_XF_MetaG (SPAdes) (version 2) | ecosystem: Environmental > Aquatic > Freshwater > Lake... | reverse complement strand
CGCAGGATTATTGCATGTCCATTAGCAGGCTGACCCCGGCTTACGAAACATCGCTTGGTAAATGTTACCTTGGGGATGCCTTGGAACTTTTAAAAAAGGTTAAAGATAACTCCATTTCTTTAGTTCTGACTTCTCCGCCTTTCGCTTTACGAAGACAAAAAGCATACGGAAATGTAGATGCAGCATCGTATGTGGATTGGATACTTCCCTTCGCGTGGGAAATTCAACGAATCTTAAAACCTGATGGTTCCTTTGTGATGGATCTTGCAGGTGCGTGGAATCCGAAAAAAGGCACCCGCTCTTTATTCCAATATGAATTGATTTTGAAATTATGTCAGCGCTTCCATCTAGCGCAGGAATTCTACTGGTACAATCCCAGCAAATTACCCACCCCAGCAGAGTGGGTAACTATCCGTCGAACTCGGGTGAAAGATGCAGTCAACATGGTTTGGTGGCTATCCAAAACAGAAGAGCCGCAGGCAGATAACCGTAGAGTTCTAAAGCCCTACAGTAAATCCATGCAGCGCCTGCTACGGGATGGATACGATACAGCCATGAGGCCATCCCAGCATGAGATAGGGCCCAACTTCCAGAAGGATAATGGTGGTGCAATTCCTCCAAACATGCTCTCAATTCCTAATTGCAGATCTGCCGATTCCTACATCAAGAGGTGCAGGCAGGAAGGGTTAACAATTCATCCTGCGCGTTTTCCCGAACCACTTCCCGAGTTTTTTGTGCAGTTTTTAACCAGCCCGGGCGATACGGTACTTGATCCATTTTCAGGAAGCAACATGACGGGTGCGGTTAGTCAAAAACTCGGACGCAAATGGATAAGCTTTGAAATAAACGAAGAGTATGTGGAAAGTTCGCAAATGCGATTTGAAGAAAATCCCAAAACCGGATTAGGCCTTGGGATTAAAACTCTCATGAAGAAAAAGAAGCCTGCCTAGGCAGAAGACTATTTCGCTGCGCGTACTTTTAAAAGATTGAAGTGTCTGGAAAACTTTTCTTCAAGATACTTGAGAATTTCCATCGAAAGTACAACATCTATCATTGCAACACTTTGCCCGGTGCTAAGAACTGCATTTCCCAACCCGATCTGATGTTCCATATTTTGCAGACATTTTAAAACCAGATTAATTCTGGCATCAATTCGATCTGCGTTCATGCCATCTACTATCGAAAAGAATTTGCAAGCATCGGAAAAAGCAACTTCCTGCTTACGCCCGTCTTGGAATTTTTCAAAGGCGATCGAATCCATGATGTTAAGGAGAATGCGATCGGTTTCTTTGTTGGTACGAATGGTGGATTGTCTGGAAGCAGGCCTGTCTTCGCCTTTAAGGATGCGCTTTACAACTACCAAACCATCTTTCGTAAGGGCATACATTTTCAGTCCGGTCTTAACAAGCCAACCCCTTCGGGCCAACCCTTTTTCGCCCATGATACTCGCAAGAATTTTGTTGGAGTCTGGGTACAATTCCACAAATCCCTTGAGCCCAAAGGTTCGCGGGTATTTTTGCCATGCCATCACAATCAAGGCTTCTGCACTAAAAGGCGTCTGGCCAGATTCTTCAAGCTGATTTGCAGCAAGTAATATTTTTTCGGGAACCGTACAATCTTCGATCGAGATAACTTTGTTTGCCATTTGCATCCTGAAATTCTAAGGTTGTCACGCTGGTGAATTGATTCAAACACTTGTTAAGCGACACATCAAGAAAAATATTTTAAAGTTCTTAAAGATAATAGGGAGTGATAGTCAGACCCTGAATTATTATCCCATAATTTCTATTTTACATCTTTTAACATTCGGGCTCCTCGGCGGTATCTTGCTGAGTAATTTCTCGAATGAGTTGGGTGGCATAAGCGCCTGCAGGCAGAGAAAAAGAGAGCCTCACGCCATCCGTTTCAAAACTTAGATTCAACTCTGAAATGGGATAGACCAAACATCGCCTTGCGCCCATTAAAAACTTCCCGAATCCCTTCCATACCTCTTGTTTAAAGCCAAAAGATTCGCAAACTTGTGTCTCCATCAACAAAGCTTCTTCTGTGGGCTTTGGATACATCTTCCACCCTTGCATTGGCCCCGTTACCGCCATTAATCCCTGATCAACACGGGACTGATCTTCCTGTAAATTGCGGGCATGGCATTTCGATTCTTGAGGAAGCATGCAGAGAATATCACCCTGCAAAACTTTCTTATGTGTGTTGTTAGTAATTCGTAGTCTCAAAACCTCATTGAACAACGCAGATTGCACCGCTGATAACGCTAATTTTCGAAGATAAAAGGGCCTTCTGGATGCCTCTTTATCTTGTGCAAGCAAATCGAGACCGATTTTTAATGTCTCAAGATTCTTACCGAACCTTTGTTCACCATAGAAGTTCCAAAGGCCTGTTGCAGTCACCCGCTCCACCAGATTTTTTACCTTTTGCTTGGCCTGTTCATCGATATTCGACCTCAGGAGAATATCAAATTTATTGCCATGCAGATGCCCGGTGCGAAGCTTATTAATATGGCGCGATTTATCTAAAATCTTGAGCCCTTCGATTTCTACTTTTTCAACCGCCTTCTCCAAATGCCCAGGCACGCTTATCCACTGCCTAGCCACAGATCTACGATCTTTATATCCAGCCATGCCTACTTCCATAGCGGGAATTGAAAGCGCCTTGGCGAGGCTTCGTGCCATGTAAGGGCTGGAGAGATCGCGTTTTTCCACCCACAGGTAAAGAAAATCCCCCTCCCCTGCGGGTACATATGCGGGTATTTCCTCGACAATAAAATCTTCCGGGACTGATTTTATTTCCCCCTTCACGGGCTCGAGCCCTGCGGTTGCAAGAGGTAGTGGCTTTATGTCCAGAAGATTTAACATCAATGCAGTTCCTTTTTTCAAGTCTTGCGTGCCCTAAGGGCAATTCTCGTCTAAGATAATTCTCATGAACATTCAATTTATGAATAATCAGGAGCTTGCAGAAAAATTGCTGCTTATGCGCATCGCCCAAGGCCAATGGGAGCAGTTGCCCATCAAGGATAAATTGCAAAAAGTCAGAAAGTTCAGACACCTTCTTGTTGTACAAAGAGATAAGATTGCCAAAGCTTTATTTCTTGACTCCGGGAAACCGTACGAAGAAGCCTTGGGAGCCGAGATCCTGCCCCTTGCAGAAGCATGCAAATTTCTTGAAAAAAACGCAGCACATCTATTAAGCCCAAGGAAAATTCGTTCCAGCGACACGCCATGGTGGTTGTTCCTGCAAAAATCCAAAGTGCATCGAAAGGCTCGTGGAATTGTCGGAATTATTGGCACTTGGAACTATCCGCTGTTCCTCAACGGGGTTCAAATCATTCAAGCTTTGGTGGCGGGCAATGGGGTTGTGTGGAAACCTTCAGAAAATGCTTTAGAAACTAATAAGATCTTAGCCGAACTTCTCCTTGAAACTTTCCCCCAAAACATTTTTAAAGAGCTTTCATCATCAAGAGAATCAGGGCCTGTTCTTATCGATTCGAATATCGATTTCGTTGTTATGACAGGTTCCGTTGAAACGGGAAAAGCCATCGCAAAAAAATGTGCTGAAAGGCTTATCCCCTCAACTCTCGAGCTTTCAGGTATCGATTCTTTGCTACTTTTAGATGATGGCGATGTAGATCTTGCTGTTAATGCAGCGTGGTTTGCCATGAATATTAATGCAGGGCAGACATGCATGGCAAGCAGAAGGTTCTTGATTCCGGAAACCATGCTGGAGAAAGTGGCAACGAAGTTACTTGAACTTGCAAGGAATTTTAAGCCTCGAAAGATTCTTATGGAATCACAGGCAGACTGTGCCCTGCCCCTCATCGATGCAGCTATGGTTGAAGGCGCAGAATTAATATGGCCACTGAACAAATCAGATATTTGGAAGGATGGGCATTTCGATGCTTGCATCCTAATTAATATTCGTGAAGAGATGAGGATTTGTAACGAAGCTATTTTTGCCCCGATCTTATCGGTGATTACTTATAAAACCATTGAAGATGCCATCCGTATTTCCAATGCCTGTTCTTTTGGTTTATGTGCGAGTATTTTCACTTCAAGTGTTCAAGTTGGAGAAAAAATCGCATTGGCATTAAAAGTGGGAAGCGTTTCCATCAACGATGCAATTGTTCCCCACGCACATCCTGCAACACCCTTTGGCGGAGTTGGCCTTAGCGGTTGGGGGGCAACGCAAGGAGAAGAAGGCTTACTAGAAATGACAAGGCCGATGTCTATTTCGATTGTCAGTGGAAAGTTCAGGCCTCATTACGAACTTGCAACGCCCAAGGCGACTGATTCCATCCCAATTGTCGAGGGAATATTACTTGCCCTACATTCCCCAAATTGGGTTGGAAGAATCAAAGGTTGGATTCAATTTCTTTCTGGTGCTAAAAAGAAATAAGTTTTAAATATCACCTTTGTAAGTAAAGCCTTCTTTAACTTCAGGTTTCAATAATACCGTCAAAGCAGTGGCACCCAGGGCCAACGAACCAATGTATTCAAGACAAAGCAGAAACAATGGGTGGGTAAATACTACCAATAGGCCGCCATCTGCAAAATTAAACCCTGTATCTGGTATCAGTTCCATCGGATCGGGTTGTACTTCCACAGACCAAATCTTGGCCAAAAGGCCAATACAGTTAAAGGGAATGATCCCCATGATTGCACAAGCCATTGACCAGTTATAAGATTCCAATGCCTGCATTCTAACTGCAGCCATGGCTTCCACTGCATTGTAAACAAGGATAAGCAAGGAAAGAACAATCCAAGAAATGCGATAGGGAACCTGCTTAGTCCGAATTTCTTTGATAAATGCTTGCTCAGCAGGTTCAAGGGTAATGCCCTGATCGTCTGGCGTAATGCCGAGTTTTTTCTGTCTCTCCGCAATTTCCGGATAAACATTGTGGGCAAGGATGTCGTTTTTAGCATTCTTGTCAATTGAACTGCCTCTTGCAACAAGTTTCTTTTGGAGTTCAGGATTGCCCTTTGCTTTTTCAGCTTCGATTTTGAAATAAGCTTTCAAAGTTTCTTTGTAATCAAGAATATCCTCTGAAAACACAAAGGGCCAAACTGCTGTCCCAAAGCTAAAAACGCAAAGTGCGACACAAAACATGCTTCGAAACATGATTTTATTGGAAGGCCCTAAAAGTGCTGCTTGAGCGGGGCCCCGAAGATCCTTGTTTGAAGTATCAAGAGCGTAATTTACTGTGGGTTTCGATTTAACCTCTTCCCCGGGCTTGGGAATATCCCTCAATCCATAGAGCACACCATCGTCGTCATCATCATCGCCACTACTCTTTTTTTTAGGCGGAGCTTCCGGTACTTTTTTCTCATCCTTTGGGGGATTGGAAGGGGCAGATGCAGATGGAACAGTGATAACCCCTGAACACTTGGGGCACTTTATTTTTTTTCCGGGTGCAAGCGTACCAGGTAACTTCAGATTCGCAGAACAATGTTCGCACTTCATAGATATCGAATCATTAGCCATGGCTTATTCCGTTCCTTTAAAATCATTGCGCACTACATAAGGTGTACTTTCTTCTAATGCAGGTAGTGTACCCTCTGGTGCAGGCTTATGCCATAGGCTGAGTACCGCATTTTGTCCAAGAATTTGGGTGCGGAACTTCTTTTCGATTTTCCACCCCACATTTTCACATGCTTCTTTGATTGCTGCATAATCACTTACCAACAAAACCGCTTTACCATCAGGGGCAAGGATTCGGTTAAACTGAATCATCAGGCCGCGATAGAGTTTATTAATATCCACTTCCGAAGAAATCTGCTTACCAAAGGGTGGGTTACAAATAATACGGTCTATCGATGAAGCCTCAAGCGGAAGCCAGCGGGCATCCCAACGGTGCAAATAAATTTTCCCTAGCCTCCTGGTATTGGCGGATGCATCCAATACGGCTGCCTGTTCGATATCACCGCCCCACGCAGCTTCCCGGGGAACACGCCATCCTTCTGCAAATAGCTGATATTCCCCTAAAATCGTGCCTGCCCCGCACATGGGATCGATCACCTTGTGCTGCGGTTTGAGGTCTGCAATCCGTACCATACAGGCTGCAACACTAGGTCGCAACGAAGCTGGGCGGTGTGCGACCTTGTAAGTTCGATGCCTCATGGTTTTATCTGTAATCCTGATCCCTGCTACAGCTGTCTTCTCTTCAATGGTCAACCAAAATTCCACCGAGGCATTATCCTCCACCATTCTCCAATTTGGCGGAATGAACTTGGCCAACCCTTTAGCAAACTCCTTTTGCGCATCTTTTCGGTGATAGCCATGCTCCCCATCCATTTGGGTAATGAACCGATAGGTTGGTTTTCCCTTAGTTTTAGGTTTAATGGCATGATGTTGGCTGATAAGTCGGGCCCAATCACCATCTTTGGCGGTCCATTTTCGAATATCTTCCAAATCTTTTGCCCGATAAGTGAGAGAATCGGTGCCCCAGGCAAAAAGAAAAACATCTTCGGTGGTTTTGAGTTCAAAAAGGTCAGGGTCCGGGCCATCAATCTTAAAAGTGACCAAACCATCAGTTTTTCGCGTGATTTTGGCACCTAAACGCAGTTCGATCTCTCGTGCTGCTATACTTTCCAGACCCGAAACAACCATCGCATAACAAGAAATCGAGCTCATAAATGTATCGCCCTATTTTCTGAAGATTTAGACAAATTCGACCCACCTTACCAACGCCCAGCCAAATACACTTGATTATGGCCCTATTGTGAATATATTTACTTTTGAAGAATTGCAGGGTCAAAACTGTATAAAGCTTGATTTTCTTTATTGTCCGGAAACCCTCAAGCTTACTCAACCTTTCATCTTGATGTTACTGTTGTGGAGTTAAATTTATGGCTGACCAAATGCTGATTGATTTGCGAACTTTAATGGTGGAAAAAGAAGATTGCGATGCTGGCACCGTCCAGCAACTTCGCAATGGCCTGGCTCAAGGAAACCAACAATTCAAAAGCTTAAAAGAAGTTGTTCAACTTCTTAAAAAGAAAGTTGAAACCACTCCCGCTCCAGGCCAGAAAAAATTCCAACTTAAACTTGGTATCGCTCTTTATTTCATGGGGCATACCGGCGAAGCGATCGAAAATCTAACGCATGGCGAAAGCAGTCTTGCCTTCTTTTACCTAGGAAAAGCCTGTCTTTCCACCAAAAACATCGAAGAAGCCTCCAAAGCTTTTGATAAAGCTGAAAAGCTTGGTTACAACATTAATCAAGTTCAACTCCAACGAATTGATTTGCTGCGCCAAAAAGAAAACCTCAAAGAAGCAAAAGCCACTCTTGTAAAATTAGAAGAACTGGCAAGCCATAGTGCTGAGTTCCATTTTCAAAAAGCTGGAATATTTCTTGATGAAGGCGAAAAAGCCTCTGCCGTCAAACATCTTGAACGGGCTGTCGAATTAGACCCCACCCATACAGGGGCACTTTTCCACCTCGCTCAAGCAAACGATCAAGCGGGTAACGATCACGAAGCCATTGGCTTTTACGAAAAATGCCTTAAGCACCCCCCCATTCATGTTGGCGTACTCAAAAACCTTGGTGTTCTTTACGAGGATAACAACAAATTTGATAAAGCGGTCGATTGCTACAAAACTGCACTTTATTCCGACCCCTTAGATGATCAAGCTAGGCTTTACCTCAAAGATGCACAAGCCGCTCAGACCATGTACTACAGCCCTGATGAAGACCGCGATAACAGTAAGTATAATCAGGTGCTTGAAGTTCCTGTAACCGATTTCGAACTTTCCGTTCGCAGCCGTAATTGCCTTAAAAAGATGAATATTCGCTCTTTAGGTGATCTTACCAGGGTTAGCGAAGCTCAATTGCTCGCAAGTAAAAACTTCGGCGAAACTTCACTCACCGAAATCAAAGAAATGCTGGTTGCTAAAAATCTCCGATTGGGCCAGTCCCTCGAAGATTCCACACAGCGAGAGCCAGTATTCCGATTACCGCAAAATCTCACCGAGCAGGAAATGGCTTTGATGAACAGGCCTATTTCTGATCTGCAACTTTCGGTTCGTGCGCGAAAATGCATGAGTCGCCTGGGTATCAACACCATGGGTGAAGTAATGCAGCGGACTGCGGATGAACTGCTCGAATCACGCAATTTCGGCATGACTTCGCTCAGTGAAGTTCGTGAAAAACTGCAGGCAATGGGCCTTTCATTGCGAGGCGATTAAGTTTTTCTCTTGCCCGGATTTTTCGAATGAGTCTTTCCTTTAATCTGCTTAAAAAAGACGGAACGGCTCGCAGGGGTGTTTTAAATGTCAGGGGTATCTCTATCGAGACCCCTGTTTTTATGCCCGTTGGCACTCTTGCCACGGTTAAAGGACTAACCTCCGACCAAATCGCTGATACCACCGCCAGAATTATTCTCGCCAATACCTATCATCTTGCTCTTAGGCCGGGGCCCGACACCATTCAAGCCATGGGCGGCTTACACAAGTTCATGAATTGGAATGGCGCAATCCTTACGGATAGCGGGGGGTTTCAAGTTTTCAGCCTGGCACACGATTGCAAAATCACGGATCAAGGGGCTGCGTTTCGATCGCATTTAGATGGTAAGCTTTTAGATCTCAGCCCGGAAAAAGCCATCGAAATTCAGGAAAAATTGGGCGCTGATATCGCCATGTGCCTTGATGTATGCCCGCCCTTTGGTTGTAATACCGAGCAATTAAAACAAGCGGTGGATAGAACTATTTTATGGGCATCCAGATGCAGAGACTCTGCTAAAAGCCCAACCCAATCGGTATTTGGTATCGTGCAAGGTGGCACCAATTTAGCACTGCGCGAATATTGCGCCAAGGAACTTATTAAGTTGGATTTCCCCGGCTATGCACTCGGGGGCTTTAGCGTTGGGGAAACTCCCGCCCAAATGGTGGCAGTGCTTGGCCAAAGTGCTTCGTTTTTGCCAGAAAACAAGCCCCGTTATCTTATGGGTGTGGGCAGGCCCGAAGATCTTTTAGATGGGGTTAATAATGGCATAGATATGTTTGATTGCGTCATGCCTTCAAGAAACGCCCGTAATGCCACGGGGTTTTCTTCTTTTGGTAAACTTAGAATGCGTAATTCTGAACATCGTAGATCAGAAAAACCCCTCGAAGATGGCTGCAACTGCTATTGCTGCACCCATCACACTAGGGCGTATGTGCATCATTTATTCATGGCGGAAGAGATGTTAGGGGCAACTTTGCTCACAATCCATAATCTAAACTATTACTGCAGACTAATGCAGGGTGCGCGTGATGCCATCGATTTGGGACAATTTGAAGCATATAGGGCAGATTGCCTTGCACGCTTTGAAGAGTAAACTTAAGATCAAGCTTAAGAAAATGTTAAAAGGGTAATGAGGTATTCATGATTCAGACTTTAATTTCGATCCAGCTTTGGGCCCAGGCAGAGGGTAAACCCGCGCAAACCCCAGAGCCTTTTTGGATGAATTTATTTCTGCCCATGGGAATACTGGTGTTATTTTATTTTATCCTGTGGCGACCCATGCAAAAGCAGGAAAAAGAACGCAAAACTCTGCTTAACACGATGAAAAAAAATGATCGGGTTTTGACCTCTGCAGGTATTTATGGGACTGTAGTTGCTGTCAGCGATACCGAGGATGAATTAACCCTAAAGGTTGATGACAACACCCGGATTCGTATGACTAAAGGAAGTATTTCTAGAAATTTTTCAAACGAAGAAGAGCATCAAGCCAAAACTAATGGTAAAGTCTCTTCCTAAGCCGTGGTTCTCAAGGCGGGGAACCGGCACAATATTTTGTTCCGCCAATGATGTAAAGTTCAAATTATGAAGCAGAATTTAAGCAGAATTGTCATCTGTCTTCTTTCTTTCCTTATTCCAAGCGCTGTGCTTTTATTGGCATATGGAAAGTATGATAGCGGCCAGGGCGGGTTTCGCCTTGGGGTCGATCTTGTTGGAGGTTCCATTCTCGTTTACGAGGTAGACTCCAAAAAGATTGAACCTGGTACCAAGGTTAATATTGAAGAGCTTGCTGCTTCGCTTAAAAGGCGTATCGATCCTGCAGATCTTTTTAATATAACCATCCGACCCATTCAGGGTGATCCACCCCGTGTGGAAATCATTCTGCCAACAGGCGGGCGAAAACAATCTGAAGCTGAAGAAAAAGCTTGGCAAATTGTGCTGGAAACCATCCGCAAGGAATTCCCAGGTAAAGAAGGCTCTAACTATCAGACCGTGCCCAGAGGCGACATCATGAAGCTTATTGCTCGTGTTGAAGATGCCTACCCTGATAAAGAAAAAGAGGCTGTCAGCAAATCCATCCGCGATCGATTCTTACAAAATAAAGAAAAACGCGGGCTTACCACCGAAGAAGTTGAACGCATCAAAGATCTCATCTCCCAGCAGGGAAGGCTTGAATTCAGAATTCTTGCCAACAGACTTGATGACGAAGAGGCTATTGCTGCTGCAGAAAAATATCTGCGTGATCCTGCTAATCAAGTTCGCTTAAAACAACTTGCACGCGATGGCGATTCGCCACCTGCCCCCAAGGCAGATAATGGCACCGCTACTTTCAATGCTTCAATCAACGGAGATCGGGCACAATATTCTTATTCTTGGATCGAAGTTGGTAAAGAAGAGCTTTACTCACTTGGACTTAACAGCTCCGCTGAAACCGATCCTGTGAGAAGTGGTACTTTCAAGCAAGTTGCATCAGTACGAGATAAAGAAGCCACCACCGCACCCGGTACCAACTCCTGCCTTATCTATTCCAGAAGCATTCCCAATCCTGAACGCTTGATGCCCAAAGATCGAGAATCCGAAAAGAAATATGAGTATTTTCTTTTAACTAGAAACACCGAAGCAGGTAAAGAAATCACAGGCGATTTCCTTTCCAGCGCTCGCAGAGGCATGGATGGTAAGGGCGACCTTACCGTAGATTTCCGCTTCTCATCAGAAGGTGGTAACCGCTTTTATGAACTTACCAATCGCAATCGACCCGCAAGCAAAGATGGTTTTAAAAGGCATCTTGCAATTGTTTTGGATGGGCAGATTCGCTCTGCGCCTGTTCTTAATCAAGCCATTCGTACTGATGGCCAAATCAGCGGAAGCTTTACCCCTGCTGATATCGACACCTTGGTTAGAATTCTTCGTGCGGGCGCCCTTCCTGCCACTTTAAAACCTCAGCCAGTAAGCGAAAATACTGTTGGCGCTACCCTTGGCGATGACACCATCAAAGCTGGAACCTATTCGATTATCTTTGCGTTCCTTGCTGTTATCGTTTTCATGGTTTTCTACTACCGACTTTCAGGCCTTGTTGCTTGTATTGCTCTTCTTTCAAACCTACTTCTTACCATTGCTTTCATGGTTATTGTGAAAGCCACCTTCACCCTTCCAGGCCTTGCTGGGTTGGTGCTTACTCTCGGTATGGCGGTCGATGCAAACATTCTTATTTACGAACGACTTCGTGAAGAACGAGAAAAAGGAGCTAGTATTCTTCTTGCTCTTAGAAACGGTTATGACCGAGCTTTCCCTACCATTATTGACACCCACATGAGCAGTATTTTCACCGCAATCATTCTTTATGTGGTTGGAAACGATCAGCTTCGTGGGTTCGGCATCAGTCTTACACTAGGGCTTATAATAAGTCTTTTCACCTCGCTGTTTATGACTCGAACGATATTCGATGTTTGCCAACTAAAGGGATGGATTGGCGACCTCAAAATGCTGCATGTTTTTGTAAACCCTAATTTCGATTTCATGTCTATCAGGCGAGCGATGTTTTCCATCACTTTAGCCCTGACTATAATCGGAGGTGGCTTGTTTATTTTCAGGCTTGATAAGGGTGGACTTAACATCGATTTTGAAGGGGGCACCGCTTACAGTGGGCAACTCACCTCCATGCAGGATATTTCTTGGCTTAGAAACAAATTTGCTAAGACCACTCTCCCAGAAATTTCTATCGAACAAATCTTTCTGCCCAACCCTGAAATCAGTCAGGGAAATAAAAGTAAGTTCTTCACAATTAGAACCACCGAACGAAATCCTTCCATGGTTCTTGAAGAAGTTAACAAAATCGTTGGTAGCGATTTACAGCGAGTCCAACTATCCAAATACTCGGTTGATAAAAATGGCATGAATGCCTCTCTGGAGTTTGATAGTTACGCTTCCAGAGCACAAATCAGCCTCATACTCCGACAAGAATTTGAAAAGAAAAACCTCACCGGTGCTGCTAGACAAATGCGCTTGGATCCAGCTGGCGATCAAAAAGATGGCAGGTTTAACAAAATGACACTCGAACTTCCTGAACCTGCCAATGTTACCGCTCTTGAAGAATCTCTGAAATCTGTCCAATCCGAATTCAATTCAAAAGCTCAACCTGAAAGACTTGAAAACTTCGACCCCCAATTGGCCTCTAGTACTCAACAACGAGCCCTTTATGCCATTGTTGCTTCTTGGGCTGCCATCGTCTTTTATCTTTGGTTTAGGTTCGGTAACTGGACTTTTGGCCTTGCTGCGCTCCTTTGCCTTATTCACGACTTATTCTTCACTTTAGGAGCCATTGCTGTTTGCCATTATCTTCATGGCTCAGTTATTGGTAATTTATTCATGCTGCAGGAATTCAAGATAGATTTGCCCGCAGTCGCTGCTCTGCTTACTCTTGTCGGTTACTCCGTAAACGACACCATCGTTGTTTTTGACCGTATAAGGGAAGTTCGTGGTAAAAACCCAACTCTCTCATTCCAAATGATTAATGATAGTGTTAACCAGACTCTAAGCAGGACTGTTCTAACCTCGTTCGTAACCTGGTTGGTGGTTTTGGTTCTTTACATCTGGGGTGGTGAAGGTGTTCACCTTTTCGCCTTTGTCATGGTGGTTGGCGTTATCGTTGGAACTTACAGCTCGATTTATATTGCCAGTCCCCTATTGCTTATCTTTGGCGAAGGTATTGAAAAGAGCAAATTCAAGGCTCTTGGTTCAAGGGCCGCTGAATCTAATGCGTAATAGTTAAGGGTAAACACTAAAAGCCATCCGTTTAAATCGGATGGCTTTTTCTTTTACAGCCCTGTTACAAAATCCATTATAAACCTGTCTCGCTCACCAAACACATCAAAACATACGCTGCCGGATTACAAAGCTAGAAACCAATACTAGAAGCCCTGGGTTGATTACTTCTTGGCGCTCTTGGCGTCTTCGCGGTGAGAATGCTTTTTTAAAGCGCAGATGCCTAAGCAATACATTTTACAAATTACCCGCACAAAGAAATCATTTGTCTTCCTAAATTGTTTTTGATTGAGTTAGACAAAGTTGGCTAAGGATAGACTATTTCGTTTCTGGTGCTTTCGTTTCTGGTGCTTTCGTTTCTGGTGCTTTCGTTTCTGGTGCTTTCGTTTCTGGTGCTTTCGTTTCTGGTGCTTTCGTTTCTGGTGCTTTCGTTTCTGGTGCTTTCGTTTCTGGTGCTTTCGTTTCTGGTGCTTTCGTTTCTGGTGCTTTCGTTTCTGGTGCTTTCGTTTCTGGTGCTTTTTTCTTTTCTACTTTAGGGGATTCGGTTCGCGGGAACCCCTTATCTTTGTTCATCCCTTTTTCGCGATCGTTTCCGCAACCTGCCATTAATAAAGGAATTGATAAAGCGACCAAAGAAAATTTTAGGTAATGAATCATTTTGCCCTTCCAGAATTGCGTTGGATACAAATAAAAAAGGGTCGATTGGAAGTAAGCCAATCGACCCTTGAATTAAAACAGGAGAGACTACTTCTTTGGCGCTTCTTTAGCTGCATCTTTAGGTGCATCTTTGCCGCCTGTTGGGGCAGCAGGAGTTGCAGCCTTCTTATCATCTTTCTTAGGAGCTGGGGCATCGCCACCACAACCGGTGAAACCAGCAGCAATAAACGCAGAAAGAGCAAGAATGCTAAGCATCTTTTTCATGATCACAATCCTTTGATTTTATCCAGTAGAATTCTGGATGTTTCCGCCCGGGAATAAAACAAGCCAAGTCTCCCGGGTAAGCGACTCGGCTTATATGATTAAAATATTATCAAGAATCAAAAGAAAATCAAGAATTTACTTCTTGTCTTCTTTCTTTTCTTCCTTCTTTACTTCAGGAGCCTTGTCTTCCTTCTTGGCTTCTTCTTTTTTAACTTCAGGAGCCTTTACTTCAGGAGCCTTGTCTTCCTTCTTGGCTTCTTCCTTCTTTTCTTCCTTCTTCACTTCAGGAGCCTTATCCTTTTTGCCTTCTTCTTTTTTAGCAGGGGCAACAGGAGCGCTCTTCTTGTCGTCCTTCTTGGGGGCTTCGCCACCACAGCCAACAACACCAGAAGCAATAACACCAGCGGTAATCATCAAAGCGTAGAACTTGTTCACAGTAGTCTTCCTTTCGAACAGTAATAAATCAACAATAAAGTTGTCTTTAAACATAAGCCCCTTTGGCTCGTGTCTATACTGTATTAGAATGCAACCGGAGAGAGCAAATTCCTAGTAAAATCTTAGAAAAATTTCATATTTCTTCATAATTTATTCTCGAAATGTGAACTTGTAACGCTTGGGCCTAAATCTTGAAGCCAGACTTTTTATCCTCTGCGATGATCAAAACACAAAGAATTGCATCATAAACAGCTTAAAAAGCCTCCCCCCACCTCCCATTCGCCCTATTTTTACGATTTACTTTTACGGTTGCGCTTGGCCTAATCGTTTTAATTTGCTATGCCCAAGTCGATAGTTGACCAATTTATCTCAGTCGGTAAGGAGTGCCCCGTGAGGCATAGCTTATTATCAAAATGGTTAGGTGTGTTTATTTTCCTTTTGTGTTTGAAAGTATTTGTTTTTGCCCAACAAGTATTGCAATTTGGTTTTGAAGGAAAAGAAACTTTCTTTCGACAGGGAAAATCAGATGCCAGTATTTCACTTACGAAGCATCAACTTTCAGATGAATCGGCTCACACAGGACAGAAGAGTGAACTCATACAATTTACCGCAGGAAATGGCCAATTTGCTCATTTCTTTTATGACTTCGGACAAGCTCAGGTAACGGATGAACTCAATATCAGCCTCTGGGTGAAAGCCAACCGCCCGGGCATGCAACTTTTCTGCAGAGTTATACTCCCCAAAGAGCGCGACCCTAAGAATCTTGATCAGCCATTAACACTCACCATGAAGGGCGACATCTACCAACTAACAGGTCGATGGCAACAACTCACGCTTCGCCAACCCATGAAACGGTTACGCGAACAAGTAAATTTATACCGTGCTGAAACAGGCAGAGATCCAGTAATGGCAGATGCCTATGTTGATCGATTGTTTTTGAATTTATATGGTGGGCCTGGGCAAACGGATGTCTGGATTGATGACATGGAAATTGGCCCTGTTTTAGAGCAGAAGGCATCTTCATCGCCTAAAACTCCTGAAGAAGTTCCGGGGAAAACTCTCACCCGCCGCAGTTCTGAAGTGCAGCTTAAGGGCACCCAGTTATTAGTGAGTGGGCAAAAATTCTTTTTGCGGGGCATCAGGCATACAGGAACTCCGCTTAAAACTTTACGCGATGCAGGATTCAATACAGTTTGGCTCGATGAATCAGTTGCCAATTCCACATTAGAAGAAGCAGTTAATCAAGGGTTTTGGATAGTACCCATGATGCAACTTCCGGGCGCAGATGATTCGAACGGTGTGCCAGCTCAATTAACAAGCCAGCAGGCTGTGGGGAAAAAAGTCGCTAGATTTCTAGAGCAAGAAGCAGTGCTTTGCTGGGATCTAGGTAGCAACCTTCAGTTTGAGAAAAACAGTTTGGTGAGCAGATCTGCGCAATCGCTAAGAAATGCAGACCCAATGCGGCCGCTTGCAGCTGATGTCTGGGATGGTTTTCAGCGCTACTCGCGTAGTGTTGATCAAATCATGTTGGGCGCCCATCGCTGGCCTTTATTCACAACCATGGAACTACCTGCTTATCGCGATTGGTTGTTGCAAAAAAGAAGGCTCGCACAGCCCGGTACCTACACTTGGACTTGGATACAGACTCATCTTCCCGATTGGTATCTTCAATATGTTTCTGCAAAAGATGTGCAAACTAAAATGGATGAACCCAGCGGCCCTCACCCCGAACAAATCAGACTCCTCACTTACGCTGCCATTGGCGCAGGTTGCAAAGGTATTGGGTTTTGGTCCGACAAATTCCTTGCAGACAGCCATGGTGGCAGAGATAGGCTACTCGCCTTGGCATTATTAAACCAAGAGCTTCAATTACTTGAACCCATTCTTGTCGAAACCGAAGAACCCACTTGGGTTGATACTTCCCTGCCCGATGTCAAAGCTGCAATTTTGCGCAGCGATAAGGGTATTCTCGTACTTCCAATGTGGATGGGCAAAGGCACTCAGTTTGTGCCTCCTCAAGGTAGTGCAACCGAACTTTCCATCATCATTCCTCAAGCCCCCGTTGGATGCCAAGCTTGGGAAGTTACTCCTGGGCAAGTTAAATCACTCCCTTGGAAACGCGTGGTGGGCGGGATTAAAGTTACCATCAAAGAATTCAGCTTGGCAACTCCCGTGGTTTTAACTTCCGACCTCAGCCCTACAGGGTTGGTGGTTCGCTGGCAGGATCTGCAACGAAAAATGGCAAAGCTTTCTGCGCAATGGGCTCACGACTTGGCAGAGGAAGAGTTCACCAAGGTTTTAACGGTTCAAACCAAACTCGAAACTTCAGGCAAGCATCTTGCAGATTCGCAAATGCTTTTGAAGAAATCGCGCGACTATATTAATGAAAGCCTAAACCACAGGCGCAATGGCGAATACTCTGAAGCTTACGCTACCGCCCAACGGGCCCTTCGGCCTTTACGCATCCTTATGCGAACTGCTTGGGAACAAGCCCTGCGCGATCTTGATTCACCGGTTGCTACACCCTATTCAATCAGCTTTTTCTCCCTGCCTGACCATTACAAGTTTTGGGAAGAAATCAAAGCTGCAAAGCTTTCAGACAATGTTTTGCCCGATGGGGACTTTGAACTTCCTGCTGATAAAGTCCCACAAGGTTGGGTAGTGCAAGAAGTGCCATCGTTGGACGAAATCAATCAAACGGCTCGCAGGGTTGCCGATGCTGCAAGAAGTGGCAAACAATCTTTAATGCTTCAAATCACTCCCAAAAACCCTCTCCTACCTCCAGCAGCGTTAGAACGCGCTTTTCTAGGCATCTATAGTCCTGCGGTTAAAATGCAACCCGGTAGCCTTGTGCGTATTTCGGGCTGGGTCAAGATTCCAAAGGAAATCAAAGGCTCTGCTGATGGAGCATTATTCTTTGACTCTGCAGGCGGCGAACCCTTGGGCATCAGGCTTACTGCTGCTACAGATTGGCGCCACTACACCTTCTATCGAAGGGTGCCTAATACTGGCGTAATTAATGTCACTCTGGCTTTAACAGGGTTGGGGACTGTTTATTACGATGATTGGAAAATTGAACCGCTACAGGAAGCTAACCCTCCTGCAATCGCTGTTCAAAATCAACCTGTCAGCACTACCGGCATAAAGCCAATAGCCATTGATTCTCAAAGTAAACCATAAGTCTTCAAAGAATGACTTACTTTACTAACACCAGCTTCATCAAGTTCGTACAAGGGCAGCCTTACTTCGCCCGTATCACGGCCAAGTAGTCGCATGGCTGCTTTCACAGGGATTGGATTAGTTGCAACGCCTAGAAGATCTTTGCAAAGGCTGAATAGTTTCTTGTGCAAAGTTCTGGCTTCTTCAAGTTTGCCATCGTTAAATGCTTTTACCAAAGCTTTCATATCTTTGGGAATGATATTAGCAACCACTGAAACCACACCTTTTCCACCAATACTCATCAAAGGCAAAGTGAGACTATCATCGCCACTTAAAATAGTGAGATCACAACCACACGCAATCTGAGTTGCCTGATCCATACTTCCCGTGGCTTCTTTTACTGCAACGATTTGAGAAAGTTCTG
>Ga0209190_1001232_pt1 | contig 17957 bp, 14 predicted proteins | sample M_140205_XF_Meta_FD_187315 | JGI IMG/M metagenome (GOLD analysis project Ga0209190, IMG submission 187315) | Freshwater microbial communities from Lake Montjoie, Canada to study carbon cycling - M_140205_XF_MetaG (SPAdes) (version 2) | ecosystem: Environmental > Aquatic > Freshwater > Lake... | reverse complement strand
TCGGGATTTCATGTCCAATGCCTTTGGCGATCAGTCCGACCGTTTTGCCGACGGCTTTTTGGATCATCCGGCTTTCAAATTCAAAGGGGTCCTTGGCATTGGGATCATTGCCAGCAGGTGTTAGGTCGAGCTGGGCAAGTAGGTCGCGCACAAATTCGGCGATTCTTGCGAGTTTGGCGAAGTTGATCCAATCGAGGTTGTCCTTGATGTGGTGGTAGTACTTTCCGTGGCCACAGCTGAGGAAAAGGAACGGCTGCCCTGCCTGCTCAAACGCGTGATGATCCGACATGTTGCCAACGTATCGATTCAGAGTCGGCAGGATGCGAAGTCCCTTGCGACCCTCTGCAATTTTTTCGACGACATCGGGGAATATCCCGTCGCTCTCCGCACCCATGAGAAACACGATTTCCTTGAAGTGTCGTGTCACGAGCTCGGTCCCTGGTATTTCCCCATTCATGGCATTGAGTCCTCTGCTAATGTCCAAGTCATGTCCGATGAGATCGGTGACAATTACACCCGCGAATTGGATGTCGGCGCAGTAGTCTTCAAAAAACCGATTAGATCCCATGCATGGTCCGAGAAAATACGGTGGCTCCTCGGCATCGAAGAAAGCGATGATGAGATCGCGCTGGAGTGGGGAGCTCACAAAGGCCTCTGCGATTGCCAAGTTAAGGGCAACGGAGGTGGCATTGTCATCTGCACATGGCGCATCAATCACGCTGTCGTAATGGGCTCCGATGAGAAGCGGCGGCAGCGTGCGGTCGCTTCCTGGGATCACCCCGACAAGGTTGCAGAAGTCGAGGCCGGTCTGGCTGGTGGAATTGGATCCGCAAAGCTCCATGGCAAGTTCTTCGCGAAGGATCTTGTGAACATCATCGTCAGTGATGGTTGCGGTGGAAAATGCGAATCTCTGCGACGTGGCGACTTGATTTTGACCATATGGGAGCAGGAAGCTGTCGCCTGCAAATGGGTGTAGTCCGATTTCTTCCATGCGGCTGCGAAGAAATTCGATGGCGATCGCATGCCCGGGTTGGCCGACACGGCGACCGTCTTTCATGGCTAACTTAGCGGTATCATGTTGCAGTTGTTGTTGTAACGTTTTGTTCATATTTCTGGTGTTTGTGTGGGTGATTTGTTGGATCAGTCGAGGCGACGTTGAATCGCTTTAAGTGCTTGATGCAGCAATTCCTTGTACCGGGTCTTTGTGAGAACGGGGTGAGAACCTTGAATTCTGAGAGTGATTTCGGAATCGAGCTTAAGCTCCGTCCATTGTTCCGTGAGGAAATTTGGCTCGTGAGGGGCAGGGTTTCTGTCCGTACCGTGCGCTCTCGTTTTGGCCACTTCGACGTTTTGCATGAGCAACTCGAGCAGGCTTTCGCCAGTTCGATTCAGCATGATGGATTTGATTTGCTTAGATGAAAATCCCTCAAAAAGCAATTTTCGTATCAGTAGCGCTTGAAGATAGTGGCGGAATCGGTATATCGCAATCCGTCCATCCAGTTCCGGAGCATGCAGGCAACCGAGTGTCTGGTAATGCCGGAGGGTCCTAGCGGTAAACTCGCCTTTGATCCGACCGTCGTTCCCTTCGGTGAGTGGAAGAAAGCGCAGTGCAGCCGTATTTACGAGCAGCACCAAGTCATCCAAGCGGTAGCTCGAATCGGATCGCTCGAGCATTCGAAGTTCATCAAGTGCCTCCGCCGGGATTTGAATAGGGTGTTTGCTGGTCACGGGTTCTCTTTAGCGAGACAAACGAAACCATTGCAACATAATTCTCAAAATATTGCAATAGTCGATGTGTCAGACCCAGAAGACTCGAAAACGGCAAATGATTGGGAGCGCTACTCCGATCAGGTTCTCCAGCAACTCACAAAATGTTAGGATTCTGCTTGCGGGGTAACCTGAAATGGGTCTGATAGAAACACATAGCTTGCGACCACCGACCACTCTCTCATTTCAAGTCTCAGGTTTCAGCTTTCAAGTTTCATCTTTACCTCACATGGGCTTTTTCTACCGCAAATCCATCAACTTCGGGCCGTTTCGGGTCAACCTGAGTAAGTCAGGCGTCGGCTATTCGGTCGGCGGCAAGGGATTCCGCGTCGGCACAAGCGCCCGGGGTCGCCGCTACACCGCCTTCAGCATCCCTGGCACGGGCGTGGGCTACCGTGGCAGCGGCTGCCTGATCCTGCTCGCCGCTATCCCTGCCTAGCTGACATTCACTCACTGGATCGTCACATCTCTATCATGAACCTCACCTGGAAACGCACCCTCCGCACCGCATCATCCGAGCGCTTTCTCGCCCTCCGCGATGGCAAGGACCTTGCTGCCGTGGATCTCCATTACCTGGCCAACGGCACCGTCGCCGGCACGGTGATCATTCTGAAAGGCGCTGGCCTCGATGAATCGAATATCGAGCAGTTGCTCTCCGCGCTCGACGACGAGTTCCTTCCCGATGTAGACCTTGAGCGCGGTAACCTCACCTACACTGTCGTCCTCGGCGAGGTGCTGGGAAACTGGGAGGCTGAGAAAAACCAACCCGCCGGCTCTTACTAATTCATAGAATGATCGAATGGATCCTCCACCGCCCACCGCATTCGAGCAATAGCGCCGAGATTCGGACAGCTGAGTTGCTAAGATCGTTGGAGGAGTCTCCTTTTCTTTGGACGGTCGTATGGGGCTACTATTACCGCGACCGGTCGGGCATGGATCGGGAAGGCGATTTTCTGATCCTTGGGCCTGCAGGTGGATTACTGGTTCTCGAGGTCAAATCATCATTGCCGCGACACTTTGCAGCGACTGGGAAATGGGAGGGAGAGGATGGCAGCGATCCGATCCAGCAATTGATTGGTGAGTGGCAGGGTGTCATCAAGGCCATCGAAGCAAAGGGCCGTCTTCCTTATGTGGCCAAGGCTCTGTGCGTGCCTGGCGCGGACGAATCCCCCGATGTGGAGTTTGTGCAAGGCGTGCAGCGCAGTTGGTTGGTGACCGGCAATGACTTCGATGACTGGACGCGCACATGGGTCCGTCTTTTCGGCGATAAGGTCCGCAGGACCGTGGAGCAGGATCAAAAGCGCGCCTTTCTGCAGGCCTTTGGGCAAGGGTCGCTGCCCGAGGAAAAACGGTCCTTTATTGATCACACCGAGAAGCTTTTTGAGCGTCAGTTCACCTCAAGTTTCACCTTGCTGGATCAGCTTTCAGAAAACCGCCAACTGCTCGTGCGTGGTGGAACCGGCACTGGCAAAACATGGCACGCATTGGAGTTGGCATTTCGTTACGCACGGAGTGGCGATGGTCGAAAGGTTCTTTTTCTCACCTACAACAAAGCCCTCACCGCTCAGTTACGCCGGATCATTTCGCTTCGACAACTGGATCGTGGCGAGGTGGTGGTGCGCGGTTGGGAGGAACTCTTTCTTGAAATGCCCAAACTAGCCGGAGCGAAGATGGAACCTCCATCGGATGCCTCCGACCGCGAAACCAATCGCGTGTTTTACGAAATCGATCTTCCGCGCAAAGTCCTTGAGCTCTCGCGCGATCCCAATGTGAGGATTTTGTGGCCCACTTATGATGCCTTGGTGGTCGATGAGGGCCAGGACCACGACACTAGTTGGCATGGGGAAATAGCAGCCCAAGCAACGGAGTTCGCCGGATGGTGGCACATCTATCAGCTTCTGCTTCGCAATGACCGGAAATCGCCTGCCGGCATCTTCTACGATGCCGCCCAGCGTCCACCGTTTCGCGCCGCAGATCGCTTCGACCCAGCGGTTCTAGCAGCCGCATGGTCTCAACCCGCGCATGTCCGTCTTCAGCCCGCCCTCCGCTACACCCGTCCGCTATGGCAATTCTTCCACGATCACTCCAACCCGGTCACTACAGGCATGATCGAGGCGCTCGGCAGCGGGGATCAACTCCCTGAAGGTCCTGACCCGGAAATCCACACACTCTCCGCCGGGGCCAACCCTTGTGCGCTAGTGGAGTCCATCCTCCTTCGTTGGAAAAATTCCGGCCTTTGCGATCCTTCGGATGTGCTCATCCTCCACGCTCAGTCCGACATCGCCAAAAGTCCGATCGGGCATCGCCGTGTGCTTGTGGGTCGTAACCTCCGAGAATGCACCGAACACGAGGACAGCCCAGGCACCATCCGCCACACCTCCGTCCACAAAGCCAAAGGCCTCGACTCCAAAGCCGTCATTCTGATCGGCATGCCGCCCCACAAGGATCTCGCCACCGACTATGACCACTACACCTGGTTCATGGCCGCAAGCCGGGCACGGCAATTGCTGGCGGTGATTGAATCCACATAAAGAAGGGGAAGTTATCTTTACCGAGTGTGAATTACGAACCCCTAAACAGCAAAACCGAAGTGTATGAAATCTGTCACCAAGAAAACCCCAACGGAAAAAAATCTATGAAGGGGAGGCCTCAAGTAAGAGGAAGGAAGGTATTAGCTCTAACTTCGAAAAAGGAACCATCAGCGCCGCCGCTTAAGCGTCACAAAAGTTCCAAGTCCGCAAAAAGGAAACGATCCGTCAAAAATCCGCACATCGCTCAGTTAGGAGCACTTCAAAAGCAGTTCGTAATCTCCATTCCAAGCAAAGATCATAGAACTTTTTTGGAACGCATGGAAAGATTCGTCCCTGAAAATCCAAACTACTTGGAGTCCGTTGAAAAAGCCAAGAGTTCCCGTGAGAAATATGTTGCCGGACTTTTTGATCCCGATCGCCTGACCAAACGAGTGGCCGCAATCAATAGGGGCGCGCGCTTGGTATTCAGTGCGGCATCCTAGAATAATCCTACTGCCGGCGCCAAGGAAAACATATTCATGCCAGAGGGCAGCAATGGAGGATGGCAATGGCATGGACTGGTTGCGAACTACTTTGCGAAAGCCTCTTTCCAAGAATCAAAGATTTCGATGGAGATGTCATTTCGGAATGGTGCCGGATTCTCGGTCTGGTCACTCGTGCCGCTGCCAGGAAAGCCCTTCAAAAAGTCTTCCGGTGCCTTCGTGCCGCTCTTCCAAGCGCGCATCCACACGAAAGCTGCTTGATGCCTGCTTATTCGGCGAGTACTGCCTCATATGTCCGTGAGTCGAGCTAGGCAACTGTTGGCAGTGGCCGAAGCTCTTTCACCTCCGTCTCAGAAATCCGTAAATCTGGCTGGCTAAGTCTCTCTTCAGTCCAACCTTGATGAGATCTTCCAACGTGCATGCACGCAGTGCATCGATATCTGAAATTCCGGCTTCTTCCAACCGACGCATGGTCCCTTGAGCCGGGGATGACTTTGATCCCCCCGCGAGAGTTCCACGCAATCTCACGAAGAATGGTCCTAGAGGGCTGCACCATGAGATCAGATTCATGAGTCGCAGCGACATCGCCTGCATTCGCTGAAAACCACGCTTCACGCGAAGTATCCGCTCATCACCGGCAAGACACTCATCCTTGAGATGGAAAAAGAAACATCGGATCTCCCAAAGGTTTATCATAGCACCTAGCAGAAATAGCCGATCATCGCGCCATGGTTCTTGGATTTCATCCAAGTCGCTGATTTTCCATCGTCTTTCCAGATCCCCCGGCAGGGCTCCATGCGCCCGCTGCCACAGGATAATGGTTCGCAGCATTGCCTGGTAGGCGAACTTCCTTGCGGCATCATCCTTCGCAGTGTTCTTCGAATTGAGCTCGATTCCCAGCGAACCCAAAATCTCGGAAGCCTTGGAAAATCCCTTTTTCCCACGAATCCAGTTCTGGAACAGTGGCGACTTTGTATCCTCGCGGCTCGCCCAATCGTCCACTTGAGTTGCAATCTCCTCGCTGAATGGCTTTCTCAGCATCGGACGTGAGGTCATCAGCTCGACGAGCAGTAAAATATCGAGCGGAGTGAACTGACTCAAAAATTCATCTTTTTCATCAATGCTCAGAAGATCCCGCATCAACTGCGCCAGTCCCGCAGCCGTCTTGAGTGGGAGACTGCCACGAATGGCAGCCTGGCCGAGCCGTGTTGAAATCCACTCCCCTTCTTCTTCGAATGCCAACAAATTCGACGCTCCGCCGAGCCATCGCAAGGCAGGCAGGCATTCGTCCACCACTTCGGCACCGTTCATGGTATTCGAGATAAACTTTTCGACCTCCGAATCCTTGAGCCTTTCGTCCGGTCGGCGGGCAAGAAATGACAGTACAGTTTTTGCCAGTGGTGGTTCACCACTTTTTCCCCAACCCTTGTCGGATTGCTGAACAAAGACCGATCTCAACGTCGGCAACTCATTATTTTCAATTTGGCGGCGAAGTTCCTGAGCATCCCGTGAATCGCCTCGCTTCAAAATGAGCATCGCTTCACCGGGGCGGGACCCTCGGCCGGCCCTTCCTGTCATTTGTTGCAGCGCTCCGACCGGTAGGGGTTCTCCAGGTCCATAGCTGAGGTCCCGAACGATGACATGGGTGGTCGGCAGATTCACGCCCATCGCCAAGGCGGCGGTGCTCACGACACATCGGGTTGTTCCATCTTGGACCTGCCTTCTCACGGCAGCCTTTGTGGCGCTGCTTATCCGCGAATGGTAACACGCAGCTCCTTGGCTCCCGCATAGGTCGCCCAATTGCGTTTGCAGGTTCCTCGCCAACGCACCCGCCCAACTGGTTTGATAGACGAAGACTAGGACGGAGTGATTCGGGTCATTTAGAATTGTTCGAACAAGAACGGTCACCGCTTCGCCCGCATCTTCTCCAGGCTCAATTTGGCAGATTTTTCTTAGTAAAGCTGGCTTGCGGATATTCGATTGCACCGCGTCACAAGGGTCGAGCCATCGCACGAGCGGCGTGACGTCGCCCAGAGTCGCTGATAGAAGCACCATGCGGGGGGGAGCCGTCAGCGTAAGGAATGAAGTCACCACATACTCCAGTGATGCCCCACGCACTGGATCTGCCAACAGGTGCGCTTCATCGACGCAAACCACCCGAAACGAATCTATCCACTTGTCGAAATCCGGGTTTCTGAGAATCGCCTCGATCCGTTCAGGGGTGGCAATCACAATTTCACCCGCATTAGGTGGCGGGCTTTGCATGGTTTCCTCGTTCATTCGATAGTCGCCCGTTGTGATGCTCACACCGATCTTGTGGCCCAGCAATACCTGCAGATCCCCCGTCAACGATTCGAGTTCGTCGTATTTCTCCTGAGCAATCGCCCGCAAGGGTTCTAGCAGTAAGACCCTGCCACCCGCCTGGACGCCTCTGAGGAGTGCCAGATAGGCGAGCAGCGATTTGCCGGAATTTGTCGGACCGGAAATGAGCAGGTTCCGCCGCGATGTCATCAACCCTCCATCACGCAGAGCTTTGATCTGGATGTCGGTAGGGAAGCTCCCGGAAACCAAATGTTCGACGACCTGATTCCAGGGTTCACCCAATGACAACCCGGCCCACGAAACCTGTTTTTCATTATTCATGGAGATCTCCCCCACCGTTTGTAGGGGGATCTCAATCATCGTATCGAAGAATCTTTCGAAGAGCCGGGTAAATCTTGGCGATTTCCGCAGCAGGCAAATCCTGCACCCGACTGGTAACCCAAGCTCTCTGCTGGAATCCACTCAGAGGCTCCATCGAGAGAAACAACGGCACCGTCGTCAGGTCGAGATCGGGATCAATCCCATGCATCTTGAGTAGCAAGCGGAGGTTCTTTTTCCGTGGCTTGATCTCACCGTTCGCCCATCGGGAAAACTGCGGTGCCGTGACACCAATCGATTTGGCTACCTTGTCTTTCTGACCGTGAGGAATCGATTCAATGAGGTAGGCAAGGTTAAGTTGGAAAACCGAACCATCTCGTGAGTAGAGGGGCACGGTCACCAGTTCCTCCGGCTCGACTTTGAAGATTTCCGACAGCATCCGGATCTCATCCGGTTTGGCATCCACTCCGGCCAACAATCCATACGCCCTACTGAAGCCAAGGTAGGTTCTCGTCAGTTTGTTCAATTCCACGGCCCACTGAGAAGGGTCCTGGCAACCCTGCCGCACCATCCACCGGAGATTCCTGCAACACTGACTTACATCGCTAATTCCTTCCATCGCTTGCATTTTGCTCCATCAAAAGACAATAATCAAATAAATTTATTGCTTTTTTATCTACTGTATGTTCGCATGAACTATCCAAATGAACAACACCCTCCAGCTCCGTCTAAACCCTGCCCAGCAGCGGGTGATCGACCATGGCGTTTTGGATTCTGGTTTCAGCACCGTGCTCCAAATGCCCACGGGGTCGGGCAAAACCTGGCTTGCCCGAGAAGCTATCCGCTCTTCACTGAACCGTGGATTCCGCGCCGTGTATCTCAGCCCACTCCGTGCCTTGGCCGATGAGCTTTCCACCTCATGGACCACCGTCTTTCCAGACTCCCCGGTTGGCGTGTTCACCGGCGACTACGGCAAGCCCGGAAAAGCCCTGCCTGTCTCCTACTCTGATGCACGGGTCATGATCATGACTCCGGAACGTCTCGATGCCTGCACCCGCACCTGGCGCACCCACTGGTCCTGGATCCCAGAAGTCGATTGGCTCGTAGTGGACGAACTCCACCTGCTCGGTGACGGTCAACGTGGTGCCCGTCTCGAAGGCACGATTTCCCGCTTCCGCCGCCTTAACCCCTTCTGCCGTGTGCTCGGTCTCTCCGCCACTCTCGGTAACCGAGGTCAACTCGCCGATTGGCTCGAAGGCGTCGAACTCGGCAGCGATTGGCGGCAAGTCCCACTCGAATGGAAAGTCGTGCGCTATCGCAAGCCAGACGAAAAACCCAACATCCTCGCCGCCGAGGTATCTCGCATCCGCGATACCGGTGGGCAAAGTCTCGTTTTCGTGCAAAGCCGTCGCCGCTGCGAACACCTCGCCAAATGGCTCCGCGAAAAAGGTCTTCAAGCCGATCACCATCATGCCGGCCTGACCCATGACTCACGCCGCACGGTGGAGCGTGGCTTTCGCGAAAATTCCACCCAAGTGCTTGTTGCCACCGGCACACTGGAAATGGGGATCAACCTCCCGGCCCGCCAAGTCGTGCTTTATGATCTCCAGGGCTTCGACGGTCAGGGATTCATCCCGCTGTCGGTCAACACCGTCTGGCAGCGTGCTGGCAGGGCTGGTCGCCCGGGACTCGATCCCTCCGGCGAAGCGGTGCTACTCGCCCCGTCATGGGAGAAGTCCGCCGATCGTTATGCCCTTGGCCGTTTCGAGCCAGTGATCTCCGGTCTGACAGAACCACAGGCCATAGCGGAGCAGATTCTTACCGAGGTTCACTCCGGTCTTGCCCGCACCACCGGTCAGTTGGAACGAGTCTTCTCCACCTCACTCGCCGCATTCCAAGGCAAGACCCTCAAGATCCACCGTACCGTCGGCGAAATGCTGGAAGCTGGAATGCTTCGTGAAGAGGAACAGGAAACTCGCACTCTGCTCCATGCCACGCCACTTGGTCGGATCGCATGCCGCCACCAACTCCGCCCGGCAACCGTTCTTCACCTGCGCCGCCAGCTTGAGGGTAAGTCCGCCCTCACTGACTTCGATCTGCTCCTCGCCTGTGCCAGTGCCCCGGACTGCGAACCCGTCCTGCCAGTGGATTTTGAGGATCTGGAAAACCTCGCCGAAGAACTCGCCCGCCAGACTTCGCGCCTTCTGGCAGATTCGAGCCACAACAATCTATCCATCGGCGGCAAGCGTTTACTCTCAGCGCTCAAAACCTGTATTGTGCTCTGGCGCTGGACCGTCCTCGGCGATGAGGAAGCGGTGGCGGAGGAGGATGGTATCTACCCATTTGAAATCTATCGACTCATCGAAACGATGGATCGCCTTCTGCTCGCATCCGCCTCCATTCAGAAGCTTATCGATCAACCGATTGCACCGGAAAACCCGAATGAAGTGAGCGGAGAAAAAGTCACAATCACCAAGTCTGCCGCGCTGCTCCGCATAGAACTGCTCCGCCAGAAAGTTCTCAACGGCATCGAAGGACCCGCAGCATCCCTGACACTGGTCGATGGCATCGGTTCCACATGGGCACGCAAACTCTCATCCAGCAGCATTTCGGATCTCACAGCACTCGCACAAGCATCCGTGGACCAACTCACCGCACTTTCCGGACTCTCCGCCAAACGTGCTGCCAGGTGGATCTCCGATGCTACTGCAGCGAACCTTCTGGTTCCGCCTCCCGTTGATGCTCCCCGCGTTCCTACCTTTCCACCAGATCACGACATGCCTGTCGATCCCTACCGGCTTCGCCGTGCCCTCGATCTCAAGGTCAACGGCGATGGGAAAAACCGCTGGTCGGTCAGCGGAGGCTCCGAGCCACGCCTCGTCACCTTGGACAATGAGAAGTTCTCCTGCTCCTGCCCCGATCATGCCAAAGGACGGGAGTGCAAACACCGCATCGCCGTGCGCCTGCATCGAAAGGATCCGACGATCTGCAAGCTTGCCGTTCTTCACCGCTTCGGAACCAACCCATCCTCGCCCTATCTCGACCTCTTCCAACTTTGGTTCGACCGATGAACACAAAATCACTTACTACTCCCTCCGGCATCATCCGGTTCCCAGCCTACGTCCCCGTCACCACCTTCGGCGGCAAGTATCCGCTGGATGCTCTGATTCAGCCCTACTTTCCACGTCTTGCCCAAGTCGTGATGGTCAGTCACCACTATGCACTCCAGATGAAGGAACGACCACGCCTTCCCCTCATGATTGATTCCGGTGGCTTTGCAGCGCTCTTTGAGGGTAGCCGTATCATTGATGAGAGGGATCTCGGTGTCCTTGAGGTCAATCTCGGGGAAACTCCCTTCCTCCTCACGCCATGGGATGTGCTGGATTTCCAGGAGCAGCGTGCCGACATCGCCTTTACCCTCGATTTTCCTATTCCGCCCGGTTTGGACTCGGATGAGGCGACCAAGCGCCAGCGCTTGACCATCACCAATGCCCACTGGGCACTCCGCAATCGCCGGCGCAAGGAAATGTGCCTCTTCGCTTGCATCCAAGGCTGGGACATCAAGAGCATCGCCGCCTGTGCCCAGGCTTATACCGATCAAGGCTTCGACGGCATAGCCCTCGGTGGCATGGTCCCGCGTGCCCGGGACAGGGACTACGTGTTAGCATGCGTGCATGCGGTGAGAAAGGAAATCCCGGATCTTCCCCTGCACGTCTTCGGTCTCGGTCATCCGGACTTTCTGCCCGCACTCTATGCCGCTGGAGTGGACTCCGTCGATTCCAGTTCTTACGTAAAGGCGGCTGCCGATGGAGTGCAATGGCGTGCAGGGACGAAGTTGCCGGACGCATCTACACCTGAGCGTCTAAGGTTTGCCTTGGAGAATCTCTCTCTCGCTTCCGCCGTGACTTTGCCGATGCAATCACAGCTCTCTACAAATTGGCATAGTTAGAACCTCATCCCTGTTACTGTCATTGCGGTTATTGATTGGACCTTGGCTGAAAGGTGAGAAACTCTTCGATGCTCATATTGCTCCCCAGTTGCTTCAGGATGGCCCGCATCGTACCCGTAGGCAAATCGCGACCGTCGTGTCTTGGGATCGGCACTATGCGACCTTCTCCGTTACATGGAGCCCACAACTCGTGATTGCCACCTTCTCTGACGAAACGACCAATACCACAATTCTGAAGCTTCTGCTTGAAGCTCCGGAGCTTAAGGCACGTTCGGGCATCTACAGGCAGGCGTGAATGTAGATGTGAACCCTTTTTAACGAGGTAGGAAATCCTCGATCGAATATCCCCGATGCCACGGTCGAAGTAACCGGCAGCTGCCCAAGCCACCTGAGACGCACTATGTGGCATTGGTGGCCGATAAAACGCAGCACACGGCCACAAATTCAGGTAATCCTCATAAAGCTTGATTCGAGATTCATACTTCCATGCGCTCGTCGTCATCGACGCCTCTCGGTAGCCTGGAGGTTGTCCTTCGAACCAAAGGTTGATAGCGTCCCGCAAGCCCTGTCTCGGAGCTGAAATTCCCTGAAGAGTCGAGAGAACCCTTTCACGGGCGTAACTGTTCGCGCAGGTTTCTTCGTAACAAGCCGGAGTTAATTGGGTCGTGCAATAGCGTGGAGTGAACGCAGAAACATACATCGGAACACTCGTGATGGCTTCCAGCCTGGTCCCGAACGATTCAACAGCGTGGTGGTAGTATTCGTGATGGTATAGAAGACGTTTAGCGATCCGCACCTGATCCTTGTTGCCAATTCCGTGGGCTTTAAAGAATGGCATAAGTTCACGACGAACGGTCAGTATACCCTCAGGCAGGATATAGATACCCCACCAATTCCGGTAACTGTGAAAAGGCAAATAGAAAGCAAGACGATCGATCACCGTAGTAGCCCCGGCTTGTCCACCGGGAGGATCGTTGATGAGTCCTCCGGGATGACCGCCAAACGCCTCCAGCTCCTTTTCGGAAAGCGGTTCTAATGGAACATCGACATCATACTCGGCAAGCCAGTCTTCCAAAGATTCTGCTGGATCGGGCACTGCGACCCCAGCAGATAATTCCTCGTCGTCGACCTCCTCCTCGTCGATGTCTTCAACACGCGACCTGCCACGGGGGGGATTCGGCTCGTCCGTTGGAATCACTATGTAGTCATCTGGGAAAATACTCTCATCCCGATCCTCAAAATGATTGGGAAACTCACGTCTTAGGTTCTCAATATGGTGTATTGCCATCGGCTGAATGATTGGAGGTATTGCAGCTTTCTCCAATCAGAAAAATGAGTTTTGTGCTCGATTTTTTTCTGTTCTTGGATTCAACACAGACTCGGTCGAATTTGGGATTCCCCCCTTCAAGGGCATTCGACGGATCCGCGCAGTGGCAATGGGAGAGGTTCATCGTGACAGATTTCAAATCTTATACCCCGGCAATCTAGGAGCATTCATCCCCTTGAAGTCAGGGCAATAGGTGCGGGAGTCACAGGCTTCGCATGTGGGTTCGTGGTCGGTGTTCTTCTCCCAGGAGGAAATCACGCAACCGGTCTTTGCCTCTTCCACGATGCATTTTTCGATGCGGCCCACCGTCTTGTCGAACTCCCTGAGGGACTTGGCGATGGAGATATCGGAAATCGGGATCACCCGGACGGCTCGCTTGATACGGAAGTCCAGGGATAACAACGGGGGTTCATCGTCCTTGTCCTTTGACTTCCAATCCCGTAGCACTCTTTCGTCGTCGCTTCCAGGTTCTGGCAAAATCACCTTCTTCTCCCTGAGCTTGAGCGCTTGCTGAAGTCTCCTGAAATCCGTCTTGGTCGGCACCAGTTCATTCAGATAGATCAGCACCCCGGCAATCACCTTCTTGGTCGAGAGTGACTGACGTAGGTGAGCGTAGGTGTGGACCTGCCACTCGTAGATGTCCGCGTGGCTGGTGCCCTTCTCGGCAAGGTCGGGACGCTTCATCCCCTTGTAATCCACGATGATCTCGAATTCCTGGGGAGGTGTTTCGGGAAGCTCCTCGACCATCAGCTCCAGCAGGGTGTTGCCCCGGAACTTTGGATTGAACAGCTCGACCTGAGTGACGACGTCGATGACTCCGAGCATCTCGTAGCGCTCGATGTCGCGAATGCCTTTGACGTCATCGGGCAACTTGCGTGCCCCGCGCACCCGCACTTCAGACTGGTTGATCAGAGGGAAAAGCAAAGGTCCCAGCTCATTCACGGCCGCCGTGGCGCGCCGTTCTCCCAAAACCTTTGAATCGTCATCCCAGCAACGGATGTTTCGTGCTGACAACCGCGCACTGATCCGATCCATGATCTTCCTGAGATCATCCTCAGACCAAGGTGGGAGCGCCATTTGCCCCTCTTTCACCTGTCGGTAGCTCTCGTCAAGCACCGCATGGATGAACTGCCCGAACCAAAGCTGCACCGGGTGGGATGGTGGTAGATTACCGATCCGTGAATAACGATACTGCAAGCCGCAGCGTAGGAAGCCGAGCAGATCGCTCGTCAGGCTGTAGGAAGGCAAGGTGTGGACGGGTGGTCGGACGGAGAGTGGCATAATTCAAATATCCGTAAACGGCAGCTTCCCCTGCCACTGGTTCACTTGTTTGCGATTCCAGCCAGTAGCGACGTTATGGACACTTCCACGGTCAGGATGTGAGGCATTCAGCCCCACCATCAGCAAGACATCCTGTGGCCGGCTGAAGGCGACGAAGTATTGCCGGTAAAGGTCATCGAAGGCCCTGTCTACTCCGCCTCGTTTCAGGACTGACAGCGGACTGTGAACCCGCATCAGGTCTTCCAGTCTATGTGGCGTGTTTGGTTCTTCCGGGAAACGTTTGAACGCATTGGCTCGGTGGTTTCGTTTGTAATCCGATCCCACGTCCACGATCACCAAGGGGAACTCCAGTCCTTTGCTCTGGTGGATGGAAAGCACGTTCAGCCGGTCACGCGGGAAGCTCTCGATCAACTCCTCATCCACCTTGGCAGTGCCGGAGGCGATGGGTGCCAGAAAATACAGGAGCAAATGTCCGACTGAAGTGAGAGCATGATCCGGCTTGCCCGTTTCCTGCGCTCCGGTGATCACCCGGGCCTTGTAGCCGCTCACCTGCTCCGCTGCTCCGAGCTGGCGGGTGAAAACTTCCAAATATACCTGTCCTTCCGGATCGTCGTGTAGTTCTGGCAACCAATGAACGAGTGCATAAAGTAAGTCGATGCAAGGTGTGTTCTTCGGCCATTTATAGCCGGTTCTACCCGGATCACGCTTGCTCCATCGCTCTACGAAATCGATCAAACCTTTGGGTGCCTTGCCAGGCTTAAGCCAGTTGGTGGTTTCTGTAGCCCACGCTTGGAACTCAAGACGCACTCCCTGTCCAAGTCCCTTTGTCACCTTGTCCTCGGCATTCCCATCTGGATCGAGACACATGAGTAAAAGTCCCGCCAATCTTCTCACGATCGGTATACTGGAAAAATCCTGCCCACGGGGATTAAAGATTGCCATTGGAGTGGCAAGATCAGCGAGTTCTTGCTTTAAGCGCAGAGGAAAACGCTCTTTTGGTGGCTGCCCAGGCATGGCAAATCCGTGCTCACGGGGTGAGCTGCATAGAAGCGCGCAATCCCCCACATCACCTTTCTTAGCATCCACCCGGATCAGATTGGTGCCCACCTTCCGTCCCTTTCCCTTAGTCACATCGTAGATGAACTTGGCTAGATCCTCGGCTAACTCATCAAGCGTATCCCGGAACATTCCCAGAATGGGGATCTCCTCTTTCCGTTTGAGAGGATTAACCAGTGCCGGCTTGCCCTTTACTCGCACCGACTGGTAGCCCTTGTCCATCGTAGCATATGTATTGACGAACTCGATGATCGTCGTGGATGATCGGTAGTTCTCGTTCAGGAAAACTTGCAGTGGCTTCTGCTTAAATTCCTTCACGCTCCCATACCTCTCCTCAAATTTGCTGAACAGGTCCACCGTCGCTCCCCGAAAGCGGTAGAGACTTTGATCGTCGTCACCGACTACCGTAAGCGCTCCTCCACAGCTCTTCGCCATTTCAAAGTATAGGCGCTCCTGTAACAGGTTGCTGTCCTGATACTCATCAACCAGCACCACCTCTAACTCATCGGTAAACTCCTTCATGCCACCAGCCTGCAATCGCTCTAGGACTGTTTGTTCAAGTTGGGAAAAGTCCACCATGATCCGGTCGCTCAGTTCCTTCGAATAATCCGCTAACGCTTCGTCTAAGTGAGTGCGCGCAGACTTTTCCTGTGGAGTGCTTCCTGCTTTGGCAAACTTTTTCCAATCCAGTTGATCATGATGCCTGCGGTCCCACATCGTGCGGACCAGGTCAGTCTTCACACCCAGGTGCCAGCCGAACTTGCCGGTGCCCCTAGTATCACAAAGGAAGCCATCAAAATCATTATCTTTGTAACGCCCATTGCCAAACATACCAGCCCGCAGCAGTAAAGTGCTGGCAACAAATTCATCCGCCAGCGTTGGCGGGTCAGCCCCTGGATCACGGAAATCACGCAGCAGCTCCTCACATAGACTGTCGATCGTTCCGGTCCGCACCTGGTTGATATCTACCTTCTGCTCCAACCACAGACGTTGCATCTTCGGCAGTTTGGGATCTGCCAGTAGATACTCGTGCACCCCATAGCCCCAACTCAACAATCGCGACCTCAATTCAGCTGCCGCCTTCTTTGTGAAGGTTGTGGCGAGAATCCCTCTGGGAGAAACACCATCCACATAGATGAGCTTCAGCATCCGCATCGTTAGACAGGCCGTCTTGCCAGTGCCGGGACCGGCGACAACAAAGAGGGGGGTCTCCTTAGGTGCCGATACAGCAGCGCTTTGCCCCTTGTTGGGCTTGCGCCCCACTGACTCGAGCGCTTTGAGGAACGTGTTAGGGGAGATCATTTAGCTAAGGTTTACCGATCACTGATAGATACTTTATTATCCAAATCGATCCGGCAAGCATCCGTTGTTACTGGCGTGAATAAGATGATTTTCCGATTCCTATTTTGCCGGACAGCATTGTAGGATTTTTTCGTGAAACGTGTCTCCCTTGGAATATCCGGTATCCCGGCCCTCCCTCCTTCGGGGGATGTGCCCATCTCGTCGTTATTCGACGCCCCGCTTGCCACGGCAATCACTAGTTTCCTGACTGGAAGATCCTTCCGCCCCATCCAGCACCAAGCCTTTGTAGTTCAAAAGATCCAAGAGGAGCGCCGCCATGCCTTGATTTGCGCGCCTACTAACGGCGGCAAGTCCCTCGTTGGGCAGGTGCTGGCTGTTCAGGCGGCGATGAAGGGGAAACGGGCGGCATTCCTCACCCCCCTCCGCGCCATCGCCGAGGAACAGAGGGATCAGATCAAAACCCTTGTTTCCCATCTCCCTGTCAAGAAGCGACCCAAGGTCCGTCTCACCACTGGCGACTACCGGATTACCGACGAATTCCTCGATGACGAGGCTCCCCCGGAAGAAATCGTGGTCGCCACTTATGAGCGCTTTGATGCACTCACCCGACGTGAGGATGCCTCCGATTGGCTCAAGACATTCTCCTGTATCGTGATCGACGAGATCCATGTGCTCGCAGACAGGCATCGTGGACCAGGACTTGAATTCCTCGTCGCCCAGCTTCGCTCGCTGCCCTCTGCTCCCCGGATTGTGATGCTCTCGGCTTCGGTCAGCAATCCCGCCGATCTGGCCGCTTGGTTGGATCCGTGCACGGTGGTGAGCCAAACCGTCCGCACCCCCGCCTTGCACAAGAAGTCGGTCCTCATTGAGCGGGGTGAAACAAAAGACTCCTGTGCACAAACGCTGATCCAGAACATCCTCGCTGAGAATCCCGACCACCGGGTGCTTTGCTTCGTTTACCAGAAAAACCGCGCCCGCAAGCAGGCTCGGGATATTGCCTCTTTGATCTCCGGCAAGAAGGGGCGAGAATCTCCGCAGGACCTCGTAGATTGCATGAATGCCGGAGCTGCCTGGTATCATGCAGACCTTTCCCAGCCGAGTCGTGCCGAGGTCAGACGCCGAATTACCGATCCTTCTGACTCCCTTAGGGTGGTTTTCGCCACCACTGCTCTGATGATGGGAGTGAATCTTCCCGCCACCCATGTCCTGCTCCTCGACCCGGACCGTGGCGGTGACGAACCCTCTCTCGCCACGCAAGAGATACTGCAGATGCTCGGTCGTGCCGGTCGTGGCGACCGTGAAGGCGGCTTTCTGCCGACAGACGCGCCACAACCCTCCGATACCGGCATGGCCATGATGGCCGAGATCGCTGGCGATATTCCCGGCTCGCTTGCCGAAGCCACGGTTTCCGATGGCGATAGCGATGAGGCGGAGGCCGAAGGCTTTGACGCCGAAGGCAACAGCGAGGAAGCTGACCGCCGCCGTCGCCGCCGCTCGCGCCGTGGCGGTCGCAATCGGCGCCGCGAACGGGGCGAGGGTGAAGGCGAGGGGGAGGCTTCCAGCGAGGTCGAGGGTCTGGAAGCAGGCGCTCCGCTTCCCATAGCGCCTTCGGATGATTTCGC